>Ga0315289_10007807_pt1 | contig 15539 bp, 11 predicted proteins | sample YL17G11_40_MG_FD_203452 | JGI IMG/M metagenome (GOLD analysis project Ga0315289, IMG submission 203452) | Sediment microbial communities from Yellowstone Lake, YNP, Wyoming, USA - YL17G11_40 | ecosystem: Environmental > Aquatic > Freshwater > Lake > Sediment | place: USA: Wyoming | collected... | reverse complement strand
TTCCTCGTCGTCGTTCGCTTGCGCGCTCGACGCACGGAGAACCGTTGAAGAGGTCGCCCTGACGGGTTTGCGGGGTGTGAGTGGTATCGCCGAGGTTGCCGCCAAGGTCTCGAAAGCTACTGCTGCTCTGAAAGCTTCATCATTTCCTCCTCCTCCTAACGCCGCCACGGTTTTGCTCACGGGCGCGTGGCGGCTGCTCCCGCGTGGGTCGTTTGGAAATGTTCCTTCGTTGTCTCTTTCCCTTCCATCATCATCTTTAGCACCATTGCCACCCACCATCGTCACGCTCTCGGACCTGCACTCGCACGACCAGAAACTGCTGTGCGCTCAGGAGCTCAACCCAAAGGCGTCGCCGCTGGCAGACGAGGCGTGGGCCGGCATCGTGGAGGCGCTGCTTTGCCGGCATGCTGTGCTCTCTGTCGACGTGTCGCGGCAGCTCTCGTCATCTTTCTTGGACGCCGGAAAGAAAAGCACTCCTCGATCGAAAGCAGCCGCAGCAGGTCACCGAAGAAAGACCACCAAGAAAAACTTCGCCGAGCTCGTCGCAAGGCACATCCCGCCGTCGATCCTGCTCGAGGACGTGACGGCGTTCGCCAATTGGCTGGCCAGGCCGGACAGGCCCAAACTCGTCCGCGGTCGGTCGCTCCAGTTTCTCCTTGCGGGCGAAGGTGGAGGAGTTGATGGTGGTGGTGGTAAGAAACAGCTCAGCGGCAGCAACGTCATCTCGTCCGCGTCAGCTGCAGGGCGCAAAACCCCCTCCTCATCCTCCTCTCGCCACAGCGCCGCTCTCCGGTCGTTGTCAATGCTGGCCCCGACCATCGCGGAGACTCGGGCCGACTACGCCTTCCTCCCGGCCGCGGCGGACGCGACGACAGGGAAATTGCTCCCGTGGTCAAGCGTCACGGAGATCGGAGAGCTGTACCGCGTGCGCCCCACGCTGCTCCCTCCGAGCCTGGCCGCGATGATGCACCCAAAAGCGGTGCTGGAGTTCCTGCTCTCGCCCGAATCGTCCACCCTTCCTCTGAATATTGTTGCTGCGGAGGCAGGAGGAGCGTGGCAGAAGGGAGACATCGCCAACACTTCCGACCATCTTTCCCGAGATGCTGCGTTTCGCACGACCGTCGCTGCGCTCGGCCGCATGAACCGACTTGAAGCTGCGTTATTGAAAGTGAAAAAGAGACTGTGGGCGCTGCCGCCTGCTGCCGCCGCGGGGCATAAGCAAAGCAGGGAAGCAACGCTGGTTTTGAGCATGGGCGCAAGCGACGACGTCGTTATGCGGCTGAGAAGCTGACGTCGCATGTTTTTGTTTTTTAAATTATGCCTTTTTAAAATCCTGCGTAATTGTCCGTACGTGTGTGAGTTTTTTTTTTCCGTCCCCTTTCTCCCTCTTTTTTTCTTGGTTCACTTTACTTCCCACCTGCCGAGTGCGCTCGCCGTTGCTGCGGATGCTTTTGCTTATCTCCTCAACTTGCTTCTTGCTTCATTAGGGCGCGGAGCGGGTTCCACCTGCAGTCCCTAGCGCCTTTGTTTACTTCTCCGTCTCCATCTTCTCGGTCTCTTTTGCGCTGCACGAAAAATATAAAAAACCATTCAAAATGCCGTTTGGGTCGTGCTTCAAGGCGCGCGCCACCGTCCTGGCGTTGCTTTGCTGCTGCAAGGTTTTGATCACGCTGCCGGCGCCCAGCAGTGCGCTCAAGATCTCTCGCGACAAGACTATCACCGTCCAAAGCAAAAAAGAAGCCCACCGCAAGAGCTTCCGTGGTGATGATGTCCGCGGCACCTCTTCCAGCGCCGCAGCAAAGGCCCCGCTGTTCAACTCTCTGTTCTGGGACGAGGGCATGGACGTCACTCGATTCCACACCTGCCTCAAGGCGGAGCTCTCGCGCGTCATGCTGGACCTCTCCGCCGAGGAAGAAGACCAGAAGACTGCGAAGACAAAAAAAGGCTCGTTATCTTCACCCTCCTCCTCCACCTCTTCGTCTTCATCGTCGTCTCACCGCCAACGACAACCCACCGCCCTCGTCGTCGGCGTCGAGTACGGCACCGAGGTGATCGAGCTCGCGCAGTCCGGTTTCGACGTCTTGGGCATCGAGCCGTTCCCGGAGTACGTGGCGCACGTCGTGAGCGAGGCCGCAAAGGCCAACGTGCTTGACAAGGTCAACATCTACTCGGCGGGCGCAGGGGCAGAGCTGGGAAACATGAGCATCACGTACTACCAGGGCTCGGTGACGACGCCCATCGTCCGCCTCGACGACGTCGTCAAGGGACGGACAATCGACATCCTCTCCGTGGACGTGCACGGCGGCGCCACCAACTACGACGTGCTCTTGGGGGGCAAGGAGTCTCTCGGCAGGGGGCTCTTCAAGTCCATCTGGTGCGAGCTGTTCCCGGACCCGCGCCCCGAGGAGGACGGCAGGGACTGGGGCGTCAAGTTGCTCGACATTCTTCGAGAGCACGATTACGTCTTGTATGATTTGCAATGGAGCGGCGGAGCGAAGTCCTGCGAGCTCGAAGGTATCCCATCAAACTTGTGCAGGGAGCTCAAGACGCACGGCGGGGCGCGCCCTCTCGAATCGGCGAGGGCATACCTCGACGCCATGCACCTCATGCTGGGGACAGATTTCCAGTACCTGCAGACGGATTTCGTTGCGGTGCCACGCGCGTTGACGGGACGCGTGGAGCCCGCTTTCAGAAAGGCGTCGGCTGCGTGCAGGCAGAAATAAAAGGAGGCGGCCAAGGCGAGGCGATTAGGATGTTCTCGCAACGTGGCGTTTAAATCTGAGCGATTCAGTTGATCTGAAAGCCGCACCGCTTTATCTTGTTCCGGGCGCAAGCAAAGAAGCTTCATAACTTTTTTTCTGTTTTGCTTATGAGATAACAAAATTTCTCCCCTCGTGTAACTCAAAAAAAAGGAAGAAGACAAAAAGAAAGCGCTCCCAATGCCAACTTCTCCTTCCTGTTTACGATACCTGCTTAGTCTCCTTTCTTATCCTGCCTTTTTTCCTTTCAAACGCGGGCAAACAGCAGGTTGTTGCACATCATGCCGCTTTGGCACGGGAATCCGGCCGCCTGCAGTACCGGGTGGCACCCTGGCGCCTCGTCGTCGGGGTGGCAGCCGCCAAACACGGTCTCGACCAGACGCAAGCCAGAGTCCTTGGCCAGCGCGTACAGCATCCCCAGGTGATGGGCGTGCGCCTCAGTCTTGAGCCATTTCCGGCTCACATGGATTTCGATCGCCAGCTGGTCGACCTTGTGCAAGAAACCTGGATCCTCGAGCAAGATGTCCTGCGCCAGCGCGTACTCGCACCCTTCGCAGTCCATCTTGAGAACGTCAATGCGGTCGTGCCTCAAGAATTTCTTCAGACCGGGGACGGTCGCCACGAGGTCCCACTGCGCGTCTTCGATTGCGTCCATGGTCCGCGCGGCGATGTTGTGGAACGTGACTTTCCGGTGCAGCTTCGAGGGGTGTGTCACGCTGGGGTCGAGCGCCACGCCCTTGCACCCCCAGTCGTCGGCCATCGCCGTGTCGAAGGTGTAGTCTTGCTGGATGCCGTAAGAGTAGAAAGTGCAGGCCCCACGGGGCTTCAGTTCGGCGCACAGCGAGTGCTCCCCGTACGCCACGCCCATGCCCACGATCTTGCATCGCTTCGAGTGCTGCGTGGCGAGCATCTCCCGGCCAAATTCGGCGAGGTGGTGGGATGCCCTGTTTTTCAGGGTTTCCAAAGTCTTTAGTCCCCCTGCATGCCGCTCGCTGTGCTGCCTGGGGTTGGCTTCGTGTGTTTCGGCGACGACGGAGTGGATTCCGGCACCCGTGGTCGCTGCTGTCGCTGCTGCGGCAGCTGCAGGAGCAGGAACAGCAGTGTAGCTCGCCAAAGCGAGCGTAGTAACGAACACTGCATACTGAAGACGGTGCATGTCTTTTCGCGTTGAGTTTTGCTCCGTTCCCAGAACAAGAAAAAGGAAAGAGATCAAGCTCTTTTTCTCCTGGAAACTGGACAAGTGACGAGAGGATGTAGCTGCCAGCAATTTTTCTTCGGATTAATGGACATTTCCGGATTTCCTGGCAGCGTTTCGTTGTGTCTTTATTTCGATTAGCGCGATCGCCCGCGGCTGCAAACAGTGAATATTTAGCAAAAAGGCTTCGCAAGAAAACTGTTTTTTGCCATTATAGGAACGTCGAAAAAGGGAGGATGAGTGCATGACTCGGGTGACGACGTTTTTGTCTCTTTCTTCTTGTTCACTCCTCTTCATCGTCCGCATATTCTTACGCCAAGTCGACACTCTGAGGGATCCCTGATTCGGCGACCAAACGGCACAGGACAGTAACGAGCTCACTTCGCAGAGGAGAAAGAAGAAAAGCGACTCCCCGAAGAAGCAAGCGGCAAATGAGTCATTTTCATCAAGTGATCTAGCGGCGGAGAGAGCGCGTGGAGCCTTGCTCCATAATCTGCGGAGCCCACACCTCCTTTGATACCGGTCGTCCTTCCTGCCAGGCGAGTAATCCATTCTCTTTAAATGCGGCCTCGAGTTCAGCCCATGCTTGGCTGCGGGCCTCAAAAACTCGCCTCCCCTCCGTTGTCCTGGTCTCGCAATGGTGCCGGTGGTCATCCTGGCGGTTTCGGCCTCCGATCCTCCCGATTCTTCCGCAGGAGGTGGCATTTGTCTCGGCTTGCCGCAAACCTCTTTGTCGTCGTTGCTCTCCTGTTCACGACGCACTTGCTTCTTTCGAGAAGAAACCAAGCCCTCGCCTCCGCATCTTCTCGCAGCAAGTCGGCCACTATCGCGTCACCAGGGCATCACCATCAGGCACGCGCTCGAGCTCGTCGTGGGTTCATTTTCAGTGGTGGTCCGAACAAAGAGGCGAGTACACCGTTGAACGACGACGCTGAAAGCATAAAAGCAGCAGCGGTAGCCGTTGCTGCAGCTCAAACATCTCCGCCGTCTTTGGCCGAACTGTACGTTGCCGGCGACGAGCTCGTTCAGAAAAGCAAACCTGCATCGCTCGTCATCGTCGTGCCCTTCACTTTCAGAGACGCCGAAAAAGTCGAGAAGGGTTTGCTAAAATGGTCTCGCCCCGGCGACCCGTGCCCAACTGTTCGTATGCTTTCCTCTTCATCGCCACCGGGGCGAGACAGCAGAACTGGCGCCAGCACAAGCATTAGCAGCCCCGTCGACATCCTGTTTTGGTTCAACCGCGACCTGGACGACCCGCTTTATGCGAGGGACGCAAACATCGTACGGGCGATCTTCCTTGACGCCCTGAAGCCCGCAGCTCACTGCTTCGGCCGCGTCGAGTTCATGTCTGCTCGACTGACGGAAGAAGAGGACGCGTACCCTTTCGGCCCTTCCAACCAGTGGTACGACCTCTTCTTGAGCCACGAGCGCCCCCTGGCGCCTTACGACTACGCGTTCTGGTGTGAGCACGACGTCATGCCCGTGCAGCCCGGCTGGGTCGACGCGCTCCTGCGCGAGGTCACATTTTCCATCGTCGACTTTTTCGTGAGAGGCTCGCTCCACCGCGGGCGCAAGCTCGACGACATTGTCCTCTACCCGGACGAGGCGAGCTGGGTCGGGCACATCAACGGCAACGCTCTGTACAAGGCGAACGACCCGGAATTCACGGCGATGATATCGCAGACTCGCGAGGCCAACCGCGGGAGCATGTCGTTCAGGTCGTCGTTCGACACGGCCATGTGGATTCAGCACGTCACGAGCTTTGCTTCCAGGTGGGAAAAGTACCAGAGCTACGCGCACAAGTTCCAGTACACCGACCTCATCCAGAATCTGTGTCAGGACGTGTCCTGGCCCACTGGCGCGCGCGACCTGGTTGCGCGGTCGCCCGGCACGTTCCTGGTGCACGGCTCGTTGGCCTCTGCCGGCGAAGCGCACAGGAAGAAGACTTTCGAAAAGGGCGTGGCCGTGGAGACGGCGGCAGCGGCGGGGAAGATGCCGACGACCCCACTGTCCCTGCCCGACGAGGTGCCAGAGGAAGAAAGTCTCGACGCGCAGCAACGCCCGTTTCGACCCAAGGCCTTCCTGCCCGACAAGGTTGCCGTCGTCATCCCGCTCATCGTTTCACAAATAGAAAAGCTGCGCGTGCTTTTTTCTCTATCCAGCGAGGAAGCCTTCCGACCGTGCGATCCGGAAAAGGTCGGCAGCGGCGGCAGCGGCGGCGTCGGCGGGAAAAGCTTACCCATCGACCTCGTCTTCCAAATATCGAGCACGTGGCTCGACGAGAGCGGCACCGCCGGCAACGACGCTTACCACGCCCTATCGGCCCTTGTCGACGAGTACCCGCGATTCACGTCGTGCTTCGACAAAGTGCACACCCGAGCCGCCAATCTAATGCCTTCGGAGGACATCCACACCGCCTACGTGTTCACGGGGCCCAACCTCCAGTTCCGCAGAATGATGAACGACAGCTGGCTTCGATTCCGCTTCTCGCACGTTATGCTCCTCGAACCCGACGCCACGCCGATCAAGCATGACTGGCTTGAGCGCTTTTGGGTGGAGGCGCGCGGAGGCGGAGGTATGAAAACAGGAGCAGCAACAGCAGCAACAGAAGAGAGCTTCTGGATCAAGGGCACTGCGTACCGAGGCTTCCGCGGGGACTGGGTCCGCAACCGTGCTCCCTACAACATCACCAAGGTCAGCAGTATGTGGGCCGCCATGAACGGCAACGGCATCTACAACCTGCAGGACCCGGCGTTTTACGAGTTCATGGACCGCGTCTGGGAAGCCCACCCGGACCTGCCGTACGACGGTGCAATACATGCCTACCTGTTCGACGTCGACAACTTTGAGCATACTAAGCGCGCTCTCACGAAAATCCGGTACTCTTCGTACGTGCAAAACCACGGCGCGACGCGGTTTGACATCGAGAAGCTGCGCCGTGAGTCGCCCGAGACGTACATCGTTCACTCATCATGCCGCGCCGAGTTCCCGAACAAAAAAACGTACTGCTTCGTCTGTGACGAGGATACGCCGTGGAGCGACGAGTGCCAGATCAAGCTCAACAGCGTCGATAACTTGCTCGGCTACGATAGGTACACGATGGGCCCTACCTATCATGGCCCGGAGATCTCCAACGCCAACGAGAAAGAGCTGTGGAGGAGAAATGTCGTGGTGTGATTTGCACGAGTGATTTATCGAGGGTACTTTTTTTCTTTATTTACGGTAGTACCAGATTATCTTTGCAGATTATCTTCGCACTCGTAGCATAAAAAATTCCGAGTAACACTTTTCGAGTTACTTTCGTTCGGTAATCCGTGGGCGCCTGACGGCGCCTGATATGCGCCGGGAGATATAAAATGTGACCGGGAGGATCTCGATCCCATCAGCCTCACATGCTCTCTTTGCGCACGCTCTAATCTACAATCCTCGTCGCAAGGGCATTTTCTCTGCCGTGCTGTAATCGCTTTCAAAGTCTAGAAGGCTCAGTGTGGGGTCCGCAGCGAGGAAACGCTGATCTGTTCCGCCTGTGTTTTGCGCCACCGCCCCTTGCGCCGTTGTTTTTGACTCCTCGTAGGTCTCCACTTGACATCCTCTCCAGACGCTCGCCATGGCCTCGGGGCACGTTTTTGCGATCGCGTTCTTGTCGACTTCCTGGAACGGCGTCTTGTGCACTCCAAATGAAGCGACTTGGGGCAGCCTCCCTGCCTCGTACGCAAATTTGGCGGCCACGTGTACCGGCGGGATAATGATAGAAGGATCTCGTCTCGCAAGGTCGTAAATACCGCGAGCGAAATAAATGTCTTCGTTCTCTGTCTCGTTAAACTCGAAGCTCCTGGTGATGCGGATCATCGTCTTTGTTTTGCGCAGGGAAAGCCCGCCGTTGCCGATGTCCATCCCATACCACCGATCGATCCAGGGTGCTCCGATGTAATCATATCGTAAGAAATCTTTGATTGACCACGGCGACATCGAGCACAGCACGCTATCTGTTTGAAAAATCAGGACGTGTTGTGCTTTCAGCGCGGACCAGAAGCGCTTCGAGGAGAGCAGTTTGGAGTACGACGTCGAGTCCACCAGGTTTAATGCCGGAAAGCCATTGCTTTCCAAGGAAGCCGTGTGCAGAATGCCGTGCCTTTTCTGAAGACGGACTATTTTGTTGCGTCGCAGGTGCTGCGAAACCTCCTCGTTATGCAGAGCGAGGAGAGGCCACTCTGGACCCAGGTTGGATGCGAAATTCGTCAGCGTGTATCCCAGCGAAGAGCACGGCTTGTGCAAGATGGTGACGGCCCTGAACCGTGATCTTGGCAAAGGATTTGGATCCGCGGTCTTTCTGCTTTTAAGTGCTGCGCACCTCAGAGCATGGCAAGCGCCCGACAGTATCAAGAAGATCAGGATGCCCCGCCATCGCATAGCGATATGATGCTGCGGAAGCATTGTTCCATGCTCGGCTGCTTGATTTAAAGGCGGCTTGGGGCTCGAGCACAAGCTCTACGGGTACGCTATGGCTTGCAATAATATTTCGGTGGTTATTTGTGCAAAATCGAAAGGAGTCAAACGTAACAAAAAGGAGGGGAACCGGGAATATGATTAGAGTTTTCCCTCTCTTTTGCGATCTGCATCCTCCTCTGCGATTCTGATGTAAGATCGTGGCAAAAAAAACAAATATACGATCTGTTCCGATTTCTTTCCCGAGAGGTATCAGCATCTCAAACAATATCGGCCATCATTCTGAGTTGGTGTTGCTACATGTACAAAATGGCACCGCAGTTTGCAGCTTCTACTTCTTCCCCTCTGCTTCCGGCAGCCAGTATTCCGTTTAGTAGACGCAAAACGGGTAGAGACAGATGCATTCCCCCTTGTGTTACGCTGTCAACCTTGTTCATAGTGCTGATTACATTGTGGCGTTTACGAGCCTTCTTCTCTCCTGCGACACAAGAGTCCGTTCGTGCTGTTCAATCAGATCCCGTCAAGCATGCCTGGTTGCCACGACGCTTCCTATCGTTCCAGGTCTGCAACGGCTTCGCCAACCAACGCCTTTCCATACTTTACGCAGCGATCATCGCCAAGGAGACTGGACGGAGCCTCTATTTGCCCTTGTTGCTGCTTAACGGCACCCAGCACGATACGTCGCAAACGAACACCTTGCTGAACTCAAAGGCTACCAGGTTCATCACTTTCTACGACGTCGATGTCTTCGTCAAGGGCATGAAGGCTGCAGGCATTCATGTGCTCGACAAGGATTCTGATTTGTTTTCATCCTCGGACCAAGTTGTCAGAGTACCATCACAACACCTGCAGAGTTTGCTCGAATTCGGAGACAGCAGCACTTACGGAAATTCTGCGCACCTGAGCGTCGAGTGCCCACTCTTCAAGCTCGATGCGGCCGTCGTCGGTCGACATCGTGAGCTCGTTGAGAGAGTGCTGTCGAGTTTAGTACCGGCGCCGCTTCACAAGGCTGAGATAGACGAACTCAAGTCCGATCTGAGCACGACCGGCCACTACAATTTTCTCCACCTGCGCATCGAGAGCGACTGGATCAACCACTGCGAAACGTGGGTGTCTGATCGCGGCGTCTGCCTCGCCGACGAAGTGGTCCGCGCCATGGGCGAGCACCTAGACCTCAAGGGCGTGCCCAGGGGTACGCCGCTGTACGTCGCTTGCGACCTACCCGCGGCCGATCCGGATTTGCTGAATGCTGCGATGAAGAGCTTGAAGGCTATTGGCTACCAGAATGTGACGCTGCAAGGTCGACATAAGAAAGGGCAAAGTAAAGAAGGGAGAAAGACGGCCAGCGGCTCAAAAATCAGTCGCGAGGTTCGCGCGATGCACGCTTATTACCTGGGAATGGAATCTTCGAAATTCATTGGCAACTCGGTCTCGACGTTTTCGGCTTTGCTTCTCCTCGAGCGCCAAAACTTCAACCTGTGGAGCACCTACTACAACATGGGAGGCATCCCGCTCATGGACATGCTCCCCTTCTTCCGCATGCCCTGGGTCTTTACGTACAACGGTGAGAGCCCCGGGTTCGACTACATGGCCAAGTCCGCGGTGATCAGCGCCATCCACGTGGGACAAGTCATTCCTTACTGTATTTACATGGGAGACAAGAACGACGAGATGTACCAGTGGCTCAAGCGACAGGGCGTCTACGTCGTGCTGCACGACCCGTCGTGGAAAATCAACATCGTGCAAAAGTACGACGAGGCAAAGAAATTTGCAAAGGCTGCGGCGACCTACGAGTCCATCACGAGCCTAGTGGCCACGTTCATGAGATTCGACATTCCCATAATTCATGCTCTTTACCAGTATAACTATGTGCTTTACACGGATGTCGACGTACTTTTTTTGAAAAAAATCGACCTGCACTCTTTTCCACCGAAGCTGCCCGAGGCGATGAGCATGGCATTCGAAATGGACGATCGATTCCCGTGCAACGCAGGCGTCGTCCTTTACAACTTGCCGTACATGAGGCAGTCTTACCACGATCTCGTCAATTTTGCGATGCGCACGCCGGGGCTGCACTTTGGCGATAAATACGGTCCGGCTGACCAGGGCGCGCTCAACCAGTTTTACGAAGACGAGATGAGATCCACGTGCAGCCTGCCCCAGACGTTCAACGCCAAGCCATACAAGCTCGGCGATCTCGACAGCCTGGAAGGCGTCTTTATCCTTCACTTTCACGGCCCGAAACCGCAGCACTATTTGGATTTTGCGAGCAATCGTGGGTGCGGCCCTTTTTCGAGCGCAGTGGGAGGAGGAAACTTTGTCAGACTGTGCCGGGAGGGACTCATAAATCTGTGCGCGCTTCACCTCAACATTCCGGAGTCCGTGTCCTCGGAGGGCTCTTGGGGTTCCTTGGGCGAGCTTCAAAGAAAAGGATGCAAGAAATGGTTTGACAATACTTAGGTTTTTCTGGAGGCCGAGATGATGGAGGGCCGGTGACTGTAAATGCACAGAAAAGCAAATGCGTTTTTCAGCTGCAATTCGTTCTCGAATGAGAACAGAGGTGTCCCTGGTTTTGGGTTGATGTGAGATTATGCATCAGATACGGGTTTTGCCAGGTAAAGCCCCGGGCTGTTTTGGTGGGCACCTGGCCGGAAAAATCTTTATGCAGGCAAGAAGATAGAGGTGCATATTTGAGAGCGAAAGGGAAGCCGAGGCGCGGATCAAGCAACCTGGCCACCGATAAGAGGGGGAAACTAATGTGCTAGAGAGCGTTTGCATGCAAAGTCATTTCGTTTTGGCAATTGCGGCATCATTGTGCACATCTCTTAATACGTCTTTTGTCACGACGCAGCATCTGACGCACTCTTTCATTTCGATACACAGGTTACGTAAAAGACGAGTGCCGATCGGAGGTCAGAATCGCCTCTGTGATTGTCCGTGTGCCGCCCAGATGACAGCAACCAGTGCTCCAAATACTTTATCCTCGCTGCACTCCTCGCTACATGCGCATTATTCTTTATCGCGCACTCTCTCGAATAAAACCTACCTGCGACGAGTGCACATCAAAATATCGGATGCGCAGCGCCTTTTTTTTGCAGTGCCGGAGTTTCGCTCCTCGGCGCCTTTGTTCACAGAAGAGCTTGGAGCTGCCCGATACGCGCCGGACAAGATTCTTGCGCGGAACTCAGTGTCTCTTCTCGATGGCGAGGGACGATTATGGCCAGTGCAGTACGAGTGCGTCTTGCGGGGTGGGCAGCGGCATAGCAGGCTGAAGTCCGGTTGGACGAAGCTATGTCGGGCAAATCATTTCGGCGTGGGCGACAGGATTCAGTTCCAAAGGCATACCCTTCGAGACAAGTCGTGTGTCGTTTAAATTGAAAAGATTGCGAGCGTTTCACTCAGCATGTCCGCGAATACCGGATTGGGTGACACGTGTAAATGCGATACTTTGATTGTTTGTGTGCTCCCTTTTCCCCGGCGCCAGGAGGGGAGGCCGCGGAAGACATTACACTAAATGTTAAGAAGAACTCCTTGGTAGAAAGAAACGCACGCGTCCCCATGAATCAAGCCGGAAGCGTTTTCCGATGGATAGTCCGTTGGCCTGACACATCTTGGACCATCCCTTGTTGAGTATGGCGTCATAAATATCGGGCAGAGCCAATGCATCCTCAAAAAACGCAGTGAAAGAAGTGCCTGTCGCCCATTACTCGCGATCGCTTATGTTTTATTGCTCGAGGCACGCGACGTCCAATCAATGAGCAAGAGTGCCTCCATTTTGTTTTCTGCAGTCACGCAGGAGCACCAGAGACAGGAATGCTCGAGACTTCCAAACTCATATTTCGTGATTCTTATTCATCTTTTTCGTCCTCGGCATTGGCAATCTTGCTGCCCATGCAAGAAGGAAATCTACCTCGGTCCCTGCTCGTTTGTCACGCTTCCTTTTTTTCTCTTCCAAAAATGCGAGCTAACAAGGTCTTCCGCTCATTCTTTAAAGTTTACACAATCGTCACAGTGACAAGCGCGTCACTTGACGCCTGTTCCCAAAGAGCGAGCCGGATACGCTTGCCGACGGAAATTCCGTTGGCGCTACAAACCTCGGCCCATCCCTTGTTGAGCCTCACGTGTCGCTGCCCAGCCGAGCGCAGGCACTCGAGCACGACGGGCCAACGCCTTCCCTCGCCATCGTAAAGAGATACAGAGATTTCTATTTTGAACTGTGGCGGTGAGACGCACCGCGTCATATCTGTAGCAAAAATGAACTCCATTGTTTCCTTGCTTTCCGGAAAGAAGGCAGCCGCATCGTCTCTGCTCAGGTGCATCCGTCGGAGGGAGGTAGTGCTCGATACCTTACGAACGGTGGAATATGAAAGAATCGTATTGCCGACATCAGCAGCCTTGGGAGTGCCAGGGGGGTTGGCGACGGCCTTTTTTCGGTTGGTTCTAGAAGTGGTCTCGACTCCCGTTTCGGGGCTTGCCTTGGAACGCGTCGTCGCCCACGGGATGTCACTGTCGTCCATCAAAGCGCGGAAAGGCGACTCCATTCCATTGACGACGCACGGCGCGGGATTGCCTGCGAGCAGCCTGGACTTGCTCCTCGAATAAGAATTTTTGACATAAAAGCAACAAGCTTTGTCCGCGTGAGGCGACATCAAGTCATTTTCTCTCGTAACTTGCGAGACCCATTTTCCGACTATCAACTCGTCCGAAAAGGCGCCGAAAATGTCGGCCCCTCTGTGCGCGACCAGGTGGGTTCTATCAGGATCGAATAAATGCTCGCTGAGCTCGAACTCAACAGCGGGCATGTCTATCGGATTGTACAAAGTGAGATGGCTACCGATCGCACGGGAGATCACACAGAGAGAGAAGTACATTCGTACGTAATGAAGCGAGTGCTCCGGCTCTCATTCTTTTAATGCCTCGCTTCAGACCACGCATGCAAGTAAGAGAGGGGATTCGACGATTTGCCAGAATATATTCCACGCAAGATTTTTATTTCTGCCAGCAAGAAGACACCGGCACGTAGAAAAAAACTCCGCAAACGATGTCGCGACAAATGGGCACAGAAAGAAATGCAAGCAGACGAGGGCTCCTTAATGACGATTTCATATTCTGAAGCACGTCCATTGGAGTGTACAATGACGGATTACGCATACAGATGGCCGCGGCGACGCTTGGCTTACATCCGAACAAATACACTATTCTTCCTTGAAACAGTTCATTCTTGAAACCGGAAAAGTCGAAAGAATCTCCACGAAGATTTGTAGTAAACCTTTTCCAGGCGGTCGACACTGGGCGTAGAATCCAAAAAAGAATTATTTTTATGTCAAATCATACACTTCCGGCTTCTCCTTCATAGCTTTCGTCGCGTCATAGAGCATCGGCATGGCCTTTAACTTGCAGCCCCTCGAGAGTGTGCCACGTAAAGATGCCGCAAGGCTCTTATTGAGTTTTTAGGATTTTAGGATTCGGGCCAGGGTCAGGGTCAGGGTCGAAGTTGGGACTAGGGTCGGGTTTTTTTGCATTGTTTAAAAGCTTCGGCGGTGGCAAAAGAGACATGCATTTGAACAAAAGTACACTTTTTACTATTGTTCGCATCCATGTCTGTGAATAAAACTCCAAGTCACTTCAAGAAGCACAAAAGCAGTTATTAAAACCTCGAATATGAATCAGCTTTCACGACTCGTTGCAAAAAGATCATAAGTTGGTTATCGTGGACTTTCACCCCTTCAGCAAAATGATTTTAGTTGCGACGCTTTCATTTCTGCTCTTTCTCGGTTGCGACGGACAAAGGGACCACCATCTATCAGTGAAGACCGAGTTCATTGCGTCAACGACGACAGATGCTGCAAAACCTCTTCACGCAATTATTACCGTGGCCCGTGGTGAAGCCCAGTTCATCGTCGAATGGCTCAACTACCACAGTTGGCTCGGATATGGGCGTTTCTATATTTACAACCAGGATGACGATCCCCCGGTTTTGGAACAGCTGCTCGCAAATTACACCAGTGCGGGCCTGGTCGTGCTGACACCTTGGCCGCTCGTGGGTGATCAGAGAGGCAGCTACGTCGACTTTCTCCACAATCACGCGCATGAGGTCGCAACCTTTACATTTTTGGATGGCGACGAGTTCTTGAATCTATGCAAGCATGCGACGGTAGACGCCTTTCTCGCTGAGGAAATCGGACCATTGTCACCCCAAGCAGCGCAAAAGAAGCCATCTTGTCTAGAACTTTCGTGGTACATGTTTGGCACGTCAAATCTGCCCTTCCACCCGCCACGAACAGCGGTGCTGACCCAGTACTTTCACCGGTCAAGGTGCCCCTTCCGTGGACATCCAGGAAAGGTCGTTTTGCGGGGCGGAAATCGGTATCACGATCAACCAAGAACGTACACCGACAGACACACAGGAACCATGCATCATTTCTGCCGGGAGCACACGAACGACTCCAGGTCAATTCCGACTGACTTCGCGTCCATCTATCACTACTCTTTGAGAAACGGCGATCTTTCGTTTGCAACAAGAGCGAAACGTGGATCCAGGGCGACTTCGCAGGTCAGAAAATGTATGAAGGGATGACGAGAGGGGCGCTCCTCGAACGGAATGAGCACAGAGATGCAACCATGCTTCGCATTTTGGATTCCGTTCCGGACCTGCTCGTGGCGCGGCCTCTGACAATCGTACACAACACAGAAACCATGTTGCCGTGCACGGACCCGGCGGTGGAAGACCGTGATTGTGCGAGATGACGTTATAGCTGTAAAGAGACACGTACGAGATATTCTTTTAAACGTCGCTCAGATGCTGTCGGGGTGAATCGCAGGTTTCCTACGAGGACGAGAGGTTCAAAGACTGACAAGTGGAATCGGACATGTGTCCGATTCCACGAATGTCAATAATCACCTGTGCATGGCAATAATCACCTTCGTGAAGCTTTCACGCGTTACCCGTGAAACTTTCACTCGCCGCCGAACAAATGCAGTCACAATTGCTACTGCAAAACTTGCAAGTTATGCCGCTTTTCCCGCGGATGAGTGTGGGTTTTCCATCTGAAGCTTTGAAAATATCATTTTCAAAACATGTATCGCTGCATCATCTTCGCAATAATTCAGTATGCGATGTTTATCCTTCCGCATATGAC
>Ga0315289_10007804_pt1 | contig 15542 bp, 12 predicted proteins | sample YL17G11_40_MG_FD_203452 | JGI IMG/M metagenome (GOLD analysis project Ga0315289, IMG submission 203452) | Sediment microbial communities from Yellowstone Lake, YNP, Wyoming, USA - YL17G11_40 | ecosystem: Environmental > Aquatic > Freshwater > Lake > Sediment | place: USA: Wyoming | collected... | reverse complement strand
TAATTGCCTCGAGCACCGAGATCACAAGCTCGGAAAGTGTATTCTTAACGATAAGATAATTGGGTTGCAGTGGCAAGAGAACCCGGCGCCCTGAGGTCCGCTGCCAGCGTCAATGGTTTGAGGCGACCTCGATCCTTCTCTCCTCCTTCTCCTCGTTGCCTTCGGAGAGCGGAGAGGAAAGGATACCTTGGTGGTTGTGCGCTGCCTCCATTCCACTATTCGTGGTCCCCTAGGGGCACACCTGTTGATGGTACAAACGCGGGAGATGGCCTGACCAAACCCTTCAACGTGGTCGCTCAACGCCACAGCGGAATTAAAGACCATCTCCTGCCCTCTCCCCCTCTGCTTTCCCGGGTCGGGGTTGAGAGCAGCATATGACCATCCCCCGCTCATCGCAACACGCAACACCATCGGCAAACCTCTCGACGCCGACGGTCATCATAACAACCCCCTTCAGTTGCAACGTTTTCCACTTGTGTCCCTCCTGCTCCCAGAAGCGCACCCTCCTATTGGGCGAGTACATGAATGAGCGGCTCCTGCTGCGTCGATCTGGCAAAGATGAGCGCCTGCTTCCGCCAGCGAGTCATCGCCTTCTTCCTGGAGCGCAAGCTCCTCAACGAGCGGCTGGCCAAGAACATGTTGGAGTGGACTCACAGTGGTTTTAGTCTCGACGCATCGATCCGCATTCCCGCCGGCTCCGCCAAGACGCGCGAAGCGCTGGCCCAGTACATCGTGCGCCCCCCGGTCTCGCTCCAGAATCTGCTCGTGGAGGAGGGAGGCACGGACACCGTGGTCTATCGCGCTCCCTACTCCGACTATTTCCGCACCGACACCAAGATCTTCCCCGCCGTCGAGTTCCTGGTCGAGGTCCTCCAGCACTTGCCCGACTCGCGTAGCCGGCTCCTACGCACCTACGGGTTGTACTCCTCTCGGGCTCGCGGCACCTGGGCGCGTAGCCCTCACCTGCTCCGCCTCGCTCCCGAGGGCTGGAAGCGCGACCATCCACCCCAGCCCGCTCTCCGCATCGGCCCGCCCGAGGAGCCGCAGCCCGAGCTGTCGGTGTCGGTCAAGCAAAGCCGTGCCGCATGGGCACGCCTGATCAAGAAGGTCTACGAAGCGGACCCCCTAAGCTGTCCTCGTTGTCACAACCCGATGAAGGTTATCGCCGTGATCACCGACCCCGCGCAGGTCCTCAAGATCCTGCGATACCTCATCAAGACAGGCAAGCCACCCCCCGGTCTGGATCCCGCCTCCCTCAACTGATCCCATCTCCTTGTCCCCGAGGGGGTAGTCTGCCCCTCCGCCACCGACGCACGGGGCCACCCTCTGCTTTGAGCCCACCGGAAGACCCCGAAGTTGCCTATCTCCCCATCGTGTTTCCCTCGCATCGGCTTACGTAAAAGTCCACTTCTCGCTACGCCCGTCCGTAGCCGGCGCGGGGCCTTCGTTGTTGCCATCCGGCAAAAGGGAAGCTATAGTAACTGCTATCACTTGTGTTAGTTGCGGGGGCGGAGGCCAATGCTATAATCCAGGGGCGACGACAGGGTCGGCATGGAGGAGAGGGCGCGCCGCGTCGGGGGTGACAGTACGGGGGCAAGAATGAAAGGACCGATCCGCGTATTGATTGCCGACGACCACGGAATCGTGCGCAAAGGGCTGACCGTGCTGCTGGCAACCGAGCGGGACATCAAGGTCGTGGGAGAGGCCCAGGACGGGCAGGAAGCGTTGGAGAAAGCCGGTTCCTCGGAACCGGATGTGGTGCTCACCAGCTTCGCCACCGATGACAAGGTGTTCCCGGCGGTGAAGGCGGGTGCGCTCGGGTATCTGTTGAAGGATTCCAGCCCGGAGGAGCTTCTGGAGGCGATCCACCGGGTGCACCGCGGCGAACCCTCCCTGGAGCCGGCGATCGCGCATGGCTTGAGCAACAAGGAGATCGCCTCCAAAATCTTCATAGCCGAATGGACGGTGCGGACCCACGTGAGCAACATCCTGGGCAAGCTGCACCTGGCCAGCCGCACCCAGGCGGCCCTTTTTGCACTGCGCTCGGGACTGGCCTCCCTCGACGACGTGCCCGCCGCCGAGTGAAAGGAGCTCCAAATCACTCAATTTAGTGATGTAAACACCGCCCGCTGCGTTCTATATTCTACGCATGCGGATTCTGATTGCAGACGACCAGAGACGAACCCGCCAAAGCCTGAGGGCCCTGCTTTCCTCCTCCCTGCCGGAAACGGAGATCTGGGAAGCCGCCAATGGGGTGGAGGCGCTGAGACTGGCCGAAGACATACAACCCAGGCTGATCGTGATGGACATCCGCATGCCCGAGATCGACGGGCTGGCCGCCACCCGCGGAATCAAAACCCGCTGGCCCGAGATCAAGATCCTGGTGCTCTCCATGTACCAGGACCAGCGGGAAGAGGCCCGGGCTGCCGGCGCCGACCTCTTCGTCAGCAAGGGCGATTCCCCCGAGCGCCTGCTGGGCGCTCTTTCCTCGCTGCTGTAGCACCACGGCTGCGGACGCGGCTGCTGGCAGCCGTGCTTCTGGCGGTCTGCGGCCCGGCCCTGCGGGTCGAGGCCGCCGACCTGCCGACCCGCAGCGTGCTCCTGCTGCAATCCTACCAGCAGGGTCCGGCGTGGGTGCAGAACATCACCGACGGGGTGTTGTCGGTGTTCGGCAAGAACCGGGATTTCAACTACACCTACCGCTTCGAATACATGAACATCCTCGACGCCGACCCGTCGGGTTATCCCGAAATCTACCGCCGGCGCCTGGGCCGTCTGCATTTCGACATCGTGATCGGCGCCGACAATCAGGCCCTCGAGTTCCTGGTCGGCAACCGCGCCGAGCTGTTTGCCGGCGTGCCGATCGTCTTCTGCAGCGTCGACGATTACTCGCCCAACATGCTGAACGGCGAGACGGATATCACCGGCGTGGCCGGCGAGCTGGACTTCGAGGACACGATCGGCCTGGCCCGCCGCCTTCACCCCGGCACGAAGCACCTGCTCGTCCTGACCAACCGCCGGCTGGCGGTGGAGAGCGCCGCCTACGCGACGCTGGCCAGGCTGATCCGCGAGAAGCTGAGCGGTCAACTCCAGATCGAGTACTGGGAGGACCCGAAGCTTTCCGAGGTGATCGGGAGAGCGGGCACCTTCTCCCCCGACACCGTGATTTTCGACATGGCCTTCCTCGCCGACGACGAGGGCAGGCCGTTGAGCCTGCCGGCCAGCACCCGCAGGGCCTCCGAGGCGTTGGGCCTGCCGATCTACTCCTGCTGGGAGACCCTGCTCGGCAACGGGATCGTTGGTGGGATGATCGGCGGCGGCTTCCAGCAGGGCGAGGCCGCGGGGGCGCTGGCCCTGCAGGTCCTGCGCGGAACCGCTGCGGACAGCCTGCCCGTCGTCCGGACCGGCACCAACCGGCCGATGTTCGACCACCAGCAGCTCGAGCGCTTCCGCATACCGGAAAAACGGCTGCCGCCGGACAGCATCGTGATCAATGCGCCTTCCTCCCTGTACACGCGCTACCGGAGTGTGCTCTGGGCCTTTGTCACCGTGATCGCGGCGCTGGCGGTCCTACTCGCCCTCTCCTGGCTGTACATCGCGAGCCAGCAGCGGCTGAAGCGGCGGATACGGCGGAGCGAGGAGCGGCTCTCCCTGGCCCTGGCCGCGGCGGCGAGCGGGATCTGGGAGTACTACCCCAAGGCCAAGAAAGCCTACTACGACTCCCGCTGGTACACCATGCTGGGCTACGAGCCCGGCGCTCTTCCGCCGGAGTACCAGAGCTGGGCCGACCTCCTGCACCCCGATGACCGAGCTCGGACCGAACAGACCGTGCACCGTCATGTCGTGGAAGGGAAGGACTACACCCTGGAGTTCCGCATGCGCAGCCGGGACGGCCAATGGCGTTGGATCTGCTCGAACGGCAAGGTCGTGGAGCGTGATTCCATAGGCAGCGCCCTGCGCATTGTTGGCACCCATGTGGACATCAGCGAGCGCAAGCGGACCCAGGCGGAGTTGGAGCAGGCCCACCAGAGCCTGGAACGGCGGGTCAAGGAGCGCACCCGGGAGTTGGCGGTGCTCAACTCACTCGCCGAGATGGTGAACCGTTCGCTGGACCTCGGCGACATCATGCAGTCCGCCCTGCAGAAGACGATGGAGGCCGCCGGGGTGGAAGCGGGGGCGGCCTACCAGCTGGAAGAGCAGACCCAGACCCTGGTGCTCATGGCCCAGCGGGGGTTGTCGGAGCGGTTCGTTTCCCGCACCTCCCGCCTTCCTTTGGAGATCGCGCTCGCCGGCAAGCAGCTCGACACGGAGCGGCCAATTGTCTGGTCGTTGACCGACTACCCCGAGGGGGAGCTGAAACGACAGATCCAGGAGGAAGGCCTGCAGCTGGTGATCGGGGTGCCGGTGACGGCCAAAGGGCGGATGCTCGGAGGCCTGATCGTCAGCACCCGGACTCCGCGGTCGCTGACCCCGGAAGAGTCCGCCCTGTTCATGGCCATCGGGCGGCAGATCGGCCTGGCGGCGGAGAACGCCCGCCTGTTCGAGCTGGAGCGGGCCAAGCACGAAGAAGCCGAACGGCGCCGAACGGTGGCCGAAGGCCTGCGGGAGATCCTGGCCGTGCTCAACTCCAACCGGCCGCTGCAGGAGACCCTGGATTTCATCATCCGGCAAACCTGCCGGGTCACGGGCAGCGATGCCGCTTCACTGCTGCAGAGGGAGTCCCTGGATGGCCCGTTCACCATCCAGTCCGCCTGCGGGCTGGATGCCGAGTACATCTCGGCCATCCGGTTCACTGTAGGCAAGGGGGGAGTAGGAAGGGCTCTGGCCGAGGGGGGACCGATCGTGCTGGGCGACGTGGCGGCCGTCATGGATCGGCTGGAGCGGGATCCGAACACGGTGTACGAGGAGGAAAAGAAGGGTCTGCAGCTCATGCTCCATCGTGGTTTTGCGGCCCTCTTGTCCGTGCCGCTGATCATCCGGGACAAAGACTACGGCGGGATCACGCTCTACTACCGCCAGCCCCGGGAGTTCTCCCAGGAGGAGATCCAGCAGGCCACGAGCGTGGCCGATCAGGCGGCGCTGGCCATCGAGAACGCCCGCCTCCGCGGCCAGGCGGAGCAGGCCGCGGCTTTCGCCGAGCGCAGCCGTCTGGCGCGCGAGCTGCACGATTCGGTGACCCAGTCCCTGTACAGCATCACCCTCTACTCGGAAGCCGTCGCCCGCATGCTCACCGCGGGCGCCGGCACGGAAGCGGTCGAACACCTGCGCGAATTGCGGGCTACGGCCCAGGAGGCCCTGCGCGAGATGCGCCTGCTCATCTTCCAGCTCAGCCCGCCCGCGCTCGACAAAGGCGGTCTGGTGGGCGCCCTGCAGATGCGTCTGGACGCCGTGGAGGCGAGAGGCGGCGTGAAGGTCGATCTGCGGGTGCAGGGCACCGAGCACCTGACGCCCCTGGTCCGGCAGGAGTTGTACCAGATCGCCCAGGAAGCGCTCAACAACGCGCTCAAGCACGCACGAGCTCAGGAGGTCCGGGTCCTCCTCGATTTCCAGGAGAGCGGTACCCGTCTGGAAGTCAGCGACGACGGGAGCGGGTTCGAGCCGGAAGAGGCCAATCGGGGCGGCGGCCTGGGCCTGCGCGGGATGCAGGAGCGCGCGCGGGGAATCGGGGGGACCCTGCGCGTCGAGAGCTCGCCAGGCAAAGGAACCACGGTTTCCATCCTGGTGCCTGTCGATCACTAAAAAGTAGGAGCAAAATACTCCTTTTCTGCGATGCCCACCGCAGGCGGGAGGTCCATGGTTGAGGCTATGGTTCTCATTGCGCTGCTGGCGTTGGCAACTGCCGCTGCCCCGGCGATTGCCGAAGGTGAGCGACCCGCCGTCACGGTCATCCATGCGGGACAGCTGTTCACCGGACATGAGCTTCTCGCCGAGATGACCGTCGTGATCGAGGGGGAACTCATCGCCGAGGTAACCCCAACCAAGGATTACGTGCCCATCGCCGGCTGTCGGACCATCGAGGCCCGGGACCGGACGGTTGCCCCGGGCTTCGTCGACGCGCACGTACACCTTCTTTCCATGCCCCTGTGGTACCTGAACGACGTACCGCGATACGGCTGGGGCCGGATCGCCCAGGAGTCGCTTTCCCTGGCGCCGGAGAACCGGAAGCGGTTCCTGCGATCCGGAATCACCACGGTGATCGACATGGGCGCCCCGCTCCACGACATGGCCCGCATGGAGGACAGGCTGGAGGCGGGAAGGATCCAGGGCCCGAATCTGGTCTATTGCGGTCCGCTGTTCACTGCTCCCGGCGGGCACCCGGCCGGCACGGTCTACCGGGGTCGGCACCAGCTGATCGACCGGGCGACCGTGCAGGCCAGTGAAGAGCAGAAAGCGCGCGCCCAGGTCGCCGAGCTGGCCGACAGGGGCGTGGATTTCCTCAAGGTCGTCTATGACGACGGCACCCTCTACGGGAGGCCGGTACCCAGGCTGGAAGCGGGAATGGTGAGAGCGATCGCCGAGGAAGCCCACCGCCGCGGGCTTCCGGTCATCGCCCATGTCGGAGCCGTCGAAGCGGGGTTCCGCGAGATGATCGGCTGCGGCGTGGACGGCGTCGAGCACTGCTTTGCCTCCGCTGCGGCCAAGGAAGTGTTCCAGGAGATGAGCGCGCGAGGGGTCATCTTCACACCAACGCTTTCCATCTATGACCTGTTCGCCCCGGAAGTGCTGCCCCGGATGCAGGAGACCGTGCGCCGGGCCTACGAGTGCGGAGTGACCATCGCCGCCGGCACCGATTTTCCCTCCACGCGCTTCCTGGATGCCGGCGAGGGCTACTTCCAGGAGCTGAGGCTGCTGGAGGCCGCGGGCCTGCCGCGCCTGGAGGTGCTGAAAGCAGCCACGGTCAACGGTGCCGAGAAAGCCGGCCGGGAGGGGGAACTCGGCTGCATCGCCGCCGGCTGCCCGGCCAGCTTGATCTGCCTCAATGGCGACATCCTGGAAGGCGACTTGACCAGGGAGCGCGTCAGCCTGGTGATGCACCGAGGCGAGGTCCTCGATCCAGAGAGCCGCAGCGGTTTCTTCAAGAAGCCCTTCCTCTTTTCGCCGAGTTTTTTCTACGATGCGGTCGCCGGCTTTTCCCTCGGAGCCAGCCTCCTCGCCTTCAACCTGGCGAATACCGGAACGGCCGTGAATCTCTACGCCGCCAGCAGTCTGGAGAGCAGCTTTCTCTGCAGTCTTTCGCTTTTCCCTCCGAGCCCGCTCCCGGCCACCTCTTGGGATGTGCAGTTCCAGTTCGACGGCTTCCCCAAGCGGTATTTCGGGATGAGCAACTCAAGCTCGCTGGAGGACGTGAGCCTCTACGAATGCAGCGCCGTTCAGGTCTCGATCAACACCAGTTCGGCGATCCTCAAGACCCTGAAGCTGGACACCGGCTTCACCTTGGATTACCGCGAGATCGAGGCTGACCCCGGCCTTGAAGACGGTCTGACGACGCTGGCGCGCCTGGCAGTGGCCCACGACACCCGCGACTGCGCCGGCGAACCCTGGCAGGGAGGATATGAAGCGCTCTCCGCCGCCCTCTCCCACCCGTTCCTGGGGAGCAGCCGGTCATTCCTGCTGCTGGGTATCGACGCGCGTCGGTACCTCTCCATCCTGCCCCACCACGTCCTTGCCGGGCGCCTGCTTTACCGCCAGAGCGTTGGGGAAACCCCGTTCTACCTTCGCCCTGATTTCGGGGGTAGCACTGTCGGCCGCGGCTTTCAGGCCTCGCGCTTCATCGGCGAGCTGGGCCTGTACGGCCAGCTGGAATACCGCTTTCCGATCTGGACCATCCTCGGCGGGACGCTTTTTGTGGACGTCGGCCAGGTGGCTGACGCTTTCTCCGAGCTGAGCTGGGCAGGCTGGCACCCGAGCGGGGGACTCGGGCTGCGGGTGACCTTTTCCGACAGCTCGATCCTCGCCTTCGACTTCGGCCTTACAGGCGAGCCGCGGGAAGGATGGGCCCTGGCCTTCCGCAGCTGCCATGCATTCTGACATGAGGCGGCGGTCGTCCTGGTCGTCCCATGAGCCCGCGCACCTCAGCCTCGAAAAAGAGCTTATTCCGCATCCGCAAAAAATGAAATCACGGCGTGTTCACCGCTGGGTGATGGCAATGATCTTCAGCAAAGCGCTGTCGTAAAGATCCAGTGCGCGCAGCATGGCCTCCATGTCGTAGATCGATCGACACGCGATGGCCGAGATGCAGCGCAGCCAGGCAATGGCCCGATCATCGAGGTATTCGATGAACTGACGGCCTACCACTTTTGCGGCAGATGAAATCCTCCATTCCGACGATGTCTCCCGAAGGCTGGCGGTCTACCTTGTTGGGAGTAAGAAAGCGTTATCAGCGAGGAGGAAACGAGCATGAAGGTGGTCGGGGTCATCAGCAGCCCGCATGCGGAGGGCAACAGCGCGACGTTGGTGAGGGAAGCTCTTCGAGGGGCTGAGGAGGCCGGGGCTTCGATCCAGGAGGTGTTCCTGCCGAAGTACCGGATCGAGTATTGCAGGGACTGCCGCGCCTGCATGAGCACCGGGCGGTGCGCAGTGCAGGACGATTTCCCGAAACTGAGGCAGCTGCTGTGTGCAGCCGACGGCATCATCCTCAGCTCGCCCACTTATGCGTCTGCGGCGTGCGCCCGGATGAAGAACCTCCTGGACCGGCTGGGCCAGTTTGCCTTCCTGACCTCCACCTTCGGGGGCAAGTACGTGATCGGCCTTTCCACGGCCAGCAGCTTCGGCGCCGCCAAAGCCGCCCGGCAGCTTGCCGCCAGCATCAGCGACAGCGTGTTCCGGCGGGCCTACGTGACCGGGACCCTCGGCGTCCACCTTCGCGGCCAGCGTGTTTCCGCCCTGCCGCAGGCGCTGCGGAAGGCCCGCGCGCTGGGGAGCAAGATGGCGGACGACATCCGCAGCGGCAGGCGCTTTCCGCTCCAGAATCTGGCCGGGAGGCTGCCCAAGGCCCTGTTCCTGCGACCTCTGATCCGGCAAGCCATCGTCAAGAACAAAGAGGCGATGAACGGGGTGTACGAGCAGCTTGTCCGCGCCGGCATCTTCGCCTGATGGGGATGTCGCCGGATCGATTGCCAATGGGGGAGAAAAGCTCTCCCTCATTTGCGCTAGAAAAATTCCATCAAACGCCTGATGTGTCCGGAGCGCGGACGGGCGAATAGTCAGGATAGAGAGCATGGGCGGGATGCCTCGGGAGGCGGTAATGGTGCGGAACATGGCGGAGGGAAGCGCGCTGGGCCTTTACCTGCGAGAGCTTCGCAAGATCCCGCTCTTGAGCGGCGAGGAAGAGCAGTCCTGTGCCCGGCGGGCGGCCCAGGGGGACCCGCAGGCGAGGCAGCGCCTGATCGAGGCGAACCTGCGCTTTGTGATCCTGGTGGCCAAACGGTACCGCCATTGCGGTGTTCCGCTGGAAGACCTCATCGATGAGGGCAACATCGGGCTGATTCAGGCGTCGGGACGGTTCGATCCCGACCGGGGCATCCATTTCGTTTCGTACGCCATCTGGTGGATCCGCCAGGCGATCCTGAAGGCGATTCACGAGAACAGCCGCCTGATCCGCGTGCCCAAGAGCCGCGTCGGCCAGCTTTCGCGCATCGAGGAGCTGCGCCGTGAAAGCCTGATGCAAACCGGCAGCGAGCCGCGCCTGGCGGAGATCGCCGAAGCCCTTATGGTGGACGAAGGGGAGCTGGTGACGCTGATGCAGGCGGCCCAGAGAACGCTCTCCCTGGACAGCCCCGTCAGGGACCTGGAGGACCCCGACTGCCTCGGCGCCCGCCTGGAGGACCGGAGCGTCCCGAACCCGGAAGAAGTCCTGGTCGGCGTCTCCCTCCACGAACAGGTCGATTCGGTTCTGGCCGGGCTCTCGGACCGCGAGGCCTGCATTCTGCAGGACCGTTTCGGGCTGGACGGCCGTGATCGCATCTCACTGCTGGAGGCCGGTAAAAAGCACGGGCTGAGCAAGGAGCGCGTGCGGCAGATCGAGAAGAAGACCCTGCGCAAGATCCGCGCCTCCGAAAGCGTTCGGCAGCTCAAGGTCTACGCGAATTGACGGAGAAGGCGCGGTAGCAGCGCATCCCGGTAGAGTAGTCCCTGCCCTGCAAAGAATCCAAGACAAACAGCACCCGCGACTGGAGCCTCAAATGAAGGAGATGTGCTCTCCCACATTTGAATGAGATAAATCCCATCAAATGCCTGATGCGCCCGGAGCGCGAACGGGCCAATAATTCAGGCATGAAACAAGAAACGAAGAAGGTCACGATATTCGTGGGCAGCGCGCACCAGGGAGGCGCCAAGCGGAGCGTCTTCGACTGGGCTGCGTCCCGCATGTCCCGGCAGTGGGAGGGGAATGGGCCCGCTGTCATTGAGACGTCAGGAGGTGAGTCATGATCCGAGTGCTGATGGTCGGCTACAATGGAGCCAACAACACGGGGGCGGAGGCCCTGCTGCTGTCCGACATCGAGGACGTGCGCGCCGTGCTGGGCGCCGAGGCGCACATCACCGTCCCCACCCTGAACGAGGCCAACCTGCGCCGCTACCTGGCGGAAGGCCCGACGCTGCGCATCGCCCCGATGCCCACCCTGTTTTTCGGCACCATCCGCCGGCTGGTGCGGGAGAGCGACCTGGTGCTGCTGGCGGAAGGCTCCACCTACATGGACACCTGGGGCAGCCCCCTGCTGTGGGCGTTCCTGTGGGCCACGCACTGCGCCGCCCAGATGGGCAAGCCCTGCCTGGCCTACGCCGTGGATGCCGGCACCCTGAAGCCGGCCAACGCGCGGCGGGTGCAGCGGGTGGCCAGCCGGACCGGCCTGATCGTCACGCGCAACCGCGCCGCGGCAGGCAGGCTGCGGGCCATGGGGGTGAGCGCCCCGATCCTGTCCACCGCGGACAACGCCTTCACGTTTACGCCGCGGGAGGCCGACCGGGGGTGGCTGGCGCGCGAGTGGCCGCGGGCCGCCGGCGGGGTGGTGGGACTGGCCGCGGTGGACTTCCACCTCTTTCCGGCGGTGATGCGCCCTTGGGGGCGCAAGGAGCGCTGCTACAAGTGGCCCTACTACTTCTCCAGCTCGCCGGAGCGCCGGGCGGCCAGCGAGGCTCTGGCGCGGGCGTACGCGGCGCTGGCGGACCGCGTCGTGGAGCGCACCGGCAAGGCGGTTGCCCTGATCTGCATGGAGCAGCTCGACGAGGCGATCGCCCGCCGTGTGCACGGCTATATGACCCACGCGGATGACGCGCGGGTGTTCTCCGCGCGCGAGCACGACGCCTCGCGGATGACTACACTCCTGCGCAGCCTCGATCTATTGGTCACCTCCCGCTACCACGCCGCGGTCCTGTCCCTGGCGGCCGCGGTGCCCCAAATCGCCGTGGGCCACGACACCCGGCTGGACACCATCTACCGGGACTTGGGGCTGCACGAGGAATGGTTCCTGACGCCGGATCGGCTGGCCGGGTTACAGGAGCGCGTCGAGCGGCTCCTGGCCTCCCCAGGCTTGCAGAGGGAAGCGCTGCGCCGCGGCCACGCGGAGCACCTGGCACGAGCCCGGCAGAACCGCAGGCTGCTGACCGGCTTCGTGGCCGAGCACCTGCCTGGGGTGGAGACGGAAGCGGAAGGAGGTACGGCATGGGTGGCTTGATCCTGCTCACCGGCGCCACGGGTTTCTTGGGTTCCCAGATCGCCCGCCTCCTGCTGCGGGACACCGACCACCGGCTGGCCGTCCTGGTGCGCGGGCAGGACGAGGAAGAGGCGCGCCGCAGACTGGAGCGCGTGTGGAGCGACTGGCCGGAGACCCAGGGGGCCGTGGCCGGCGGCCGCGTCCGGGTGCTGCCGGGCGATCTTAGCCGGCCCGGCCTCGGCCTGGACCCGCTCACGTACGCGGAGCTGACACGCACGCTGACCCACATCGTCCACGCCGCCGCGGAGCTGAAGCTGGACGGCGAGCTGGAGGAGCTGCGCCGCATCAACGTCGAGGGCACCGCCCGCCTGCTGGAGCTGGCCCGGACGGCGCACGCCGACCACGGCCTCGAGCGCTACGCCCACGTGTCCACCGCCTACGTGGCCGGGGGCCGCACCGGCGAGGTGGCCGAGGAGGAGCTCACCGACCGCTACGGATTCTCCAACGCCTACGAGCAGACTAAGTACGAGGGGGAGCTCAAGGTGCGGGAGGCGATGCGGGAGCTGCCGGTCTCGGTGTTCCGCCCCGGCATGGTGGTTCTTCCACTTGTGTCCCTCCTGCTCCCAGAAGCGCACCCTCCTATTGGGCGAGTACATGAACGAACAGCTCCTGCTGCGGCTGCCGCACAGGCAGTTCGTGTTCACGCTGCCCAAGGTCTTGCGCGTCTTCTTCCGCCACCACAAGAGGCTTCACGGGGAAATCAGCCGTATCGTCTACGGGTTGGTACGGGACTTCACAACGGCGGCCGCTGGCAGGGGCATCCGCACCGCCGCAGTCATGGTATTTCAAAGCTCAGGACAATTCGCTCGCTGGAATCCCCATTGGCACGGCCTGTTCCTAGAGGGAGGGTTTGACCGGGAGGGCCGATTCCTCCACGTCCCGACCGTCGATCTGGCCAAGATGAGCGCCTGCTTCGCACCAGAGAGTCATCGCGTTCTTCCTGGAGCGCAAGCTCCTGAACGAGCGGCTGGCCAAGAACATGCTGGAGTGGACCCACAGTGGTTTTAGTCTCGACGCATCGATCCGCATTCCCGCCGGCTCCGCCAAGACGCGCGAAGCGCTGGCCCAGTACATCGTGCGCCCCCCGGTCTCGCTCCAGAATCTGCTCGTGGAGGAGGGAGGCACGGACACCGTGGTCTATCGCGCTCCCTACTCCGACTATTTCCGCACCGACACCAAGATCTTCCCCGCCGTCGAGTTCCTGGTCGAGGTCCTCCAGCACTTGCCCGACTCGCGTAGCCGGCTCCTACGCACCTACGGGTTGTACTCCTCTCGGGCTCGCGGCACCTGGGCGCGTAGCCCTCACCTGCTCCGCCTCGCTCCCGAGGGCTGGAAGCGCGACCATCCACCCCAGCCCGCTCTCCGCATCGGCCCGCCCGAGGAGCCGCAGCCCGAGCTGTCGGTGTCGGTCAAGCAAAGCCGTGCCGCATGGGCACGCCTGATCAAGAAGGTCTACGAAGCGGACCCCCTAAGCTGTCCTCGTTGTCACAACCCGATGAAGGTTATCGCCGTGATCACCGACCCCGCGCAGGTCCTCAAGATCCTGCGATACCTCATCAAGACAGGCAAGCCACCCCCCGGTCTGGATCCCGCCTCCCTCAACTGATCCCATCTCCTTGTCCCCGAGGGGGTAGTCTGCCCCTCCGCCACCGACGCACGGGGCCACCCTCTGCTTTGAGCCCACCGGAAGACCCCGAAGTTGCCTATCTCCCCATCGTGTTTCCCTCGCATCGGCTTACGTAAAAGTCCACTTCTCGCTACGCCCGTCCGTAGCCGGCGCGGGGCCTTCGTTGTTGCCATCCGGCAAAAGGGAAGCTATAGTAACTGCTATCACTTGACTGAGCCGCGCGAGGTCCAGCCGGGAGACGTGGACGAAACGACCGGAAGGGTCGAAGCCGCTTTCCAGCACGATGGTGTGGAGGTGAGGGTTGAACCGCGCGAACTCCCCCGCGGAGGCATAGGCGGAGAACGTGTACTACGGCAAGCCCTGCGGCCTCAGGGACCAGACCACCTTCGCGGTCGGCGGGTTCGTGGCCATCGACTTCGCGGACCTGGCCCACCCGGTGGTGGAAAAGCTGGAGGTCGACTTCGCCTCCTCCGGCTACGAGCTGGTTATCGTGGACACCGGCGGCCAGCACGCCGAGCTGACCGGCCACTACAGGAGCAGGGCATCCCTTTGGCACTGGCCATAAGCCGGGACCTCCTCGGCGGCTGGGGAGCTTGCCGCGTGCACGGCGGGGGTTTCGCGTGCACGATCCAGGCGTTCGTCTCCACGGACCTCCTGCCGCGTTACCTGGCGGCCATGCGGGAGCTGTTCGGACCGGCCTCCTGCCACGAACTGGCCGTGCGCTCCGCCGGGGCGACCCGGCTGGACCTGATGGGCTAAAGGCCGCTCAACAGTGAAGTAACGGATAGAGCCGCCCCCGCGCAGCCGCCACCATAAACTGGTGGTCTGCCGGTGGTGCATGCGGTGGCACCTCACAGCCCCGCCGCCGCCGGCGCACTTCCTGCCCTCCAACACTTTGGCCAGCCCCAAAAAGGTCGTCATCCCGTCGACCCCCTACGATGCCAAGGGCCTGTTCAAGGCTTAGATCAGGGATCCAAACCCTGTCGTGTTCCTCGAGCAGAAGCTGCTCTACCGCCAGAAGGGCCCCGTTCCCGACCCTGCAGAAGAGTACGAGATTCCCCTTGGGTCGCTGACATCAAGCGCATGGGAAGGGACCTTTCCATCATCACCTACGGGCGCATGGTTCCCCGGTGCCTCGAGGCCGCCGGGAAGCTCGCCGAGGAGGGCATTGATGCCGAGGTCATCGACATCCGCACTCTCGTTCCCCTGGACAAGGCCTGTATCATCGCTTCGGTGAAGAAAACCGGACGGGCCATTATCGTGCACGAGGCCTGCCAGACGGCGGGCTACGGAGCTGAGATCGCAGCCGTCATCGCCGACAGTGAGGCATTTTTCCACCTCGATGCGCCTATCCGGCGCGTCGAGGGTCTCGATGTCCCGATCCCCTACAACCCGGGCCTGGAGGCGAACGTAGTCCCGACCCTTGAAAAGATCATCGCTGCCGCCGGGGACCTGGTGCACTGAGCCGGCCGCGGCCCGGCGGGGGCATCCGGGAATTAGCAGGGGCGAGAAACTTCTTGACAATTGGGAGTTGGATCGACACGGAGCAACTGGTTTTCACAGCTCTAGTTAGTGTTCTGTTAAATAGGAGTTGATGACATATATTGGCCGGTCTGCCGCGACCAAAGGCCATTGTGACGGATCAGCTTCACGATGCGCTGCAGCACCTCCAGGATCCCCGCGCTTGCGTCGATGTCGGCTTTCCTCAGTTGGGCCCGCAGAAGATGATCCCCGCAGAACACATGCAGCATCAGATAGCAATAGCAGTCAGAGCGGGCGTGAAAGAGTCTTCCCTCCTGCCTGCCGTGCAGGGGATCGTCGGTGGCGTCAAAGTCCAGGATTGTCTGACGGGAGATTTTCTTGCTCGTTCGAAGGAAGGAGCGTACAAAAAACTCTTCCATCTCCATTGTTTCGGCCAAGATCTTTTTGTAGCGGGGTCGATTGCTCAAGAGGCTGCCGGCAGTTTCCAGACGATTGAGCGTGCTCTTGCCCGCCAAGACCTTTTCACGATCACGGACGCACCTTCGGGCGCCCCCTTCCAGATCCTTCTTCCCGCAGAGCAGCGCTAGTAGCGGATCGGTGCGCAGTTGATCATGGTCGTTGAGGTCTTCGTATCCGAAACATAGTCTGTAGATTCGCTGCGAGACCGGTTGGTAGACGCTGTGTTCACGAACTTGGGGTTGCGTAGATCTAGAAAGCATTGA
>Ga0315289_10007800_pt1 | contig 15546 bp, 11 predicted proteins | sample YL17G11_40_MG_FD_203452 | JGI IMG/M metagenome (GOLD analysis project Ga0315289, IMG submission 203452) | Sediment microbial communities from Yellowstone Lake, YNP, Wyoming, USA - YL17G11_40 | ecosystem: Environmental > Aquatic > Freshwater > Lake > Sediment | place: USA: Wyoming | collected... | reverse complement strand
ATTGGTTCGACCCGGTGTACGATGCGGCCGGGAACATGGTGAAGGGGCCGGATGCGGCCGCCCCGGCGACGCAGCGGCGATTCGTCTACGATGCCTGGAACCGGCTTGTGGCCTACGCGGACTCCGGCGATAATGTGATCGCCGAGTATCGCTACGACGGGCTGAACCGGCGGATCGCAAAGATCGTGGCCGACGGCCCGGGCAGCGGCAACTGGGACCGGACGGACTACTACTACAACGACGGCTGGCAGGTGCTCGAGGAGCGGCTGGCCGAGGATGTCGACGAGGCCGACAAGGACGACCCGGCCACGACCATGCGCTGCCAGTACATCTGGGACATCCGGTACATCGACGCGCCGGTGGCGCGGTTCCGGGACACCAACGGCGACGGCACGGCCGACGACACGCTGTACTACTGCAACGACGCGAACATGAACGTCACCGCCCTGGTGAACGCCTCGGACGGCGGCGTGGCCGAGCGCTACGAGTACGACCCGTACGGCCTGGCCACCGCGCGCAGCGCCGATTGGGGAAAGGCTGTGGCAGCTCCCGGCGCGTATTCTTGTGCTGCCGCCCGCCGATGTACTGCCCCAACGCCTCGGGACGCTGTTGAGAGCCGGCGGTCGGGGGTAGAAAGTTACATCAGCGACCACCAGAGCTCTTGCCCGGGCCGAAGCGCCAGCGGGGGGATGCGGAATCGCTTGTATCGTCCAGCAGGGACTGACGCTTCCATGCACCGCCCGCAGAGCTTCAGGGCGCGGGTTTCCTGCGGCGCATCCAGGTACACGACGCGCAGATCCTTGGCCAACGTCCGGCGGATCACTATGCTCACCTGCCGTCCGCTGTGCCTGCCGGCCGCCCAGAACAGCGGGTGTACCAGTGGGAAGCTACCGCGGAGTTGCGGGCACAGCCGCAGAACGCCCTCGGCCGGCCAATACACGAAGTCCAGCAGGGCCTCATAGACCAGCCAACTGGCCGGGGCGGTCATGTAGTAGGCGCCCCAGGAAGGTTCGCCCGTGGCCGGCCGGTACATCAGTCGCGTATCGCAAGGCATCCTGCCGCGGCCGGTCATGTGCCGCAGCATCCGCCGCCACAGCGGAAGGACGCCGCCGGTTCGCAGGCTCGCCAGCGCCGCCAGGCCGAAGCATTCCACGTAAGACAGCCAGCCGAATTCGGTGGCGGCTTGACCATCGGGGCTGACCTCGTCGGGCGGGATGCGGAACCGCCGGTGGCCGTTGAACTCCAGAAGCGCGCTGGCACAGGATTGCAGGCGATCCGGCGGCAGCACGTCGAGGCCGGTAAGCATTCGAGCGTACCATTGCCCCGCCAGCATGCCAGCATGGCAGTTGTCATTCTGCGGACCATGAACACTGCCGCACGCGCGGTAGTAACGCCCGGTCCAGAGGTCCTGGTCCATCCGCTGCTGGGCCGCCGGCAGAAGCTGATCGATCTGGCCGATCAACTCGGCGTCGTCGTGCTGTTGGCCCCACTGCCGCATCACGTGCATCGCCGCGATCCACAGCGTGCCCAGGTAGGGTGTGCTCCCGTAATACTGGTAGCCGTCATAGCTAGTACCCATGCCCTCGCCGAGTTGGGCCAGTCCATTGCCTTCGCGCGCCCACTGCGCATGGCGCCGCAGCGCCTTCTTCGACCGCTCGTAGGCCGTCGGCTCGAAATCCGCCGCAGCGGTGCTCCAGGCATGCCGCGCGTTCTGAATGATGAATGAGCAGGTCAAATCAGGCCAGTTCGTCGGGCTGGCGCCGCGATCGAGGTGCCCAGCGCCCAAGTCGTGGTTTACGCCGCCGTCGTCGGCCTGAAAACGTCCAAACTGCTCCAGCTCGTTGCGGTTGAGTCGGGGGAAAAGCAATTGCGTGGCCGGGTGGGAGCCCAGGCGCTGGTCGAGCGTGCCGTGGCAGCCGGCCATCTCGGTGGGACCTTCGTTAATGCTGAACCGGCCGTCGCGGTAGAAGACGCTATTGGTGGTCAGGGGATAGCAGCAGTTGACCAGCCGGTGCTGGAGCCAATCTGGCAAGTTGCTGGCGCGGACCAGCTCCCACAGTTCTCCAGCCTGCTGGAGGATGCGGTCGGCCCGCCGGAACAGGTGCGCCAGAACCTGAAGACCGCCGGAGAAGGAATTCTGCCAATAGTGGCCGCGGTCGATGCCCAGGGCGTCGATCCAATGCGGCATCTCCCACACCACGGCCATGTCCGTCGTAGCCGCCGACCGCGCCGGAATGGCTAGCTCGCAGGCGATGCTCCCGTAGCGCGGGTCAGCCAGGGGGGCGATCCTACCGCGACCAGCCCGGGCGGCGACGAAGTGATAGCCGTCCGCAGCCGCCGAGACGTCGCTCGGGCGATTGCCATAGCGCACGGCGGTAAAGCCGCGCCGCGTGATTATTTTCGCCTCCGGCGCCTCAGGGGCCTCCCAATAGCGGTAGGACCCATCGGCATAGCCGATGCGCTTCTCCGGCTCGCCGATCCCCCCGCCGGCGCCTACCAGATTTGGCCAGGCCAGGCGGCACCGCACCCGCCGGGGGCGGTGCGAGCGGTTGCGGACGGTCCATCGGACCAGGAAACCCGGCAGGCTGGAGGTCTTGAGATCGTGCGGCACGATCGGGCCCGACAGCAGGACTTCCGCATCCAGGCCCGGGAAGATGCCCGGGGCCTTCAACATCGCTTGTGGAAAGGCCATCTCCGCCGACAGTTGCGGGCAGGGGGGCAGGCCACCCTCGCCTCGGCTGGCTAGTACCTTCTCCCGTCCGTCGGCTGACAGCGTCAGCAGCGCGCCGGGCAGGCCCGCCGGATTCTCCAGCGGCATGTCTTGGTTGTTGTTGGCGCTGAAGTTGCGGAACCTGCCATCCCGGCAGATTTCCACCTTGCCACAGCCGATCCCCCCTAGCGGCACCCCGTTGGGCGCCCACAGCGGGTCTTTGCGGCACTGGATGTAGTCGTCGGCCTGGCCGCTTTGGACGAACCTCAGCCATGTGCATAGCAGCACGTGTCCGCGCCGCAGCGCCCTCGGCAGGCCAGTGAAGCTGAGCTTTCCGTCCCCTCGCGCCGCCAAGGCCCGCGCAAAGATGACCCACGTCTGGCCCCGCGCCTTCGACGCGATAGCCATTGGCCCGTCAAAGTTCTGCCCCAGCCGCAAGGTCAGGTCCACCGGCCTGCGTCCCCCGACCGTCAGCCGGCAGGACGCTTTCTCCAGGCAGTCCGTCCACTTTCGCGCCACGCGCAGACAAATGAAGTATCCCAGCTTGGCCAGCGCGCTGGGGATGTGCACCGGGATCGGCCGGTACAGGTCGGCTCGGAGACCGAACACCTCTTGATGCTCCGTCTCGTAATAGACCTGAGGCATAGGTCAGATTCCTTCCCGTCGCGGCCAAGGCGCGATCAAACCTTGCCGATGAGTTTTCGCTTCTTGTCCAGGTACACCCGGTAGTTCGAGTAGGGAATGTTCGGGGGCACCAGATGGTCCAGGTGCGGGATGAATCCGCCTTGCTCCAGCAGCGGCTTGATCCGTTCCAGTTCCCGGTCGATGGCCGCACCTCCCTCCATCAGCGGCGTCTTGGCGATGGCCCCTCGCATCCGCACCTCGCGGCCGTACCTTCGCCGCCACAGGAATGGATCCACGCCCGCCGCGACCTCCAGCGGGAACATGATGTTCACGCCCTCCTGGAGCCAGTTGCCCACCAGGTCGGTCGGGTTGCCGTCGCAGTCCACCAGCCCGAGGACGCAGCCGTGCTTGCGGAGCTCGGACATTACCGTCCGATAGAACGGCTGGAGGAACTCCCGGAACATGGCAGGGCTGACGAACGGCCCGTTCTTGCCGGCCATGTCCTCCCACCAACAGACGTAGTCGATCGGCAGGTCGGCCGGCAGGCGGCGGATCTGGCCGACGGTCAGTTCGGCCATGTGGTCCATCATCTGGCGGATCATGGCGGGGTAGTCGTAGAAGGCCAGGCTGACGGCCTCGAACCCCATCCAGTCGCGGAGCTGGCCATAGGGGCCGGTCAGGAACACGGCTGCCATCTTGCCTGCCGCCGCGCCGCTACGGATGCGGTCGATGTCCTCCCGCGGGATCACGCGGCCGGGGTGGTCCGGGCGGTATCGCTCCTTGAGACTTGCCCAGCCGGCCGGCCCCTGCACCGGGAACTTGATGAAGTGGGGGATCGAAGCCTCATCCCTGTCGTCGGTGTACTTTTCGGCGATGACGCCGTTGGCGTCGCGCACGATCACGGACTTGGATCGTTTCTCGATGATCTGCTGTTCGAACGGCGGGAGCATGCCGGCGCGGAGGTTCAGCACCGCCCACTCCGGCACGTCCAGGCCCAGGCGCCGGTCCAGCTTGGGCAGGAACATGGCGTTGCGCTCGGCGGGGGTCAGGTCCAAGTCCAGGCCCTCGCCCAGCCAGCGGCGGATCGTCTGGGGCCAATAACCGAACTCGATGTCCGGCACGCGATCGACATCGAGATAGGTGAACGTCCGGTAATACCGGTCGGCGATTTCCGTTCTCATGGCCTGCGTCTCCAACGTCCAAAAACAGGCCTGGCATTATGCGCGGGCCTTCACGCTCACACCAGCACCGGCGCCTGTCAAACCCGGGGAATATCAAGCTTCGGGAGCAGAACGCCCGCCGGGGAGATGGCTTAGAACCGCGTCTGGCGGTTGGCCAGGTACTCGATCAGCGCCTTGTCGAAGGTCATCGCGTTGTCCACGACGACCAGGTCGGCCCGTATCTGACGGCATTGCCGCCGGTACTCCTCCACAAACGCCTGAAGCTCGCGCAGGTAGGAGGCCCGCATGGCCTGCGGGTCCGTCTGGAGCTCCTGCTGCGTCTCCGGCTCCTGAAAGCGGATCTGCCCCTCGAAGTCGAACACGACTTCGCTGTGGTCGAGCACCTGGAAAATAATCAGGTCGTGGCCGCGGAACTTCAGGTGATGCAGCGCGGGCAGGACCTGCGTCTGGTCGCTCAACAGGTCCGACAGCAGGATGATGAGCGAGCGCTTGCGGATTCGCCCGGCCACGTCGTGGAGGGCCCTGGCCAGGTCGGTCTGCCCGGAAGGCCGGGTGCGGGCCAGCGTGGACAGGATGTTCATCAGGTGCGAGCGCTTGGCCTTGGGCGGCAAAAAGGTCCGCAGGCGATCGTCGAACGTCACCAGCCCCACCTTGTCCTGCTGGTGGATCATCAGGTAGCCCAGGGCGGCCGCCAGGCAGATTGAGTAGTCCAGCTTGGTCATGCGGTCCCCCGTCGCGAAGTCCATGCTAGCCGAGCAGTCCACCAGGAGGTAGCCGTCTAGGTTGGTCTCGGCCTGAAACTTCTTGACGTAGAAGCGGTCGGTCTTGGCGTAGACGTTCCAGTCGATCATCCGCAAGTCGTCGCCGGGGACGTACTTGCGGTGCTCCGAGAACTCCACGGAAAAGCCCTGAAACGGCGAACCGTGCAGGCCCGACAGGAAGCCTTCCACGATGAACCGGGCCTTCAGGTCCAGCCGGCGGACTTGCTGGATCACGTCCGGCCGAAGATATTGCTCGAGCGTCAGGGGCATGATGTCATTAGAGCGAATCGTCGGGGGTGAGGCAAGCACGCCCGCCACGGCTAACTCGTGAGGAATCTCTGCGTCAACCGGCGGTGCCAGGCGACATCTTTCCAGTTGGCGAATTGCGGCTGGCAATAGTTGTGCGGCGTCCAGCCCCACATCCGCATGTCGATGGCGTCCTGGACGGACCAGGCGGCCCACTCCAGCAGCCACCCCCAGTCCAGGTGGGGGCTGTCGAGGTAGAACCACGAGGCCCAGCTCTCGGTGGTGGTCAGCGGCGTGCCGCGTTGGGCGGCCCATCGGGCAAACTGCGCCAGCTTGCTGCGCTGGCGGGCGCGGTACATGGGTGCCATGGCGGCGTGGCTCTTGATGCAACGGTCGGAGAACTCCGCGTGCCAGTCGGCGTCGCTGTATAGGCGCGGCATGAACTCGCCAAACCGCGTCCGCTTGTCCCAGCGACGGTCCGCATCGGCGTAGAAATGCACGTCCAGGCAGTCCAGCTCGACGTCCACGTCCAGCCAGCGCACGTCCCCGTGCATCGAGACGGTAAAGCGAAGCGGCGGGAACTCCCGCCGCATCACGTCCATGGCCGCGTTGATCTCCTTGGCGATCTTGGACCGGCCGGCCGGGCCGTACCAGCCGCCCTCCAACTGGTTGAGCTGGTCAATGTAGCCGTGCAGAAAGTACGGGAACTCATTGACCAGATCCACGAACAGCAGGCCCTCGAAGCCGAACCGTTTCTCCCACTGCCGCAGCAGGGGCAACCAGCGCTCGACCGCCTCGTCCATGCTCCGCGCCTCGCCGAGGGTCATCTGAAAAGGCCACCACCAGGCGCTGAGAACATAATTGAGCTTGCGGGCCTGGAGCTTGCCCATGAACTCGATCAACCACTGCCCCAGCGGCCCCTTGCAGCCCTTGGGGTTGGTCCAGGGAATGTAGGGTTTGTCAAAGTCGCTGTGGTCGATGATTGCTTCCGGCCGGGACAGGTCGATCGCCTGTGGGGCCGGGTCGATCCGGATGGTGTTGTAGCCGCGCTCAATGGCCTCATCCAGCACGCGGTCATAGTCGGCGAAGGACTCGCCCGGAACGTGGCGGGTCAGGAAGGTGTGGTCCCACATGACCATGGTCAGCCGTCGCGGCCGCAGGTGCTCGCGCATATCGAAGATGTCGTGGACACCGCCGACCGGCCCGGTCGGCCCGTACTCCTGGCGGGGAATCTGGCTCATCGAAGTCTCCTTCCTAGCGCGGACAGCGTCTGTGAATGGATTTAACCGGATCGGCACCGGCCGGGCAAGGTGCTGTCTGAGGCCGATAAGTTGTGCGGGGCCATGGTGAGTCTAATCAAAACTCATCTGCCTTACGCGTCGCGTCGTGCGGGAAGCTTTCCAGCGGGCAGCCCTCACACCGCGCCACCGGCCGGCAATACGTCTTGCCCACGGCCACGAGCTGCGCGTGATAATCATTCCACAGTCCCACGTCCTGCGGCAGGGACGACTCCATCAGCGCCTTGACCGACTCGTAGCCATCCTCCGGCCCGATAAGGCAGTGGCGAAACAGGATGCGGAACGTATAGGCGTCCACCACGAACGTCGCCTTGCCGGCCGCGTAGAGGATGATGCTGTCGGCCGTCTCGCGCCCGATGCCATTAATCGAAAGCAGCTCCTCCCGCAGCACGCCGGCCGGGCCGTCCAGGAAGCCCGCGATGTCCTCGCCGCAGCGGCTATGCACGTGGCGGATGAAGTGCTTGAGCCGCCGGGTCTTGACGTTGAAGTACCCGGCCGGGCGGATCAGCTCCGCCAGACGCTGGGCGCTAAGGGCCTCCAGCTCGGCTACGCTCATCGCGCCGGCCGCGCGGAGGTTGGCAATGGCCTTCTCGACGTTGGTCCAAGCGGTGTTCTGGGTGAGGATCGCCCCGACGCAGATCTCAAGCTGCCCCTGACCCGGCCACCAGCCCTGATGGCCCAATCGCCGGCGCATCGCGCGGTACATGCCAAGAAGCGTCTGCGCAGTAGTCGCCATGACCGAAGGATAGCGGAAGCCGAGCCGATTTGCCAATGTGGGCTCATCCACCAGCGAGGCATCCCACGAGTCCGCCTGCTTGAACACCAGCAGTGGGGACGAGGCGTTCGAATCAGTTTCAGCCAATGACCTTTGCATCTACCAGAGCGGCAACAAGGTGGATGTTGACGAGGACAGCTCCCGCGACGGCACCAGCATGACCTGGGGCAACTTCGCGGGCACGTCCACCCGGTTGGGTAGCGCCGCCAGCTTTGAGGCGGTGACGGCCGACTCGGTGGACACCGCCTACGCTGGGGTGCCGGACTACGCCGGGGCCTTCTGGTGGAACCGCGACAGCGTGGACACCCGGCAGGTCACCGACGTGGAGGACGCCGATGGCGACATCATCAACTCCCAGGGCTCGCGTCCGACGATCAACAGCGTGTTCCTCGAAGTCAACTTCGACACCGACGGCGACGGCATGAGCGACATCTGGGAAAACGCCAACGGCACGAATCCCGACACAGCTGACAACAGCGGCGACATCGACGGTGAGGCCTGGAAGAACCTGGAGGAACACATCAATTCCTTGGCGCAGTAGTTCATCGTTAGAGAACGTACACGAATTCTCAAAATGCGGTACAATCGCGACCTTACCGGTCGTGGTAGTTCCAGATGGCGGGCCAGTTGGATCGCCTTGACTAAAGGAGCCAGACCGGTGCAGACCCCTCGCCAGGTTGTTGACAGTCTCATCCGCGGGAACAGTGCCGATCGTGTGGCGCTGATGGATAACCCCTGGGCTGACACCCTCCAAAAGTGGACCGCCCAGGGCTACCCAAAAGACAGTAGCGGTCAGCCGGTCGACCCGGCGGAGCACTTCGGCTTTGACTTGGCCGGGGCGGGGGGATGGTTCGACATCATGCCTCTCAAGGGCGTCAACGAGGTGGTGGATGAGACCGACGAGTGGGTCATCAGGCGCAACGGCGCCGGAGCGGCGCTGAAATGGTGGAAGAACAAGTCCGGCACGCCCGAGCACATTGACTTCCGCATGACCAGCCGCGAGATCTGGGAGCGAGATTATCGCCCCCACCTGCTGAGCCTGGATCGCACGCGGGTGGACATCGACGGCACCCGAAAGGCCCTGGAGTTGCGGCGGGGACGGAACCTCTGGTCATACTACGGCCACATGTTCATCTGGGAGAACATGCGCCAGAGCATGGGGGACATCTGCCTCTACGAGAGCCTGCTGCTGGATCCAGGCTGGATTCGCGACTACAACCGCGTGCACACGGACTTCTTCAAGGCCCACTACAAGCTCTTGCTGGAGGAAGCCGGCAGGCCCGACGGCGTCTGGCTGTATGAGGATCTAGGCTACAAGCACCGGCTGTTCTGCTCGCCGCAGATACTCTCCGAGTTGATCTTCCCCTATTACGCCGAGATGGTGGAGTTCTTCCACTCGTACGATCTGCCGGTGGTGCTGCACACCTGCGGATTCACGGAACCCGCGCTGGACCTGATCGTCTCGGCGGGGTTTGAGGCCCTTCATCCGATGGAGGTCAAGGCCGGCAACGATCCGCTGCGGATCGCTCGGAAGTACCGGGGCAAGCTGGCCCTCATCGGCGGGCTGGACGAGCGCGTGCTGGAGTCCCACGACTGGGACCTGATCGGTCGCGAGGTGGCCGCCCTCGTGGAGGGGATGAAATCGCTCGGCGCCCGGTACGTCTACGCCTCCGACCATTCCATCTCCACCAACGTCGATTACGACGATTTCCGCTACGCCCTCGACGTTTACCGAGAGCACATGTGGTACTGACGGCCTTCCCTCGCCCGCCGGCACGGGGGATGCGCCCACGGGCCAGGCATTCCGTAGCCGTAGCCTGGGCGGCGCACAGAACGGACTGCGGCGGCATCGTGGCTATCGCGGCTGAACGCCCGCCACTGCCCGCGGAGCCGCGTCAGACTTTCACCTGCTGGCTTACTTCGGCGCCCGGGGATACCTCCAGCGACTCCGCGTATTCGACGCGCTGAATCTTGCAGGCCGGTCCGATCCGGACGATTCGGCCGCGCACGACCTGCGCCAGCGTGTTCTCCAGGTGGATCTCATCGGCCTCCACCGTCTCGACCCGGAGGAAACGATTCGATCGATGCGAGCGGCACTCAACGATGGTCCCGCCGATCTCCCGGGCCATGGCATCATTCCCAAGCTTAATGCGGATCCGATCGGCATTCAGCAGCCCGTCGATGCTGAACCCGCCAGCCAACGTGAACTGCTCGGCGGCGACGTCCCCATGCACGGTCAAGGCGCCGGAGCAGTCGACGGTCCGGGCCCGCAGGTCCTTGCCTATCTTCGTGGAGCCCGAGGAGCGGAAGTCCTGGCAGACCATCGCCCCGCCGACCGACCACGAGCCGGAGCTGTGAATCTCCTGGGCCTCCAGCGACCCGGCTATCGAGCAGGAACCGGAGCAGTGCAGTTGCTTGGTCTTGAGACTGCCTACAATCTTTGTCGAACCGCTGCACGAGCATCGGTTCAGCGCCGTTACGTCGCCGGTGATCTTGGCGCTGCCGCTGATCTGCACGGATTCGTACGTCCCCCCGTTGATTTCCCCCGACCCGCTGATGCTTAACGAGCCCGCTTTCGTGAGGTTCTCATTCATGATGACCCATCCTTTGCTTAACGTTTTCAAGCACCTGTCCCAGGTGTATCTCGTAGATGACCTTCGTGTCCGGATCGAACCGGCAGGCCCCCTGGCTGATGCACACGAAACTAAGGCCGAACCGGCACGCCACCACCAGCCGTGCTGTCTCCAGGTGCGCCTCCGGACGAATGGCCTCCGGCGCCAATGTCCGCGCGGCCAGGACGACTTGGTCCCGGTTGATATCCTCGCGCGCGAGCAATTGCTCCAGTACGGCCATGCACCAGGCATCCGCGAAGCGGTAGGGCCCTGCCTCCGGGCGAATGGCGTCGTAGATGGTTCGGGCCTCGGCGTTGGGTTGTGCGGCAGGAGAAGCATGGTCCAGCTCAACGGTGGGGTTGCTGGACTCCGGCGAAAGGATGCCAGCCAGCTCCTCCAGGGAATGCTTGTCTTTGAGCTGAAGTATCTGCTGGATGCGCTCCAAGGCCTTGTCACGGGGAAGGAATGTCTCTTGGCCGGTGAAGGTGGGCTTTCGGGCAAACCAAGCCTCGGGGATCAGACCCATCCGCTTCCAACGATAGAGTTGGCCGTAGGTTATGTCTGTCAGCTCCAGCAAGTCCTTCTTGGAGATCACGTCGCTCATGTGCCTTGCTCTGCGGCCACCCGCATGTTGGCCCGACCTTTGGAACCGGTCTGGGATTTACCCGCCAGTCAGCGCTAAGGTGTTTCCCGCTCCCTGGCATTCTCGTAACATAACACTGTTATGTCACAAGTCAAGAGAAATCCGATTACAATCTGGACGAATCCCAGCCCAAGCCCAGAAGGCATCCCTATGCTACGCCGCTAGCACAAGCATGGCTGGCTTTGCCCGGCCATGGGGTATGGTTTCGGTCTTGCCTGACCCATGCCTGCTTGTTCAGTCTCCAGGCAGTGACTGGGCTTCACACACCCAGAACGGACAGCGATTAGGCGGGCGGCCGTCCCGGTTCATACGCGAGATTGCCTGCACCAGGCCCGGCCACTGGAATCGCCGCGTCGCCCAGTCGGGCGGGGAGCCTATGGCCAAGCATCATCGTTCCACCGCGCCGCCCCAGCTAGCCGCTCATCCGGCCGGTGCGGCCTCCACTCCGCGCGGACAGTGGCCCGCCCGCTTGCTGCCGCTGGGCATCGTAGTCGGGGTCGGGCTGGTCATGCTGGCCTGGACCTGGGGCGCCTGGGCGGACGTGTTGGTTGACTTCGGCAGGGAGTTGTACCTGCCCTGGCAGATCAGCCAAGGCCACGTGCTCTATCGCGATCTGGCCTTCCACAACGGCCCCTTTTCGCAATACTTCAACGCGGCCGTGTTCAAGCTCTTCGGGGTAAGCCTGTTGGCGCTGGTGGCGAGCAACCTGGTCTGGATGGCGGTTCTTATCGCATGCGTCTATTGGCTGTTTGGGCGGCTCGGCCGATGGACCGCGGCGGCGGTCTGCGGGGTGTTTCTACTGCTGTTTGGGTTCGCGCAGTACATCCCGTGCGGCAACTACAACTACGTCTGCCCCTACTCGCACGAGCTGACACACGGCCTGACGCTGCTGATGCTGGCGACGCTGGCGCTGTGGCGGCTGGACCGTCAGCCCGCTCTGGCGGCGGCGATAGGGGGGGTGTGCCTGGGCGTGGTCTTCCTGACCAAGGTCGAACTGTTCCTGCCGGCGATGGTCAGCGCCTGCGCCGCGCTGGCGCTGGTGCTGTGGAGCGGCCGCGCGGGCCGGCGAGGTTGGCTAAAGGCGTTTGGGAGCTTCCTGGCCGCGGCCGTGGCGCCTCCGCTGGCGAGTCTGGCCCTGCTGAGCCTGGCCATGCCCGCGCCCGAGGCCCTGCGAGGCACACTAGGCTCGTGGATAGCGCTGCACGAATCTCGGGTACGAGGGCTGCTGTTCTACCGCAAGGTGATGGGCCTCGACGAGCCGGCCAAGAATCTTCTATCGATGCTGCGGTGGGCGGGTGGCTACGCGGTCGTGCTGGCGCCGGCCGTTCTGGCAGCGTTGGCGATGCGTCGCCCGGGGCCTGGGCGGTGGGTTGTTGCCGTCATCGTGGCGGTGGCCACCGCGGGTGTGCTGCTAGGCGCCGGCGGCCGGGTTGACTGGCTCATGGCCGGCAAGTGCTGGCCCGCCCTGCTGACGGTGATGGCGGTGATGCAGGTGTGGCGCCTGCGAAAGCTGCCGGATTCGCAGCGCCGGCCGGCGGCCCTATGGCTGTCGCTGATCGTCCTGGCCGGCGCGATGTCGGCGCGGATGGCGCTGAACTGCCGGGTCTGGCACTATGGTTTCATCTATGCCATGCCGGCGGCGCTGGTGGTGACGGCCTGGCTGCTGAGCGATCTTCCCAGCCAGTTGGATCGTCATGGCGGGTTCGGCCAGGCCGTGCGCCTCACGTCCTCGCTGGTGCTGGTCGTTGCGGTGTCGGCCCACCTGATGAACCTGCGCAGCCGCCTGGCGGCTAAGACGGTCTGGGTAGGCTCGGGCGCGGATGCCTTGCGCGCGGACCCGGTGCGCGGCCCGGTCGTTGCCAAGGCGCTGGCGGCCCTGGCGGGCACTGCGCCGCCGGCCGACACCCTGCTGGTGGCGCCCGAGGGCGTGATGCTCAACTACCTGTCCCGCCGGGCCAATCCGACGCCGTTTGTCAACTTCATGCCGCTGGAAGTGATTCTGTTTGGCCAAGACCGCATCCTGAACGCGCTGTCGCAGCATCCGCCGGACATGATCGTGATGGTGCCCAAGAGCACGGCCGAATACGGTTTTGAAGGCTTCGGCAGGGATTACGCACAGGACATCGCCCGTTACCTGAAGGCCAACTACGCCCCGTTATTGCGGGTGGCCGGCCGGCCCTCCGCCGAGGGAACGTTCAGCATCACTCTGGCCAGGCGTAGCCAGAGGCCCCCCGCGCCGCCTGTCGATCCGTCGCGCTAAAAGACTGCCTCCTGGGCGCTGGCCTGAACCTGCTCAGGCCCTGCCGCTGGCGGGGTCAGGTTTTCACCGAATCCAACATCAGTGCCGCCACCGGCGCGAAGGCCAGGATCGGCAGCCACGACGCCAGGGCCGCCAAGGGTACCACGTAGCGGCAGAGGTACACGCAGGCGTAATACGCCCCCACCATGCCCACGCACATCGAAGCCGACGACTTGATGTTCCGCTCGCGCGAGAGGATGAACGGCAGGGCCAGCAGCAGCATCACCAGGTTGCTCAGCGGGTCGGTCAGGCGGGTATGGCGGATCAGGCGGACCTGCTGGGGGTCCGGGGCCCGCTCCATTCTCAGCAACCGCCCGAGCTGCCGGCTGGACAGGTAGTGCATCCACTCTCCCGACTGCCGCAGCACCAGGTCCGCGCCGGTCAGGTCGCTGGCGCAGAATAGCGATGCGTCCTGGAGGTTCCAGCACCACTGCCCATTCTCATCCTGCTGCCATTGGGCCGCCGGGGCGATGAAGGTGCACAACACGCGCTCGCCAGCGGCAAAGGCGAAACGCGCCTGGCGCAGCACCGGCACGCCCTCCTCCCGCGCAAGCTCCTGGGCCCGGATCGTCAGACCGTAGTAGGCGTCCTCCCCACGGATACGCAGGCGCGAGGACGCCTTGCCGCCACGCGCCAGCGTGTCGGGGCCGGCGCTGGTGTAGATGCGGCGGCAGGTAGGCCGGTGCATCCAGAATCGTCCGGGGACGCTCATGCGGACCAGGCTGCCCGAGTGGATTCGCCAGCCCTTTTGGCCCTCCAGCTCCGCCGGCTCCGCCATCTGGCCGGAAATGCCCGCCACCTGGCGGTAGTCCGAGTCGCGCAGGATCAACTGCGGAGCGGCCATGCACCCCGTAGCTGGGTCGAACTGCGGGGAATACCACACCGTGTTCTGGCCATCCATCATCAGCCGCACGGCAAAGGGACCCTGGCCCAGGGCCTCATCCTGGCTGCGAATCAGCTTGTGTGCCACGCGGGGGATCAGCAGCTCCTGGTCGGCGATCACCGTCCCGCCCAAGAGCATCGCACAGACGACCACCGGCCAGACCACGCGGTGCAGGCTCACCCCCGAGGCCATCATGGCCGTCAGCTCGTTGGTGTGGTTCATCATCGCCAGCGAGAACGTTGCCGCGGCCACGATGATCACCCCGCCCAGCTCGGAGAAATAGACCAGGGACTGATAGCCGTAGTAGCTGACGATCGCATGGGCCACCGCGCGCCAGCCGGGATCGCCCTCGGCGAACTCGTCGAGGTTCACGAACAGGTCCGCCACGATGCGGATCGCCATCAACACCAGAAACCACAGCAAGGCCGACAGCAGGAAGTTGCGGATGACGTACCGGTCGAGGGTCTTCATGGGGGCTACTTCCTCGCCAGGCGGGCGTACACCGCCGCGTTCGCCAGCGACAAGATCACGATGCCCGACCACATCGCCGCCAGGCCCGCGGTGGTGGAAACCCGCGAGTTGCGGACCATCTGCTTGCCCATCATGATCAGCACGATCACGACCGAAGCGGGGATGACTGACAGGGTAAACGCGCTGATCATCTGCCCGCCGCGGAACATCAGCCCCAGCGCCGCCCCCAGCGCCACCATCAGGAAGCAGCTTAGCCCGTACGAAACCCGCACGTGCATCTCGGCGATGATCTTGTTGGTAAGCGTGGCGATTACATTCTGCTTGAGATTGTTGATCGACGCCCGCACCCGCAAAGAGAAGGCCGGGTGATCGGCGGCACGGTAGATGTCCTCCAGCCGGATCTGCTGGGCCTGCTGAAGGATGTCGCGGGGGATCGGCAGCGGGCTAAACGACATCTCGTCGCGGCGATGGCTTTCCTGCAACTGGCCGCCGACCCAGTATCCGCTCTCCACGTTGCCCGCCAGGCGCAGGCGGACCAGCGAAAGGTCCTGCTCGGCCGACCAAAGCGGCTCCACCGCTCCGTGGTCGGCGGTGGCGGTCTGGTACACCTGCCCGTTGCGCAGCACCGACACCCGCACCGGCCGCTCGGGGCTGCTCAGCAGGCTTGTTTCCTCATCCCCGGCGGCCAGTTGGGCCTGGGCGGCCTCGATGACCACCTGTTCGCGGCCGTTGGCGAGCCTGTCGTAGGGTCGGCCGGCGTTGATGACGTCGGCGATCTCGCGACACAGCATGCTGTGGCGGATGCCCCGCTGGATCTTGCGAAGCTCGTCGCCGACCTGGCGGTTCTCCAGCGGGTTGGCCAGCGTTCGCCGAAGTTGGCTCCAGTCGTACCAGGCCGGATTGTCCTTGACCAGGCTGGGCGCCGGCTCGGGCGGCAGCGGGCCGGTGGTCTCCTGGAGGATGTCCTGCGCGCCCGTGCGGGTGACCGTCGGCTGGATCAGATGCACCGTGGCGTAGGTCTGGCCGTAGCGCGGGGTGAAACT
>Ga0315289_10007799_pt1 | contig 15547 bp, 12 predicted proteins | sample YL17G11_40_MG_FD_203452 | JGI IMG/M metagenome (GOLD analysis project Ga0315289, IMG submission 203452) | Sediment microbial communities from Yellowstone Lake, YNP, Wyoming, USA - YL17G11_40 | ecosystem: Environmental > Aquatic > Freshwater > Lake > Sediment | place: USA: Wyoming | collected... | reverse complement strand
TGACAATGCCAAGTGACATCTGTTTAATTCAGAGGAAAGGAAACTCCAAAAATGATGAGACGATTATTCCTGGGGATGGCGGTGGGGGCCGCCCTGCTGATGGCGTGCGGCTGCGCCGGCCTGAGCCTTTTCAGTTCCACGCACACCCACTATCATAAGGATGACAACACGGAGAAGCGTATTGAGTCGCTCGAGAAACGGGTGGACGCCCTCGAAAGGAGATGAAACCATGAAGCGTTACGTGGGAGCCGTGCTCGTTGGGATTCTGTTGATCCTTGCTTTGGGATGCGGCGGGGAGAAGTACCACCCGCGCATGAAGGATCCCAAGCAGCAGGAGAAGGACGGCAAGGAAATGATGAAAGACGCGGAGAAGTAGTTTTGCGCTGGGGTGTGTGGCTTCGGACCCCAACACAATCAATGAAAGGAGGGAATTCGCAACATGAGACAACGCTTAATAGTGGTTCTTGTGATCGCGGCGAGCGCCGGCTTGCTAGGCTGTGGGGGTGCGAAGGGCGTGGTGGGGCCGTCGGACAACCTCGTCGAGAAATGCGTCTGGAAATCGCAGGAGACCCAGCCGCGCTGGATCTATGACACGCCGAAGCCCGAGGGCGGTTCGGAGTTTTTTGTGGGGGTTTCCTCCGACCAGGCCAACCAGCAGTTGGCCCGCGAGAGCGCGCGGCAGAACGCCGCCCGCGAGGTGGTGAGTTACATGGGCACGGCGGTAAAAAGCAACTTCAAGCGGGTGCGGATTTCCTTTGGCCTGAGCAGCGACGTGGAAGACCCCACGACGAGCGAGAAGGCCTTTGAGGAGCAGCTCGCGGCCAACATGGTCAAGCAACTGCGCATGAGGCAGTGGTACGAGGAGAGTTGGCAGACCCGGACGGGGATGGCGCGGCAGGCGTGGGTGCTGGCGGAAATCCCGCGGGGGAACATCGAAGACACCTACAAGTCCACGGCGGGCGAGATGGCGAATCAGGCGGCCAAGAAGGCCAAGGATCAGAGCGACGACCGGGCAAAGGCGCAGTTGGAGAAGGCGTCGGATTTCTGGAAGCAGATGGAGCAGCAGGGGCTTTTCAAGGACTGAGAATCCCCGGCGGAATGAAATGACAAGAAGCGCTGTGCGGAATCGAACCGTGCAGACCGAAATGACGGACCCAAACCTCAAGAAAAGGAGAACAGAAACCATGAGAAAATGGTTGGCAGTAACCATGATGATCGCGCTGGCGTGCGCTTTGATGGCGGGATGCGGCGGCACGGCCAAGACCCCCGAGGACACGCCGCTGGACGAACTGATTAAGGCGTCCGAGAAGGAAAGACCGGCTTGGACCCTCGAAAAACCCGAGAACAAGGGCGGCTACATGTACATCGTGGGGATCTCGATGGACATGTCCAACGAGCAACTGGGCCGGAGGCGGGCCATGCAAAATGCCCGCACCGAGATGTCCGACTATCTCGGTACCCTGGTCAAAGCCAAGTTTGAGCAGGCCAACGTTGATTTCGGCCTGGCCAGCGACGTGGTGGATCCGACCACGAGCGCCCGGGAGTATGGGAAACAGATGTCCGCGAACTTCATTTCCCAGCTTGAGGGCACGAAGTTTTACTGGGAGCAACGGAAAAAACTCACGGGGATCGGGTATCGTTACTTCGCTCTGTGCCGGATCCCCGAGAAGATGATCAATGACGGCGTCCGGGAGGATGCGGCCAAGCGGCTGCAAGACGCCCAGCGCCGGGCCAAGGAACAAAGCGACCGCGTGGCCAAGGAGCAGCTGGAGAAAGTCGGCACCATGTGGGCTCAGTTGGAGCAGCAGGGTCTTTTCAAGGATTGACGGGTGTTTACCCCTCTCGCCCGTCCAGCAAGGGCCTTTCTCAAGAAGTGACGGGGATTCCCGTCACCCCCCCCCACCGAGGAGCGGGGGCCGAATCCACAGGATTGTCACCATCAGGCGGGGGCACGAGACAACGTGCCTCCGCCTTCTTTTTACCACGGAACAGGCGGAACACTTGGAGCAGCACAGCCGCAGCCAAACGAAAAACTTGACACAGAAAAGAAAGAACAGAACTCACCACGGAATACACGGAACACTTGGAGCAGCGGAGCCGCAACCAAACAGAAAAGAGAACTCACGCGGAGGCGCGGAGACGCAGAGAAAGGACACGGATTGATTCTGAGGTATACTGGTTGATTTCTCTGCGTCTCTGCGCCTCTGCGTGAGAAAACAAGAGAAATTCAGGGTGTATTGGCAAGCGTATAAGAACTTGAAATTGAATCACTTGTGGCAACACCCACCTGAATTTCTTGCTGAAAAAACAAGGAGATGAGGGATAGTAGTACGGAAAGGGGACTCTTCCGTGTGTTCCGTGTATTCCGTGGTTCGATTCTGTCTTTCTCCTTCCTCCTTCATGCTTCGAAAAGATTTTCTCCTTTACGCGGTCCGGCGCGGTGGCGATAATACTAGGGCCGGCGCCGCCGCGCCCGGGTGGTGCTTCCTCGCGGCTGGCGTCGCCGGCCAGGGTCCGCTATCCCCCGGAATCCACGAGATTTTGGAAAGGCTTTTTTCATGAAGATACGCGCGTTTACGGTAGTCCCCTGTTTGCCCGAGTCCCTGAAACATCTCAAGGATCTGGCCTACAATCTGCGCTGGTGCTGGGACCCGCAGCTCCTGAGCTTGTTTCAGAGGCTCGACCGGCAGCTCTGGCAAGACACCGGCCACAATCCCGTCTACATGCTCGGCCTCATCAAGCAGGAGCGGCTCGAGGCGGTCAGCCAGGACGATGGCTTCATGGCGCAGCTGGACCGGGCGTGGGAGGATTTCGAGCGCTACATGAAGGGGCCGAACTGGTTCAACCAGACCTACGGCGGACCGGACGTTCTCACGATCGGCTATTTCTCCTTCGAGTTCGGGATCTCGGAGGCCGTGCCGATTTACTCCGGCGGCCTGGGAATGCTCGCGGGCGACCATCTCAAGGCCGCCAGTGACCTCGGGCTCCCCGTCATCGGTGTCAGTCTCCTGTACCGCGAGGGCTACTTCCGCCAGTACCTCAACCAGGACGGCTGGCAGCAGGAAAGGTATCCGGAGAACGATTTCTACAATCTGCCCATCGTGCTTCTGGAGGGCGAGACCAGGAAGCCGCTCAAGATCTCTGTGGACTTTCCGGGGCGCAAGGTCAGCGCCCAGCTGTGGCGGATGGAGGTGGGCCGGTCGAAAGTGCTGCTCCTGGACGCCAATCTTCCGGAGAACACGCCCGAAGACCGCGAGATCACCGGGCAGCTTTACGGCGGCGACCACGAAATGCGCATCCGCCAGGAAGTCCTAATGGGCATCGGGGGGGTGCGGGCCCTGAAGGCCGCGGGCTACAAACCCGACATCTACCACATGAACGAGGGCCATTCGGCCTTCCTTTCGCTCGAGCGCGCGCGCATGCTCATGGAGGAGTACAAGGTGGAATTCGACGCGGCGGCCGAGGCCGTGAGGGCCAGCAACGTCTTCACCACGCACACGCCCGTCCCGGCCGGAAACGACACGTTTGTTCCCGCGACCATTGACTACTACTTCCGCGACTACATCAAGGCTCTGCGCATAGACATGGAAGCTCTGCTCTCCCTGGGCCGGCAGAACCCCTATGACCGCAACGAGCCGTTCAACATGACGGTCCTCGCCATCAACCTTGCGGCCTATTCCAACGGCGTGAGCCAGTTGCACGGCGACGTCTCGCGCAAGATGTGGCAACGCGTGTGGCCGGGAGTCCCTCTCAAGGAAGTCCCCATCGGCTCGATCACCAACGGCGTTCACACCCGGGGATGGATTTCTCAGGAAATGGGAAACCTCTTCGACCGGTACCTCGGGCCGGAATGGTCGGAGAACCCGACGGGGCCCACCGTGTGGATCCAGGCGGAGGAGATCCCGGACGCCGAACTCTGGCGGACGCACGAGCGTCGGAGGGAACGTCTCGTGGCGTTTGCTCGGCGGAGTCTGAGAAAGCAGCTGCAACAGCGCGGCGCGCCGGAGATGGAAGTCGCCCACGCGGACGAAGTGCTCGACCCGGAGACCCTCACGATCGGCTTCGCCCGCCGGTTCGCCATGTACAAGCGCGGCAACCTGCTGCTTCGCGATCCGGCGCGCATCAAGCGCCTTCTCGGCGACAAGGATCGCCCCATCCAGATCATCTTCGCCGGAAAGGCGCACCCCGCCGACACCATGGCCAAGGAGATCATCCGCGAGCTCGTGCACTTTATGCGCGACCCCGCCATCCGCCGCCGCGTGGTCTTCATCGAGGACTACGACATGAACGTGGCCCGCTACCTCCTGCAGGGCGTGGACGTGTGGCTCAACACCCCGCGCCGCCCCCTCGAGGCGAGCGGAACCAGCGGCATGAAAGCCGCCGCCAACGGCGCCCTCAACGTCAGCATCCTCGACGGGTGGTGGTGCGAGGGCTATCAGCCCGTCACGGGCTGGGCCATTGGCAACGGCGAGGAGTACCAGGACCTGGCGCTGCAGGACTCCATTGAGAGCGCCCTTTTGTACGACCTGCTCGAAAAGGAAGTGGTTCCCACCTTCTACGACCGGACGGCCGATGGCATGCCGCGCACGTGGATCCGCAAGATGAAAGGGGCGATCCGGCATCTATGCGCGGGCTTCAACGCCAACCGCATGGTCCACGACTACATCCGCGGGCCTTACATGGGCGCGGCCAGCATCGGGGTCAAGCTGAGCGCCGACAAGCTCGCCGGGGCCAGAGAACTCGCCGCCTGGAACAAGAAGATGCGCCAGCTCTGGGGCCAGATCCAACTCGTGGACCTCAAGGCCCCTACGGATTCCGAACTTCTGGTGGGCAAGGCGCTGCCCCTGGAGGCCACCATCCGGCTCGGGCAGATCGCCCCGAACGAGGTCCAGGTCCAGGTGTACCACGGCGCGCTCAACCCGCAGGGAGACCTGACCGACGAGATCGCCACCGAACTGAAGTATGACAGCTCGTCCGACGGCGTCCACCTGTTCAAGGGATCCATCGAGTGCGCGTCTTCGGGCCGGTTCGGCTTTGCCCTGCGCGTCCTCCCGCGGCACGAGGCGCTCGTCACGCCCTTTGCGACCAAGCTGATCTACTGGGCGTGAGAGAAGTGCTGAGGACTGAGTGCTGAGTGCTGAGGAATGAGTGCTGAGGGAGATAAGTGCGGCGTCCCCGGAGCCGCTAGGATTGTTTTCGTTTCAGCCAAAAGTCGAAAGACCGGCCTGGAACGAAAATGTCGATACCCACCGAGGGTTGCATCAACGGGTTCTTCACCACGTGCGGTTCGTTCCCGGGTATGTACACGGCATCGCCCTCATCGAGATCCTGCTCGTCGTCATCGGTCTTGACGACTAGCTTGCCTTTCAGGACGACAAGTACTTGCGCGTTTGGGTGTTCGTGCCGGGGAGACGCGTGACCTGGAGGTTTGCAGAAGTGCTCCACGGAAATGTCCTCTTGACTGCAGAGACTCACACGTTTCCAATCTCTTTCAGGCTCATAACTCCTGGCTTTGCCAAAATGAATGACTTCCATCTGATCTCTTCCTTTCCGGGCCAATGCCCGTTTTCACGCGAGGGTTCCACCGCAATCGGGTGGCACACAATTGGTATCACTCCTCCCTTCGGCTCGCCCGTGTTTTAGCGCCATTCGTGGACGTCCCCGAATTCCCGCCTACTTGGCCGGGGTCAGGTTTTCGGCGGGGATGATCTGGCGCGGCTGGCTGGGACCGGACCACAAGAGCCGGCACAATCCTCTTCTGCCGGACTTGTAGATCTCCAGCTTGATGTCGTATTTTTTCCCGGCCTCCAGGGCGATCGTGCCGGAATCTTCCACCGGCCTCCTTCCCCCCTCGCGACCTCCCGGTTGCTCCTCCACGGTCCATTTATCCACCAGCATGTGGCCGTTCACCCACATCCGCCGCCCCGTTCTGGCGCCCAGGGTGAACGTATAGGTTTCGCTGAAGCGCGGCTGAACCTGGCCCGTCCAGCGTACGGAGAATTCGTTACCCGGGACATCCTCCGCCGGAGGGTCGTTCGCCCACTCGAAGTCGAGGGTGGGATCTGTGCGCGTCGTTTTGAGGTCCTTCAGTTCCTTGTCGGCGAAGTATTCGCCTTTCAGGCCGCCCCTCACGATGCCGATCTCGTCGGCCAGCGCCGGGATTTTGTCCGCGCCAAACGCCTTCGTATAAACGCGGAAGTCGTCCATGGCGCCCTGGAATCGGCCCTTGCCCACGTCGCGGGCAATATAGTTGCGCTGGCAGCCGGTGTTGGTGTTGGGCGCCATGAGTTGGTCGGGACGGATCGCGATCGGGGCGCGCGCCGCTTCCTTGCCATTGACGTAAAGCGCGCCGGTCTTGCCGTCCCGCGTGACCGCCAGTTGGGTCCATTCGCCCGCCGCAATCTTCAGGCTGGAGAGCAGTTTTTCGCTCTTCTTTCCGTCCTTGAGGATCAGTTTCGGCTTGCCGCCATTCAGTTCCAGAACCATCCGCTTGTTCGCGTCCGCGCCGAAGCAGAAGACCGGGCGCTTGACCCTCGATCCGAACAGGAAAAGGAAGGGCCGCTTGCCCAGCGACTGCGGCTTGATCCAGACCGACACGGTCATCTCCGCCAGATCGCTGACCGACCGGTCGAGGAGAATGTATTGATCCTTGCCGTTGAAGGTCAGGAAGCTGATGCGCTTTTCATCCGTTTCCACCCAGGCGGGGTTGCCGGCCAGATAACCGTCGGTCGCGCCATACAGATCCTTCGCGAGCGACTCGTGCATCCGTGAGAATTCGTAAGCCGCGTACAACCGCTCGGGGGCATGGCGGCCTTCGATCCATTCCATCGGTCCGTGATTCCAGGGCTGGAAACCAAACTGGAAACCGTTGGTGATCGTGCGGCCGTATTGGCCGTCGCCGTCGAGCACCGCGTCGCCGCCGATGAGACCGCCGATGAGCGTGCCCTCGTCGAACTTCCAGGCGGCGGAGATGCCTTTCATCGTGGCGTAATCCGTCACGCGCGCCTTTTCGCGCACGTTGGCGTTCTGCAGAATGCGCGCGTGGCCTTCGATGGTGCAGGTGATGGTGGTGGGTCCCGCCGCGCCGCGCCTGCCGGTGTTTTCCTCGACAAGCGCATAGTCGCGCACCTTCGCATCGCCTTTCACGACCGCCGCGCCGCGAACCAGCGCGTGGCCGCTCACTACGGCGTTGTCAAGCACCCTGGCCTGGCCGGTGACGGCGGCGAAGTCCTCGATTCGGGCATTGCCGCGCACCTCGGCCCTGTCCAACACCACGGCGTTCGGCCCGACGTAGGCCGACGCGTCCACCTGCGCCGTTGCCGCCACGAAGCCTCCGCCGTTGGGGTGCGGTTTTCCCTCGCCCCTTGCGATGGGCTTGTATTCGCGCGGCGTGGCGCCTGTTACCTGAATCTCATACAAAAAGCGCTCGCGCTGCGGATGCGACTGGTAGGGATAAGCCTTGTCGCTCTGGCCGCCATAGAGCATTTTGTCCGGCGTTCCCGCCACGGCCAGGAAGAGTTTGTTCTCGTTTGGCGCCAGCGTGACGGTCATGTCGCCCGCGTTCCACAGGTCGCTGTAGCGCTCGGAATAATCGTCGGCGACAACGACCAGCGAGGCGCGCCAATCGGCTCCGCGCGACTTGTGCGGCAGGCCGCGGAAATTCACCGTTACCTTGCGCTCGCCGGTTCCCTTCGGCACAACCAGTTCGCTGATCGTATACGCGCCCTGCATCGGCGCCAGGTGCGGGGGAACCTGCCACCAGGACGGATCGTTCGCGCGCTGCTTCAGTTCAGCGAAATAAGGGCGGTCGTCGTTGTTCAGGCCGATCCGGTCCACGGTCGTCCATTTCAGGTTCTTGCGCATGGCCGTTTTGTGGGAATAGTTGAAGGTTACTCCGCGCCGGGCGTAATAGCCCAGGAGATCCTTGATCGAGACCTGAGGCGCCACGCGGGCAATCGTGTTGAAAATCACGCCCTGGTCGCTCTCGTTGGTCTCCTGCCAGAGTCGCGCGACGGCGCCGATACCCAAACCTGGCAGGTTGTCCGGATTCTCGTCGAGATAGAGGAAGATGGGCCAGCAGAGGTAGTAAAACAACCCGTGCGAGGGATAGAGGTACGCCATCTGCGCAAACCCGGTTTCCAGATTGCTGGTGTCGGGGTAATCCTCGGCCAGCCAGTAGAGCCATTGTTCGCGCGTGAAATTGGCGTGGCTTTCAAACCACGGGCCATCCAGCCTTCCGCCCTGGCAGCCCTGGCACACGTGCATGAATTCATGCGGAATCACCCACGTTGGCGGGTCCGCCTGCAAACCGGTCGGGTCAATGTTGAGCCATCCGCCGGCAAAGTAACCGGGTGAGTTGCACGTGAACGTGACCTTGTATTTCTTATTTGGGTCCTCGCCTTTCGAGGGTTCCCTGTACTTCAGAATCTTCGTGTAAAACGCCCAGCACTTTTCGGCGTTGCGCAACGCGCCGCGCGCCTTGGCCTCGTTGATGCCTTCCTTGGCGCGCGCCTCGTTCCACACGAACCGGAAATGCTTTGAATCGAGTTCATATTTGCTCTTCGGCAAATCCCTGTAATCGCGGCCCTCATAAACCTCGCCCGCCTGGTCGCCTATGCAGACTTTATCCAGGACAACGCCCGCGCCTTCCGCCGCGGGGGTGATGCGTAAATCCCGCAGCGAACCGTGCCACTTCGGCTCCGTTCCCACGTCCAGGCGGTACACGCGCGCCTTGCCGTCGGCCGGCGCCTGGGTCTCGGGAATCACCACCTTGCGTTTGTCGGAAAAGCCTGGGGAGGCGCTGGTTCCCCACCAGACTTGCGCGCCGCCTTTGGAATCGGGCGGGATGGAGAGGCGGAACTCCAGGTAATCGTTGAACCCGAGATCGAGATCGGGTCCGGAGAGATCGCTCAAGTCCAGTTTGGATTTGCCATCGAAGGACAGGGCCGTCGCCTTCACCATCGCAGGCCCCTGAGGGTCCACCGCGATGATGGCGGCGTTTGCGCGCCATCCGCCGGCCAGCAAGCACGCCATGAGCGCCAGCGCTCCGACGCAGAGGCCCGGCTTCCCGCCGCTCCCAATACGCATTCTCATTACAGACTCCTCACTTTTGAAACAAAGGTTCAACCCCGCAGATCGTCCTTTCGACGGCGGAAAGGCAATATACCCCGAGGCAGACAGCGTATCAAGGGAAGAATCCCATGACGGAGGAATCCGATGAGTTTGTGCCCTGTAGCCCGGTCTTGACCGCCATGCGGAATGAGAGCGGGGGACTCAGCGGGCGTGCAGGATCTCGACCTCGTGAATCCCCAGGCCCAGTTCGCGCCGGTCTCCTTCGGGCGAGAAGACCTTTTCCACCTCCAATGTCAGACGGACGTGGGAATCCTTCACTTGACTGACGGGGAAGTGGAGATCCGGGCACGAGTCATGAAACGGTTCGGGCGGTCCGCCGTTCACCCTGCAAGTGCCCGGGTTCGTTCCCTCCAGCGAGGTGCGCGGGTATATCCGGACGCGGACGAACCTTGCACCCTTCCGCATCGGCAGAGAGATCCTGCCCCGCCTCGACGTCCAGAAGTGGTGCGGATTTCCATGTTCGTCATATTCAAGAGCGTGGAAGCCTTCGTCCATGCAGAGGTCCTTGTGATCCAGCGGGACCCGCTCCGGGCGGAATCGGTCGAAGTACTTCTGGTAGTACTTTCCGTCGCCGCCATTCGAGCCGCCGATAAGAGCGCATTCGCGGCAAGTCCTGGTCGGATTCCAGCTGTGGACCGTGCGGCGGAGATTCTGGTAGAGGTGGCCGTTCCAGACGTCCGGCCAGTCCTGCGAGCAAAGGTCGCCAAACACTTCGCGTGACGCGCAACAGGGAGACACCTTGCCGTCGCAAGAGAAATAGGCATCGTGTCAGGGTTTTTGACAGAGGCTCAGGTTGGCTTTCAACCCGGGTTGCCGCCTTTCCCGCACGAGTTGCAAAGCCCGGTACACACCCGGGCGCCGGACGAGGTCGATACCCAACCAGAGTTTTCTTCCGAGCCGCGTCATGTTTCGGAGAGCGCCGTTGGCCGGCGCACCGCCTTCGATGATGAGTTCCCGGACCGATCCGGGAATGATCAGAAAGATGCCGAGTTTCTTCGCCAGATGCAACGAGCGAAGGACGATGGGCGTGAGGATCTCCGGGGCATCATGGAGAGACTCGGAGCGGACGTGCTCGCGTGAGTCGTAGCAGGCCAGGGTGAGAAGGCAGACAGAGGAGGCGCCGTATTCGGCCGCGAGCCGGATGACGTCGGGAAGATCGGCGATGTTGTTTCTCATGCCGACGAAGTTGAAACCCATGCGGAATTTCCGGTTGGCGCCCGCGGCATCGGCATGGCGCCTCAGACAGCGCAGGGTCTCAAGGATACCTTCCCAGCGCACGTGCGGCCTGGCGAATTCGAAGGTTTCCTTGCGCGCGCCGTCCACCGAGAGAATGTGTTCCACGTTCGCGCGTGCCACGCGGTCCGCCAGATCATCCCGTCTGAGGAGAATGCCATTGCTGGTGAGATTGATCCTGATGCCGCGGCGCAGACAGTCTTCAAACATCTGATCAAAGCACGCGCCGAGAAACGGCTCGCCGTCTCCGTAGAGGTCCATGGAGGCCACGCCATCGAGGACAAAGTCCCGGATCTTCCGGTAGACTCTCTCCTCCATGTCGGAGCCGAACTCGCGATAGTAATGATCGCAATGCCTGCAACGGGTATTGCAGCGCGTGGTTGGCTCGATCCAGATATGGCTGGGGCCGGGGGGAAGACTGCTTGGAATATGCATCCATTACCTGCGGACTCCGGCGCCGCCGGCGCGAAGCCCGCGCCTAGCGAATCCGCCGGAACATCTTGCCCGGTTCCTGACGGATGAGGCCGCGGATCTCGAGGTTGAGCAGGGCCGCCATCACCGCGCCGGTTCCCAGCGCCGGACCGTGCGCTCCTTCCGCCCGTTCGCGCGGTCCTTGCGGTCCGCGCGCTTCCGGCGCCGCGCCGCCCGCGCTCTCCGCCGTCGCTCCCGCATCCTCCGCACACATATCGGTCAGGGCGTCAATCGAAAGAGGGTCCATCTCCAGGCAGGCGTAAACGCGGCGCTCGGCGTCGCTCAGATCCGCGGGAAGCGAAGGGCCGCCATCGTCCGGGTGGGCCAGGTCCGGCAGATTCTCGAGCAGCCCCTCCAGCTCGCCGCGAAGATCCACAAGAATGTCCCGCGCGCAGGTGACCAGCCGCGCGCCTTCCTGGATCAAGCGGTTGGTCCCCACGCTGTTGGCCCGGGTGATGTCCCCCGGCACGGCATACACGGCCCGGTTCTCCTCCAGGGCGTGGCCGGCGGTGATGGAGGTGCCGCTCTGTCTGCCCGCCTCGATCACCGCGACCCCGAGGCTGAGGCCCGCGATGACGGCGTTGCGCTCTGGAAAACTGCCGGCGTTCGGCTCGGCGGACATCGGCATTTCGCTCAGGAGCGCCCCGCGCTCGAGGATCTCCTCGGCCAGGCGCGCATGCTGGGCCGGATACACGCTTGAAAGGCCGTTGCCCAGCACCGCCAGGGTGCGCCCGCCCGCGTCCAGGGCTTCGCGATGCGCCTGTCCGTCCACACCCAGGGCCAGGCCGCTCACGACCGTCACTCCGGCCCGCGCCAGCCCGCCGGCGATCTCGCGGGTGGCCTCGCGGCCATAACGGGACATCCTGCGCGAGCCGATCACCGCCACCGCGGCCGCGTCGATCGGGCAAAGCGTTCCCCGCACGTAGAGCAGGGGCGGGGGGACTGCCATGCGCCGCAGGTTGGCGGGATAGTCCTCGTCTTGAAAACACACGATCCGTGCGCCCGCGTCCTCGATTCGCCGCATCTCGGCATCCACGTCCACCAGCTCGCGCCAGTTGCGGACGGAGGAAGCGGCCATCGAGCCGATCTCGGCGGAATCCAGCTCAGCCGCGGAAGCTTCGAGGGCGGCCTCCGGCGAACCGAAGTGTTTCAGAAGGCGATGGAAACGGGCGCGCCCGATGTCGGGCAGGAGATGAAGGATCAGCCAACTGCGGCGATTATCCATGCGGTGGCTCTTCCGCGCCTGGTTCGCGGCTACTTGGGCATTTTCTCTCTGAACTTGGGAATCTCCGCGTTGCTGTCCGCGAGAAGGATTCTCACGACGTTGGCCACCCGGCTTATGTCCACCAGGTCCACGATCCCTTTGGAAACACCCTCGCTCTGGATCTTGTCCCTCCGGGTTTCCACGCTCTGAGCATCGGAGCTGCGCGCCAACATCACGAACCCGATGAAGGCTTGGTGACCTCCACCCGTGAATTCAGCGGTGTGGACCGCTTTGAGGTTCTTGGGATCCGCCGCGGCCGTGCCCTTGAAGAGAACCTTGGTGACCAACTCGAAACGAGGATCCAGAACGGCCTGGGGATTGCCCAAAATGACATATCCGTCCGCCACCTGTTCGACACGATAGTTGGTGGTGTATTCCTCCCAGGTCTCGAACTCCAGGTTTGGCAAAATAGTTTTACGGAGGACTTGCTTGCCGCGCAGGTAGAGTTTCTCAGTGGGCTTGAACCTGGCCAGGACCTGATAAGGGTTCCAGACACCCGCCATGGGAAGGACGACAAAGGCGGCGATAATGGCCAGGGCGATCAGCGTGTTGTGCAGACGTTTGTCCTTCACGATCGATTTGGTGGTGATGTACATCCTATGTATCATCACGTCGCGACTGTGCTTGGAGTGGGACACTGCGGCCAGGTTGGTCTGTTCCTCCTCCAGCGTGCCGATCGTGGCGTTGATCAGAAGGTAGGCCTCGTGCCACTCGATTTCCATTTTTTTGCGTTCGGCCGGGCTCATCCGGTGGACCTGCCTCAGCAGAATGCAGTTCTCCACCACCGTGATGATGGACTGGGCAGTCGCGATCATCTCACGGTTCGGATCCCCCAGCGACTCGAAGAAAGAATCGTACAGGATGGCGATCTGGCTTTTTATCTTGAGGAAGTTTGCCTCTTCCTGGGGGGAAAACTGCCGGTCGTGCTTTGCGCACTCGCCCAAGAACAGATGGAAGTTCTGCCAGAGCTTCAGGAGCTGCCGGCAGTGCTCCAGGCGCTGATCCAGTAAAGGGTCGTGCATGACAAGAACCGTTCTGAAACGAGGATATCCAAACGCCGCCGCGCAAGCGCGGCTCAAACGGGCGACGGCAACACGGCCATCACCCGGGACGGACGGAAAAAGCGCCTCTTACGAGGCCCAGCCAGCTTTGTTTAACACATCCGCCCGGGTTCGTCAACATTCAAGTTGACAACGAGGAGCATAGCCGCTCAGAATACCGCCGGGCCGCTGAGTGCCCGCCCGCGCGAGGAACGGCGAGTAGCGATCCGCCGTGTTGCCCCCCATGCTGCTGAGTGCCCGCCCGCGCGAGGAACGGCGGCAGGACGGGTCGGACCAGTCAGACCGGTCGGACCCGTCGGACTTGTCGGATCTGCCGCCGGCGTGAGGAGTGGCGGGCCGGATTCCACCACGGAGAAACACCATGCTCGACCAGGAAAAGCAAATGCTGCGGAAGATGGCCAACACCATCCGCGCCCTTGCCATGGACGCGGTGGACAAAGCCAACAGCGGCCACCCCGGCCTGCCCCTGGGCTGCGCGGAAATCGCCGCTTATCTCTATGGGAAAGACCTCGCCCATAATCCGGCTAACCCCAAGTGGATCAATCGTGACCGTTTTGTCCTCTCGGCGGGGCACGGCTCCATGCTGCTCTACGCCTCCCTGCATCTGAGCGGCTATGCGGTCAGCCTCGACGACATCAGGAACTTCCGCCAACTCCATTCGATCACGCCGGGACACCCGGAGTTCGGCCTGACCCCCGGCGTCGAGACCACCAGCGGCCCCCTTGGCCAGGGCTTCGCCAATGCGGTCGGAATGGCGCTGGCCAACAAGATGACGTCCCGCCTCCTGGGAATGGAGAAGGAGGGTCTGCTCGATGCCAAGGTTTTCGTCCTGTGCGGGGACGGCTGTCTCATGGAAGGGGTCTCCAACGAGGCCGCCTCGCTAGCCGGACATCTCAAGCTGGACAACCTCATCGCGATCTACGACTCGAACAACATCTGCCTGGACGGACCGACCTCGGAGTGTTTCAGCGAGGATACCGCGGGGCGTTTCAAGGCTCTGGGCTGGAGCGTGAAGACGATTGACGGACACAACCTCGACGAGATCGAAAGGGCGGTGCGCGCCGCGCGCCGCAAGAACGGACAGCCCAGCCTTATCGTCGCCCGGACCGTCATCGGAAAAGGCTCGCCCAACAAGCAGGGAAAGAGCGCCGCTCACGGCTCCCCGCTCGGCCCGGAAGAGACCAAACTCACGAAGGAGAACCTTGGCCTGCCCCCCGAAGCCTTCCACGTGCCGGAGGATTTGCGCGCATGGCTGGACGCCCGCAAGAAGAAACTCGCCGGGCTGGAAAAGACCTGGAACCGCAAGTTCAAGGCCTGGGCCGCCGCCCATCCCGATAAGGCCGCGTTCTGGCAGGTCTTTGCCGAAGGCTCCCTTCCGGGCGGCCTCGACGAACAGCTCCGCAACCTGGAGACCAAGCCGAACCAGTCGGGGCGAGCCGCCTCCAACTCCATCCTCCAGAAGATCCACGATTGGGTTCCCTACCTTGTGGGAGGCTCGGCGGACCTGTCCTGTTCCGACCTCACGATGATGAAAGGAAGCGGGATAGTCGCCCCGGGCAACTACGCCGCCCGCAACATCAAGTTCGGCGTCCGCGAGTTCGCCATGGGCGCCATTTGCTCGGGCATCGCCCTGCAGGGCATGTTGCGGCCCTTCTGCGGCACATTCCTCGTGTTCTCCGACTATATGCGCAACGCGATCCGGCTCGCCGCGCTCATGAAACTCCCCGTCATCTACCAATTCACGCACGACAGTATATGGGTCGGCGAGGACGGCCCGACACACCAACCCGTCGAGCAGGTGCCCAGCCTCCGCGCCATCCCCGGCCTGACCGTGTTCCGCCCCGCCGACACCAACGAGGTCAAGGCCGCCTGGAGCTGGGCGCTGCGCAAGGCCAAGGGCCCCGTGGTCCTCGCGCTCACGCGCCAGAACCTGAAGGATCTGGCCGAGGCCGACGTGCCGACGGACGAAGGCGTGGGCCGCGGCGCCTACGTCATCAAGCGCGAATCGAACCCCGGTTCGATAGACCACTGCATCCTCGCCACCGGTTCCGAGGTGGCCCTTGCGCTCGAAGTGGCGGCGCGGCTCGACGAGCAAGGCAAGTCGGTGCGCGTGGTTTCCTGCCCCAGCCTGGAGATCTTCGACGCGCAGGACAAGGCCTATCGCGACTCCGTGCTGCCCGCCGGCGCTACGGTGCGGCAATACTGGTCCATCGAGGCCCAGGTGGAGCAGGGCTGGCACAAATACATCGGCCGCGACGGACACGCCTTCGCCATGCGCGGTTTTGGCGCGAGCGCCCCGGGAAAGGCGTGCGCCGAGGAGTTTGGTTTCACCGCCGGGCAAATTCTGGACCGGATGAACGCTTGCTCTTAGATGGCCCCCGATTGC
>Ga0315289_10007798_pt1 | contig 15547 bp, 12 predicted proteins | sample YL17G11_40_MG_FD_203452 | JGI IMG/M metagenome (GOLD analysis project Ga0315289, IMG submission 203452) | Sediment microbial communities from Yellowstone Lake, YNP, Wyoming, USA - YL17G11_40 | ecosystem: Environmental > Aquatic > Freshwater > Lake > Sediment | place: USA: Wyoming | collected... | reverse complement strand
TTTTCCGCCAGTCGATCCGGCCGGGCCAGACGTGGATCCCCTTGGGGCCTTCGGCCGAGAGCCACATCTCGTAGTGCCAGCCGCCGTGGCTGCTCTGGCCGAGCATCAGGGTTTTGGCCACCTGCCGGGCGATCTCCAGATACTTCTTGTCCTTCAGCACGACCGCGGCACGGAGGAACACCTGGCCGACGTTGGGGGTGCCGCAGGGTTGGATGCGGATGACATCCTGGGGGATGTTTTGGTTGGCCTCGCCGCCGCGCCGGGAGAGGTCTTCCGCATAGGTGGCAGCCCAGCCGCCCCCTTGGCCCCACGCGCCTCGCTGCATGATCGATGTGTAGTACTCAAGCCCCTTGCGTGCGGCAGCCTCCATTTGGGCGACTCTGGCCTCGGCGGGCTTGTCGGCCTTCGCGTCGGCCGGTTCTTGCGGCGTTCCTTTCGGCTGCTGGGCCGAGCACCAAGCGGTTGTCAGGATCAGGCCAGAAGCAAGGACCAATGGCGAAATTCGGCTCATGGCTTATCTCCCAGTTTTCAGTGAGGCAGAAAGTTATTGAACTGTGCGGCGTCTGCCGGGAATTGAAACCGTAAGGCTACACCCAGCGGGCATTCTATCCTATCATAAGCAAAAATGCCATGAAGGCGTTTGGCACGCGAATCTCGGGGATGCACGAAATGATTCGAGAAGTCGGGAACGAGAATGGGTGCTGCGGCGGTTCCCCTTTCCAATCCTACTGTGAAAAGGAGCGACGGCGATGATCACGATTGTCAATGCAATTTCCTTGGTGGTCTGCCTCCTGGCGGCTGCGCCGCAGTCCAAACAGGAGAACAGCCTGAGCGACGCGGAGAAGAAGGCCGGCTGGCGATTGCTCTTCGACGGTAAGAGCACCGAGGGATGGCGTGGTTACAAGATGGAAAAAATGCCCCCGGGATGGAAGGTGATCGATGGGAAAATGGTGCGCGTAAGCGGCGGCGCGGGCGGCAAGGGCGCCGGCGGCGGCGACGATATCATCACCGTCGAACAGTTCGACAACTTTGAGCTGCAACTGGAGTGGAAGATCGTGGACCGGGCCGGCAACAGCGGGATCATCCTGAGGGCCTCGGAAGATGCCCTGACGAGTTGGCACACCGGGCCCGAAGTGCAGATCCTGGACAACGCGGCGTATCCCGGCCGCAACGTGCGGCAGTTGGCCGGGGCCTGCTATGACCTGTATGCCCCGGCGAAGGACGCGTCGCGGCCGCGGGGCGAGTGGAACGCGGTCCGCATCGTGGCCGACGGCCGGCACATCGAGCACTGGCTCAATGGCGTGAAACTCCTCGAATACGAGTTGGGCAGCGACGACTGGAAGCAGCGCGTGGCGAAGAGCAAGTTCAAAGACATGAAGCACTTCCAGGAGCCGCCCAGGAAAGGCCCTATCTGCCTGCAGGATCACACCGCCCGCATCGAATACCGCAACCTCAAGATCCGGCCGCTTGCTGCGAAGACTCAGCCGTGATTTCAGTCCAGGCGACGAGGTTTCCATGCGCACCCGGAAGCCGTTGTTTGTGCGGCCGGCCCTGATCGTTGCCTGTTTGCTGGTGATTGCCTGCTCAAGCCCGGTGTCTGCCGAGGTACTGCGTTTTCGGTCCAAGATCGGCGAGGCCATCGAAGTCTGGCGGATCACCCATGACCCGGCCCACGTTCTTAGCCCAGCGTTTTTGGATGCACAAGCCATGAACGAGAACATCTTCAAAGCCTGGTTCGTGTTCACAGCCGGCGCCCTGCTTGTCTTGGCCGCAGCGGGGGCCGCGTCGGCCGAGGGCGAGCACGGCTATGGCTCGCTCATCAACGGCGAGGAGATCTCCTATCATCACAACCTTTACGCGCACCACACGACGCGCGTGCCCCGGCCCGCGGCCTGCTTGCTCGATTTTCGCAACAACGTGATCTACGACTTTGGCAAGGGCTACAATCATGGTGAGGAAACACGGATGAACTACGTGGGCAATTACATCAAGTTCAAGGCCCACGCCGCCAAGCCTTTCTCTTTCCAGGTGGGCGGCTGGCCTGAGTATCAATCTGCCCCGCCTCCCGTCGACACCGACCACGATGGCATACCCGATGAATGGGAGATTAACAGCGGGCTGAATCCCAAAGACCCGTCGGATGCCAACCAGGACGCCGACGGCGACGGCTACACCAACATTGAGGAGTTCTTCAACGGCACCGACCCGCAGCAGAAGGACTGAGTGGCCGGGTGGCACAGTTTTGAGGGAGAACAAGCTGCTGAGCGGCAATCCGATGAACGTGAACTCGTCGGGAACGCTGTCCAAGTTTGCCAGGGCCTCGACCAGTACGATTTCGCTCTCTTTATCCCGCAGCAGCCGGTGAAACTCCAACCACTGCCTGCTCGGCGTGGGCAAGTCCATCCCCAGCAACCGGATCTTCCGCCCGACAAGGTAGCGCGCCGCCTCCAAGGTGATTGAGGGATGGTCGATGAAGAAGGCTTGCGTTGCGAACTGCTTGTCCCAGCCGGTGGCCAGGAGGATTTTGGCCTCGGGTGTCAGGAAGGATTCGTGTGACCGAAGGTCGTCCACGGTGATCTCTTCCTTCAACGGCTCAGCCAGTGGAATCATGGTTTCGGTCGGTTCTCGGTGGCGTTTTGCGGATGGGCACTCTGGATTCGGTGGCTTGCGGACAATTCTCGACGGATCGCGTCGCAGTTGGCCAGTTCGCCGCGGATTAGCTCCTCGGAGAGGTCCATTCGCGCGACGTCTCCGATCTGGGAAAAGACCTTGCGAAAACCCTCGGCCAGAAGATCGATCACCTCCGGCGAAATGGCGGTTGGCGCGTCGGCCACCACGGCCGTCTCCTCGACCATTCTCCGCGCCTCGGGATAGTCGGCTGCGCAATAAACGCGGTCCGGCCCCCAAGTACGGCGCCAGGGGTACGATCTCTCGAATTCCTCTGGCCGTGCAAAGATCGGCAGTTCCGGCAGCGTCCAGTTCATCCACGAGCGGCACAGCACGCCCTCGGCGGCAAGTGCGGCCACCACTTTCGCCCGGAACTCGGCCGGGTTTACATCCAGCCCCAACGCACGCGGGTCGAAGCGGACCCGGTACATGTGATACGCGTGCGTCCTGTCTTCGGGCACCGCGGGCGGGATCACGCCCGGAATGTTGCAAAGCTGCGCGGAAAGCCGCTCGCAGTTCCTTCTGCGCACCGCATTGAGTTCATCGAGCCGTTTGAGTTGCTCACGGGCCAAAGCGGCAGCCACCACCGAGCAGCGGTAGTTATAGCCGAGGGTCGCTAGCGGATACTTTTCCGATTCGCGCGGCGCCCCGAGGGTCACGCGCAGCCACAGCCCCTCGGCCCGATCGTAGTACGACCGATGCCGCGTGGTGAACAGGCCCGCTTCTCCGGCCACCATGTTCTTCACGCCGTTGAGACTAAAGGACGCCGCATCGCCCAACGAGCCCGTCTTTTCTCCTCGATAAGTGGCGCCGTGGGCGTGCGCGCAATCTTCGATGACGGCCAAGCCGTGCCGGTGCGCGATCGCCGAGATTTCGTCCATGTCGGCGGGAAGGCCGGCCAGGTGCACGACCATCAGGGCTTTGGTGCGAGGGGTGATTTGCGATTCGATCAGCGCCGGATTGATGTTGTACGACTGCCGATGCACGTCCACAAACACGGGGATGGCGCCTACATGGAGAATCACCAGCGCGGAGGCCATGAAGCTGTAGGCCGGCAGAAGCACCTCGTCGCCCGGCCCTACCCCAGCGCCCCAAAGCGCCATGTGCAGCCCGGCCGTGCCGGAACCGACCGCCCGACAGTACGCAGCGCCCACGTAACGAAGCCACTGGTTCTCCAGTTGCACCACCTGGTCCGAATCGCAGCCGAAGATCGGTGCCCCTTGCAGAACGGCCGCCACCTGCTGCGCTTCTTCCTGGCTGATCAACGGCCAACGCGTAAGTTTCGTCGAAGCGACGATGACCGGCTTGCCGCCAAATACAGCCAGTGGCTCTTGCTTTTTCATGCCCCATCTCCTTTTGGCGCCTCGATTGACTGATGATATTCTGCGGAGCAACCAGCCGCGGGCTTAGGGATCCTAACAAGACTCCCTCTCCCAGAGGGAGAGGGGACTTGTCGCTTGTGATTTACAGACACGCTCTAAGGGACGAAAAAGGGGCATCCTCGTTCTTTTCTCGCCGGGTTAGAAGGCCTTGGTTACGCCGGGCGTCGGCACGAGATAAAACCCGTGCGTGTCGGGCATCACGTAAGGGTCGGCATTCATCGTGTAGACGGGCGGGGCAAGCTTTAACTCCGGGTTGATGGCCTCCTTCCAGGTGAGGGCTTTGCCCGAATAGGTCGCCATGCGGCCGAGGCTGGTGTCACGTTCCCGCGCTGCTGTACTATTCTCGCTACGGCCGGATACATGTCAATCGACTGGCAGTACCGTTTCGGCATCTATGCTCGACATCGATGATTTGGTCCCTGCTGGACAACCGCTATGCGGTGTGCTGTAATAATCGTGCTTGCCATCGGTGTGCCGAACAGGAAGTGCCGCCACGGTTCAGCAGCGGCAACCACTGGCATTCGCTGATTACGATCCGGGGTTGTCAGGCCGGTAAGGACGTGTATGTCCAGAAGCCGTGCAGCCACAACGTCTTCGAGGGGCGCAAGTGCGTCGAGGCGGCCCTGGGGCTGTGGGCCCACCGCAGCCGCCTTCAGGATTGAGCCTCTTGACTTGGTCGCCCGTTCGGCGATAAGCTCATGACACCGGTTGATGGTGCCGTCAGAGGGGACTGTCCCCTTCCGAAATGTGGAAGTTATTCGACCCATGCGCTTGCCGAAGTATTCGCTGGGAGTCGGGGACCGTTTTGCGCGGCAAGGGGTGGCACAGCTCGACGCCTTCGTCAGGGCCTGCCATGAGGGGCTGCTCGTGGCACCGGTGTGGAACAAGTCGTACCGCGAGCACCGCATCGTGGGCAGCAGCCCGGGCGACGTGCGCCAGGAGGCCGACTCGGCCGTGGCCGCGCGCGGCTGGAGCGGGCCCTACTTCGTCGACGCCGATCATGTCGGCCTGAAGACCGTCGATTGGTTCGTCGAAGCGAGCGACTTCTTCACGCTCGACGTGGCAGACTTCATTGGCGCCAAGCCTAGTGCCGCGTCGGCCGATGCTGTCAAGCATCTCCAGCGATACGTGGGGCGCCTGGCCATTGCGGGCATTGAAGAAGAATTGGAAATCTCCCGGCAGACGATCGACAGCGCCGCGGGGAAGTACTTGGCGGCCGTCGAGGCCGCCGCAGAAATCTATCGGCACCTGGCCGAGGTCAAGGGCGATGATGCCATGGTCATCGAGGTGTCGATGGACGAGACCGACCAACCGCAGACGCCGGTCGAATTGTTGCTCATCCTGGCCGCCTTGGCCGAGTTGCGGGTGCCGCTGCAAACCGTGGCGCCGCGGTTTGTGGGACGTTTCCACAAGGGGGTCGATTATGTCGGCGACGTGAGCCGCTTCGCGCGGGAGTTCGAGGAGGATTTGGCGGTCATTCGTTTTGCGGTCCGGGAGTTCGGGCTGCCCGAGAATCTGAAACTCAGCATCCATTCCGGCAGCGACAAGTTCTCGCTCTACGGCCCTATGCAGAGCGCCCTGCGAAAGTTTGACGCGGGCATACACCTGAAGACGGCGGGAACGACCTGGCTCGAAGAGCTGATCGGCCTGGCGGCCGCGGGCGGCGATGGTCTGGCCGTCGCCAAGGACATCTACCGCGCCGCGTACGCCCGTCGCGAGGAGCTCTGCGCGCCGTACGCCGCGGTCATCGACATTCGCCCCGCCGCGCTGCCCTCCGCCGAAACCGTGGCCTCGTGGACCGAGGAGCAATTCGTCGCGGCCTTGCGGCACGATGCGAAATGCCGGCAGTACAACCCCGATTTGCGACAGTTGCTGCACGTCAGTTACAAGGTGGCCGCGGAAATGGGCGACACCTTCCGCCGCGCCTCGGAGCGACACGCGGAGACGATCGCCGCCAACGTCCTGGAGAACATCTATCAGCGGCACCTCCGTCCGCTATTGCTGGAACCCAGTGGCCCGAAACAGCTAGACTGACGCGCCGTCGGGATGGTCCGGTGATGGGCAAGATCCGCGTCGAAGGCGTGGGCCTGCCCGAGTAGATGTCGGAACAGAGAGGGTCAACATGATCGCTGCACTCGTGCCGACCTGCCGTCGGTGGTAATGCCGACCCAGCGGTCCTTCCCGGTCACGTCGGCGACGCAGATGTCCCACCGCTCCGCGCGAACGCCGACGACTGCGGGATGCGGGCCCCAAGCGTTTCTTGGCCTCGCCGCGGCTGAAGGCCACGCATCGGTCGTCCGGCGACCAGTCCATGTGATAGATCGCCATCGGCTATGGGCTGTTACTTCATCCCCACCACGGCGATTTCGTAGACGTTGACCTTGGGAACGGTCAGGGTCACGGCGTCGGCCTCTTGGCGGAAGGGTAGCGGGAGGTCGTCGTGCTCCGGACCGGCCAGTGTCACTCCGCTGACGCTCTTGCCGGCCGGCAGACGGAGCCGCACGCTGACTTCTTCGAGCGGGCCGTCGTCGCGGTAGTTGACCAGGTGGACCAGGCGCCGGCCTGGTTGCTCGGTCACCTCGGCGCACAGGCCGGCCGCGGCGTCCTTCGGGCCGTCGGCCTTGGGCTTGGCGGCGATGGCCAGCGTCCACGGTCCGCTGGCTTGCCGGATCGCGCCCAGCCAGTCGGTGTCCTGCGGGGCAACCCGTACGACGCGATCGCCGGGCAGGTCGTCCAGCGCGGGCTGCGCCCGGGGCAGCATCCACTCGTCGTGCGTGGCCAGCGGCCCGACCGCGCACAGCCGCCCCCCCGCCGCCACGTACCTGCGGAGCTCCGCGATCTGCGAATCACTCAGCGCCGCACAGCCGGCCAGTACCGCCACCCGATAGTGCGACAACCGCTTCCATTGCGACTCGTACAGGATCTGGAAGCACGCCCGATTCAGGATCAGCGCGTCTTCCGCGACCGGGGTGAGCCGGGCGACCGCACGCTCGCCGAAGACCATCGAAGGAAAGCTCCGCAACACGGCGATGTCGGCCACGACCTGCGCGTCGCGGAGCAGCTCGCGCCGCTGGTGAAAGAATCGCACATAGGCCGCCAGGGCGGGCGACATGGGGGCCTTCGACCCAGGCCGCTCGACAATCTTCGCGTACTCGAACCAGCAGATCGCCCCCAGGCAATCCAGGTTGAAGGCCATCGCTTCCGCGGCCTCCAGCGGCGTGGTGCTGTAGGCGAAGGCGATGTTGTCCATCGCGCGGGCAAGCTTACAGGTGCGGATCCGCGACTGGAGCCGGTCGTGAGCGTAACCCGGCCGCCCGCTCTCATCCCAATACGCCTCGCCGCCGATCAGCAGGCGCCCGTGGTCCACCGGCGGGCGGATCATCTCTCTCACGCCGCCCGGGTTGCACTCGACGAGGATGTCGGGGCGCAACGTGCGGGCGTAGCGTCCCAGGTCGTAGTACGAATCGGCCAGCGACTGGCAGCAGAAGTCGGCCCACGCCCGCTCGAACAGATCGGACCTGCCGGCCGCCGGCGGCTCGGCCGTGGCCGGATCGATCTGGTGCTGCTGGAGTAGCCCCGGTGCGAACGTCTCTTGCAGGTACCGGCGGAATCGCTGGATCGAGCAGGCATCGCGGCCCGGGCCAATCGCGTAGTTGTCGAAGTGGACCAGGTCGGTGCCGATGTCTTGGACGGCAAAGCGGACCAGTCCGCGATAGAAGGCCTGCGCGTCGGGGTGGTTGCGGTTCCAGTAGTAGCGGTAGCCGGCCCGACCGTATGTCATCGGCGTGTCGTCCGGGTCGAGCACCACCCAGTCCTTGGCGTGGGGCACCTCCTGGAAGAACGACTCCCACAGAAAGGCGCCGCTGAAATTGTAGACGCCCACGCGCAGTCCGGACTGATGGCAGAGGCGGGCGAACTGCACAGCCTGGGCCATGCTCTCGCGCTCGCTCTGAAGCCCGCCGCCCTTGTAGCAGTGCATCATCACGAAATTGACTCCCAGCCGCTTCAACTCGGCGACCATTTCGGGGCTGTGCTCCTGGCGATAGGCTTCCCGTTGCTCGGCAGTCGGCAGGTAGTCCTGCTGGCCGTCGCGGCGGACCCGGAAGAGCAGCGGCTCCCAACTGCCGGCCATCACGATCCCGTCGCGGCGCAGCCACTGCGGACGCTGATCCAACGGCAAGGTGAGCGTCTCCGCCGAAGCCGGCGCGAGCAGACAGCAACAGGAGACCAACAGCGCTGGTGCGGCAATCATCGGAGCGCTCCCCCCAGGGTAGGACCAAGTCGAACCAACGGCGATTGTAACTCCTGGTTCCAGCAACAGCAATCATCAATCACCGCAGCCGTTTGGGCGGACCGAAGGAGCAAAGACGGGTATTCTACTTCGATCTGATGGTTTCCTCGCCTGAGGTGAGGATTGTCGAGAAGCAGACGGCCCGCTAAGCTTGAATCGCCCGGAGCCGCTTCCAGCAGGCGCCGGATTCACTTCCATCAAGAAAAACTCCTTTCCGGAGAAGCAACAATGATCACTCTTCGCCATGCCGCCTTGCTCGGGATTCTCGTGAGTGTCGTCACGCCTTGGCCGGTGCGCTGCGAACCGATTCGCATCGGGGCTGAGGCGGTCGTGCCCGAGAATCCCCGCAGTCAGTACAGCCGCTACGTCAACTGGCGGCCGGCCGACCGCGAAACCGTCGATCTCAATCCGCCGCGGATCAGTTGGCCCTATTGGCCCGACTGGCCCGGCAACTGGAATCCCGAGCTTCACACCTTCCGCCTGCAAATCTCCTCGCAACCGGATTGTTCCCAGCCGGTCGTCGATGTGGCCTGCGCCATGAACTTCTACAACTGCCTGCCTGAATTGAAGAACGCGCGGCGATGGTACTGGCGGGTGGGCTACGATGTGGGAACCGCCAAGGAGAAATGGAGTCCGGTCCGGTGCTTCACGATCGCCGAGCGCGCCGCGGTTTGGGACCGGGCTGGTCTGGCGCAGCCCGATTTTGCTCGCCAGGGACATCCGCGGGTTTTGTTTAGCCGTGCGAACCTGGATCGGATCCGCCACCTCCAACAGACCGACCCCGGCTCACTTGCAGCACTGGAGTGGATGCGCAAGCAGGCCGACCGAGTGCTCAGAGAATCGTGGTGGAACGATTTTCCCAAGACCGACCGTCAGGACGAGCCGAAGAGGCCCTTCTATGCGATCGCCCACGATCTGGCCCTGGTCGCCTTCGTCTACCGCATGACCGGCGAGGAGAAATATGCCGGGGTGAAACAGCGGGCGGTCACCTGGGCGAGCTACCCTCCGGGAGGGCGATCCTCGCCCGAGAAGCTCGGCGGCGACGGGAACGAAGACGCCACGCAAGGCAACGAGTTCCTGGCGCTGCTGTTCGACTGGCTCTACCAGGACCTCAGCGAGCGCGAAGCGCGAACCATGATCGACTCGCTCGCGTGGCGCGTGGACCACATCATGAACAGCTTCGCCTGGCGCGGCCTCAAGCCGGATCGTTCAGGACGGCCGCGCCTCGACGCCGCGGCGACGGCCCCGGTCCTGGCCTCGTCGCTGGGCGGCATGATCTCCAGTCATCAGTACGAAGCCAGCATGGACACTGCCGTCTGCGGCCTGGTCCTCTACGAGCACAGCGACGTAGGCCGCCAGTGGTATGAACTGATCGTGAACTACCTGGCCGGAGTCACCTGCGGGCACGGCTTCGACGAGTGCTGGAACGAAGGGCCCGGGTACGGCACGTCGAAGTCGAAGTGGTTGACCAATGCCACGCTCTATTGCGACACGACCATCCCGGAGGCCCATTTCGGACGCAACCCTTTCTACTCGCGAATGGGCGAATTCTTCCGCCGCGTGATCCCCGTCGGCATGGACCACAACGCCTGGGGCAACCAGAAGAATGCCTCGCGAGGCAACCACCTCGCCACGTTCCGTAAGTTGGGTTACCTGACCGGCGACGGGCAGTTTCTCTTCAATTATCAGCAGTACCAAGGCCGGGAATTTTCCGAATTCCGGCCTTGGATCGAGTATGTGCTGCCGGCATATTATCGCCGGCCCGAGCCGGCCCCCGAAAAGGACCCGGTCGCGCTGTTCGACATCGACGGCTGGGCCATGGCCGCCACCGGTCCGCCCAGTGACCGGAGCACCTACCAGAACGGCCTCGGATTGATCTTCCAATGCCGTCCCCGCGGTGGTTTCGGCCACTCGTTCCATTCCGACGCTTCCTTCCAGCTCCACGCCTACGGCCAGATGCTCAACCACGGCGGCGGCAGCTCGGCCAACCAGGATGCCTTCGCCTACCACACCATGAGCCACAACACGATCCTCGTGGACGGCCTGGGCCAGGCGCAGTCGTCCAAGGGGCAGCAATCGCCGGAGTACGGCCGGATCGTGGGTTTCGCGCGGGGGAAGGACTACATCTACGTGGCCGGCGACGCCACCCGCTGCTACCCTCACGAGCCGGGCGAGTACCGCCGCTGGGGCCTGCCGCTCGACAAGGTCTACCGCCAGCGGGCCGCAGATCATCTCCAGCGGTTTGTGCGCCACATCCTTTTCTTGCGCGGCAAGTATTTCGTGATCTACGACGATCTGGCGGCATCGCGGCCGGCGGAGTACACCTGGCTCTATCACATCCGACCCGAGGGCGGGCTATCGTTCGATCCGGCGAAATTCGCCGTGGAATATCGGGTCGGCGAGGTCCAGGTCCGCCTCCAGCACATTGCCCGCCCCGGCGGGCTCGTGCTCGAGGATCGGCGCGGGCTGGATGCGTTTGTCAATCCGCTGACCGGCGAGGATTATCGCCCCTACCGCAAGGACAGTATTCTCTGCGCGCACAACCTCTGGGTGACTAACCAGCGGCCGGCCAAGGATTGGAGTTTCCTGTCGGTAGTTTACCCAGTTCCACCGGGCGGGAGCGCTGCTCGGATCCAGCGGATCGACGACAGCAGCGTGCGCGTCGGCGAGGACGTAATCTGCTTTAATCCGGCCAGCGCCGCAGCGGCTCAGGCCAATCTGGTCATCGACCCAAGTGCCTTCGAGCGAGTCGTCCCACCCCCGGATTTTCATCCCTGACGGACGAAGGCGCCTGCCCATCGTGACGCTGAAACGCGCCGCTTGACAAGACGCGTCCGGTCGGTTCGATCCTGCTACGGCTCCGCGATCGAGATCGCGCCCGCACGACACACGTCGCAACACGTCGCGCAGCCCGTACACCGGCTCGATATCACCACCGCCTTCTGGTCCTCCATTGCAATGGCGTTGCAGTGGCCGATTCGCGCGCAGCGGCCGCAGCCGTCGCACAACTGCGGGTCGACGCGGGCATGGCCTCGTTCCAACGTGAGCCTGTCGGCCGGCGTCACGGCCTGGGCGAAGAGATCGCGAAAATCCCTGTACGACCGGTAGCCCTGCTCGCGCATGAACTTCTCGATGCCCTTCAGCAGCCCGGGCAGCATGCCGAAGCCCCGGAGCATGACCTCGGTGCAGATGCCGATCATGTCGGCGCCGCACATCATCATCTGCACCGCGTCCACGTAATTGCGCACGCCGCCGGTGCCGAGGATGCAAGGCGCCGGGCCGACCTGCTTGCGGATCTCGAACACGTCGCGCAGTGCCAGCGGTTTGATCCATCCGCCGGAAAAACACGCCACCGAGGGCTCGCGCTGCAGCCGGAACGGCCCCGCCGCCGGACAGTGGATGTCGAACTCGGGGATCGCCAAGCGATTGGCCGTGGTGCCCACCACGCTGGCCCCGCTCTGGAAGCAGGCCTGGGCGACTTCGGCGATCCGCCCGCCCTCGGGAGTCAGCTTGACGAAGACCGGCACGTCCACGGCCTCCACGATGACCTTGGTTGCCGCGCCGACCACTTGCCGGTCCTGCCCGAGACTGGCGCCCGAACGCGCGGCGCACTCTTCTCCGCCGGAGATTTTCACGTTGAACGACATGTTGGGGCAGCACATGTTCAGCTCGATGGCATGCGCGCCGGCCCCGATGAAGCGCCGCGCCATCTCCACCCAGCCGTCCAGCCCCCGGGGACCCGTATACGTGATGTTGGCCAGGATCACCAGCTTGCGGGTCTGCTTGCGGCCTTCCTCGGTGAGCCGGAGGGCCTCGTCCAGCGCGAGCCGCTTTTCGGCGGAGAACGCCAGGTATTGCTGGCGATCCCACCACCGGTACCTGGGCTCGAGATTGATGTAGGGCGCAGGGTCGATCGCCAACTTCAGGCTCGCGCCGCCCCAGCCGTGCCGCTCGGCCTCGACGAGCTGGTCGACGTACTTCGTCGCCGGGCCGGAGGCGACCACGAACGGGTTGCGGAATTTCAGTCCTGCGATTTCATAGCACATTTTGAGTACCGCTTAACACTCGACTTCGACCGTCCTGCGTTCGGCAGCCGAACGGTAGAGCGCGTCCACCACCCTCATGCAGGCCAGGCCGGCCGCGCCGCTGACGCCAAACTTCGGCTGCCGGCCGTTGAGGATGCAATCCACGAAGTAGTTGATCTCGGAGACGTAGCCGAGACTGTGGAATTCATCCACTGCCGGGCGGGTCCAGCCGTGCGTGAAGTCGGCCTTTTCCACGGCGTATCCGTAACCCCGGCGGCAGTACGCCTCGATGTTGGAGCCCAAGGTCAGGTTGACGAGGATGCGGCCTTCGCTGCCGTAGACCTCGACCCGGTCGTCCATTCCGCCGACGGTGATGTAGTTCCCCTCCACCAGCGCCCGCTTGCCGTCGGCGAACGTCAGCAGGCCGACGGACCAGTCCTCCACCTCGAAATCCTTGTGCACGAGGTTGTGCTGGAAGCCCCCGCTGACCACGCCGGTCACCTCCGTGACGGGGTTCTCCCGCACGTTGAGCAGGTGCAGCACGTACCCGATCGGGTGCACCGCAAGGTGAATCAGCGCGCCGCCGCCGCAGGTGCTCTTTTTCTTGGCGAAGGGCGAGTGCGTTCCGTTGTGGGTCTCCTTGGCCTTGACGAAAAGGATCTCCCCCAAGGCGCCTTCGGCGAGGATCTGCTCCATCCTCGCCAGACTGGGCGCGAAGACCCAGTCTTCCGCGTAGAACAACTGGACGCCTTCGCTGGCGCAAGCGCTGAGCATTTCAGCAGCTTCTGCAATGGTAGTCGCCATCGCCTTTTCGCAGATGACGTGCTTCTTGGCCCGCGCCGCGGCGAGGGTCACGTCGCGATGGAGGAAGTTCGGCAGGCAAACGCTGACCGCATCGATGTCATCCCGCGAGAGCATCTGGCGGTAGTCCGCGTAGGTATGCCGGATGCCGAACCGCGCGGCAAACTCCTCGACGTCGTCCAGCGCCGCCGCGGCAACCATCTGCACCTTGTCATTGCGACGGTAGCACTCGGCGTGCAACGTCGCGGCGAACTTCGAGCCGACAATACCCACTCTCAACTTGTCCATGCCCACGCTCCGCTGGTTGGCTCCATGGATCATTGTATTCGAGGTTGCTGAGGGATGCCATAGTGGGTACGCCTGCACCGCGGGCATCCTCTGGCCGGGGAGCTCCAGGCTGAACTCTGTCTCGATGAACCTGCATCCAGCCGGAACGGCCGGCAGGGGGTGTTGTCCTTCGTTGCCTGGTGAACGTAGACGCCGATATTGAACCGCTTCAGCTTCACGTCGGCACTGGTGCGCCAACGGAAGCCTTTGTAGTGGATGTACAGCTTGCCGTCGATCCAGGCGGCCAGCTCGCCGTTGGCCGTGCCCACGTCGTTGGCCTGGATCATGTGTTCCAAGCAATACCATCGTTCGCGCTGGAGCACGATGCGCTCGGTGTCGGCCGGGCCGAGCATGTTGCCCCAGTAGTGGCCGTCCGGGTCGCGTTTCATGTCCATCCAGTAGGTATAGAGGAACATGTAGCCCGGAGCCGTGTAGCGTCCCCAATCGCGCCAGGGCTCAAAGGCACTATGGAAGTGGTCGTCGCCGCGCGGCCGGATGCCGGCCGAACCCATCGCCCGCCACCGGTCGGTGCCGGCCACCGCCGCCAGCCCGCCGCCGACATGGTTGAGGTTGCCCTGGTCGTAATCGGCTGCGAACTTAACGTAGCGGCGGAAGTAAACCCGGTCATAGCCTGCGGGGCCGAACCACCCGCTCGCCCCGACCCCGGATTCGCGGCCGCTGCGCGCCATGGCTGTAAACTGGATGGCGCCCTCGCCCGAGTGGGCCAGCTTGGCGTCGGTCACCAGCTTGGCAAGGCGCCGCTGCGTGCGCAGTTGGCCGCGTATTGCTGCCGTTGAGATACAGGCCGCCCACAAAGTCCTTGTATTTCCCCGATCCCAAATCATTCAGGGGAATTCCATCGGCGGCGAGCGTTGCCCCGGCCATCAGCACAGTGCAAACGGCGCCAGCGAGCACAAACGCTCCCAGAGAAACACGAGAAATCAAGCATTCCCGCGCTTGGTTTCGATGTCGAGTAGGCATGAGATGAACCCTTTCACTTACCTTTGTGGATGCAGCTTGCGACTTTCCGGCTATGGCACGACGCCGTGCCAAGGCCCAGCAGGCACTTTGAGAATCAGCTTGCCTTCTTCCCTGCGGACGACGTTTGTGTCGGATGCGCCGCGGAGTGGGCCCTTGCGCCCGGGCGGAAGTAGGACTTCGATCTCCCGCTGGGGACCGTTGCTCCACAGTTCCGCGGGGCCTTCTTCGGCTGTGGACAGCGAAACAGGCCCACTTCCGCGCACTCCCAGGCCGCCGGCCAGCACCAGCGATTTCCCCTCCAGCAGGTGAAGCTCGATCTGCTTGCCCGTGCGCGCGCAGATTCCTGCCCGACCCTCAAACGAGAGGTCGCCCACGGTGACGCACCGCTGGCCGGGATAAAGGAACAGCAGTTGTTCCCCGTCGCCGGTCGATACGGTGGCGGTATCGGCCGGGCCGGCGGCGATCTTGGGGATTGGGTCATTCGGACGCCGTGGGTAGAGCACCGCGCCGTACTGGCCTCCTTGGGCGGTGGCCATCCGCACGACGTTCTGCTGCATGAGGAACTTGCGGGGCACTTCGACCTCCAGCACGCCCGACTCCTTGGCGACCACGACCGCCGGCCCTCCTGCGGGGGTTCCCGGCGGCAGTTGCCCGAACCCGAACATTTCGGTAGTGGGCCGCGCTGGCCCGGGCACTGAGCACCTTCTCGGGCGGGAGTCTCTTGACGGACTCCTGATATCGAGCCCAGGCGTCCCCCTCGCCGGTCCAGCATTGATGCTGGTGGATGTACGTTTCGTGCCACTTCTGTCCGCCTTGCAGGAATTGCTCGGCGAAATACCTCGGGCAAGCTGCGCTGTTCGTCGACCAGCACCACCGGCTGTCCGGCCGGTACGCGGATGTCGACCGCGTAGTTCCGCCCGCCCTCAAACTGGTAGCAAACCCGCGCCCAGGCCAGCGCCGGACCGCCGGCCAGGAGTTCACTTTTCCACGAGAGGACTTTGCGCCGCCCGGTGAACCATCCCTTGCCCACCCAGTCGTTTCCCCCGCCGCGCACCGACAGGATCGGGGTGGGA
>Ga0315289_10007796_pt1 | contig 15550 bp, 14 predicted proteins | sample YL17G11_40_MG_FD_203452 | JGI IMG/M metagenome (GOLD analysis project Ga0315289, IMG submission 203452) | Sediment microbial communities from Yellowstone Lake, YNP, Wyoming, USA - YL17G11_40 | ecosystem: Environmental > Aquatic > Freshwater > Lake > Sediment | place: USA: Wyoming | collected... | reverse complement strand
GTTCTTTAATATCCTTTTGATCACCCAAAGAATTTTTTAGATTGATCAAACTGACCTTTCGTCTTACTCTGAATAAATCAAAAGATAGAAAGCCCAAAAAAGATCCAAAAGATAAAGCCAATCTATAGGGAAGAATTCTTAGTAAGGCGCCTAAAAGATAAGTGATCCCATATTCAAATTTGTGTTTGATCTTTCCAAAAGTCATTATCGGCGTCTCCTTCGGGCATCCTTTTTATCCCCCGCTCCTCCAATTCCCATTCCTTGAGGATTTTTTTAGTATGGCGTTTTTTGACAAGATAAAAAAATAGGATCAAAAAAGCAAGCCCCACCCATAGAAGGTAGGTGTCACCAAAAAAGCTAATCCAGTTATATTTGCTCTTTATATAATTGTCAAAATCAAGTTGAAACGTAAGGTAATTTGATCCGATGGTCTTCAAGAATGCCAAATCTATACTGGTGCCGGAAGCTAAATGGTCAACCAGCTCTCTTATGGCTTCTTCCCCGTATTCGCCGGTAAGATAAGAGACAGCCAAAAAGCTTTCGGTATAAGCCAACTCGGCTTTGCTTTCACGGAAGGCGTTTACAGATTCTATCTGGGATAATCGGAGGAGCGAACCGGTGAAGACTGCGTAAGCTACTTTTGTATCTTGTCCGAACCGCCACTCTTGAGACTGATGCATGGCAAATCCCTCATCCAGCCATCGGGGAAGTGCAATTCCTTTAGCCAGATTTCCTAAAAAGATGTGAGCCAATTCATGGGCTACCAGCTGCGATAGGGTAGAATTAGAATTATAATTAAAATGAAGAGGAGATTTCAAAACTATGAGATTTTGATTGGGTATGGCGCAAGCGGTGCCCCAATCTGGAAAACCTCTGCCTACCATTGACCTAAACTCCTCGTCACTATCTACGACATAGACTGAAACCAGTTGGGTCAAAGTATCGTCTAAAAAGGACGAAATTCTTTGGTATGAGGATTCTAAGTCTATTTTTACGTTTTGGGCAATATTTTTGTCGTGAGCGTAAATATCAAAATGCGGGATGCTTTCCGCCAGAGGCGGATCCGCCTTTGGCGGAAAAGTGGGTTGGGCAAAGGAAAGCTTTGTACCTAAAAACAGAAGAATTGAAATTTTAGCGATTTTTCCCAATCCAGACATTCCATACCGTCTATCGTTGTCGTTGGCGAAACTCGTATGGCTCGACTTTGCTCACCATAAATTGAAGCTCGGCTTAGGGTTTCGATGCTCGAAGATTTTGTTTTTGTCTGTAAATTCCGAGCTTCAACCCCGAACTTCGAGCCTCGACTTGTGGTGAGCGAAGTCGAACCATACGAGCATCGTGACCGTTAAACGAGCTTCGAAAATCAGTTGAAGGCTATCATTCTTTCTTCTTCTTGAAAAGCTCTTTCAGTAAATCTTCCCCCTTCTTTTTTAGCTCATCCTTGGCCTTCTCCCCCATCCGTTTTTTGAACTTTTCTTCGGCTTTGGAGGCATCCAGGACAAATTCGGGATTCTTAGACGGTCCTTTTATCTTCACATCCAAAACCACTCTCCCCTGATCGTTTTTAAAATAATCCGAAAGATCACCTAATGCGTCAAAGCTTGCGGAAAGCTCCAAAGAAAGGACCGCAGTTAATTTATAATCCAGAGAGCCATCCAGTCCTACCGATCCGGAAAGCCCAAAATCACCATCTTTTGCAGAAGCAGAAAAATCGTCAAACCAGAGCCGACTGTTTTCTATTCTAAAAGAATTTCGTAAGGTCTTGATTTGCTCCTCTTTAAAGGTTTTCAACTTCAGGTAGGAGGCAAGCTGATTTAAAAGATCGAAATTGACTAACCTACCATCGGTGATGGCGGCAGTTCCGGAAGCGGTAAGGGACTTTTGAATATCCTCCACTTTCGTTCCTGTTCCGGAAAATGAAGAAGTGAGATTGAGCTTTCCAAACAGATGATCGTGGAAAGAGGTGAATCTGGAAAGAAAGTCATTTGCCTCGATCTGGCTGGCGGTGAAATCCATATTAAACTTGAGATTATTAATATCGTTCAGATCGCAGAGAATTTTCCCCCCGATTGTGCCTGAGTAAACGTTGGAGGCGGCATTCTCTATCTTTAATATTCCGTCTGTAACATTCAAGCTTGCGGAGAGATTGGTAAACTCGATTTCTCTGAAGATGAGCTTCTGGATAGAGACCTGTCCTTGGGCATTGATGTCCGGGAGCAATACTGTATCTGAAGTAGCCTTTGTTCCTTGAATTTCAGCCTCTTTGCTCACAGGGAATATCTTATCCAAATCCATAAGGGGGGAATTAAGGCTGAAATTCAAAACTGGCTTTTCCTTGCCCTTGAACAAAAAGTAGGGAATAGCTTGATAAAATCTACCTTGCAGAGCCAATGAGGATTCGCCCAAAGACAAAGTCAAATTGGTGATATTCACGTCCCCGCCCTTGAAGGACAAATCCGCATTTAAATTTTTCACCGGAACTCCCAGCGCTTTCGTGGTGGCTTCCACGTTTCTTAGATCAACTCTGCCGGATAAATTCATCTGTTGGGGTTTTTTGATTTTTCCATAAGCCTTTATATCGATTTCAGTCTCCCCCTTTAGGCTGGTTTCTTCGGGCATTTTTTTAAACTCGCCTAAAAGAGCCAAATCAAATTTCATCTTCAACTCAGAGGTGAGATTGGGGTCTTTGAAATCGTCCACCACCGCCTTAAATTCCAAAGGGACCTCACCTAATTTAGCTTCAGAGAAAAAGAGACTCACGCTGGTGTTGTTGAAATTTATCTCTCCATATGCCATTTTGAAAGGTTGGGGAATTTGGGCAAAATCGACTTGAACATCCCTGAAAAAGACCTTTCCTTGTATTTGGGGCAAAGTATCCGTTTTCATCTCCCCTTCCAGCGAAACCGAAACTCCCATCTTCCCCGAGGTCTTAAGCTTATTTAGAGGTGAAGACTCCTCCTTGGGCAGGGAAGCGAGGATGTCTTCCAGGGGAATCTCATTGGAAGATACGGACAAATTCATAATCGGGGTCGTGCTTAGTTTTTCCACCTTACCTTTTATGTCCATAGAGACTTTAGCAATTCCGATTTTTAACAGATTTATGTTTAAAGAGTCTCCGGGCACATTAAAACTCAAATCATGTTCCAATGAGAAGGTAAGCGAAGGAAGTTTCCCTTTATATTTGGGCAAGTCCAGCTCAATCTGATTTATGGAAATTGTGCCAGTAGCTCTGGCATTCTCCATCTTTTCATCTAAAGAGAGCTTGGCTCTCTCCTCGAATTTATGCAAGACGATTCTTTTTTTATCTTTATCATCCAAATAAAGGATTTGACCATCCCTTATCTCCATCTGGTCAAAGGCAACCGGGAGGAAAAAGCCACCTTTTCCTCCTTTTAAAAGATCGCTGAAGTTGGAGACCCCTTCTCTGTTTTTCTCTAAATTAATTAACGGGCTTTTCAGAACCAGCTTTTTGACCTCGATTCTCTTATGCAGAAGGGGCCAGAATTTTACCCGGACCAAAAGCTGGTCAAATTTGAAAAGCTCCTCTTGGGTGAATCCAGAAGGATTAAGAACCCTCATCCCAACTACATCCACACCCAAACCGCCAAAGATGGAAACCGAGACGTCGTCGATCTCGACCTTTCGATTCAGAGCTTGTTCAATTTTAGGGACCAATAACGACAAAAGCCTCTCTTTGGTGAAGACGATCTTTACCACCAAAGAGACCAGAAGAAAAAGAACAATGATCCCTACAACAATACCCACCAGTATTTTTAAACCTTTTTTTGATCTCATAGAAATTAACCCCCTCTTTCAATGTCGTTGGTAACGGACACCTTGCCTGTTACCATAAAGCGCCACGGACGAGGGCGTCCGTGACGAACATGTGGGAATGGTATCCTCGCCCAGCATTAGGGTGGATGATAACCACCCTGGAGCGAGAAGTAAAAGAATGGTTTATTGATTAAGGCAGAGTTCAATTACTTCCCGCACGCGTGGTATGAGCTCCTCCATGGTCTTTGCCTGAGTATAGCAACTTTTTAGAGCGGGGACGGTAGCCACATAGAAACCGTCCTCATCCTTCTCAATTAACACGGTAAAGCGATAATTTTTCATAATTTCACCCCTAAAAGAATCTTTATCTATTCTGCTCTCTCCGGATATTACATTTCACGGCATTAGGTTGAAAATCCAGCCACAGGCGGGGATGGATGATAACATCCACCCTAAAGCGAAGTGGTTCCATACGGATTTTCCCCACGCTAAGCTCAAATTAGTTTTTTTATTATCCATCATAATCTCATTTTTTTAATCCCCCTTTAGTCCCCCTTTAAAAAAGGGGGATTTAGGAGGATTAGTCCCGTTGCAACGAGCGTTTTTTGCCATGTCAAAATCTTGGGGACACTTATGTGATCTATCCGTAAAGAAGGATTCGACAAATTTATTAATCTACTAAAACCTTTAAAGTCCCTTTTTGTTCAGATGTTCCTTCACTATTTTTTCGACTTCCTCCTCGGAGGCTGGTCCCATGAAGGGGGTCTCGCCATCCACATACACGTTCATCTCGCCATACTTTTCTAAGTCTTTTCTTTCCCTCAAAAAATACTCAGTTACTTCCACTGAAGGAGAAAGACTTTTTGCCTTCTGAAGGAGCTTGTCATAATTTACGATCATGTAGGGACATGAATGAGACCAGACCACATCAATGTTCACCTTATCCGGTTTATTATTAGGGGTGAACTTAGGTTTCATCATCTTAGCTTTTGCATCCTCCTGGTGTTTATACAAAAGTAAAAGAGCCGGTCCCATCCGGGATGCCACTTCAAATCCCATCTTCTCAAAAAATTCTTTGGGCATCCATCCCTCTGCTGTCCAGGTCACCACCCCTTTACGGTCCGAAGTAGCTTTGAGTAGCTCCTCCATGAGTTTTCTGCCATATCCTTTTTTCTGATTATCTTTTGTAACAAATACACAGGGCATGAAATATAGGTTATCACCAGAGATTCCGGCAAAGCTTTCCTCCAGAGGATAGAATTCTGTCCTTCCCACCGGCTTTCCTTCAGCATAGGCCACCAATCCGGTCCAGCCTTTTTTCTCTTTTTTGAAAAACAGCTCCGCTGATTTACTGAAAGCTTGTTGATACTTGACATCATCTTTGACACAGCCGGCATATAGGTCTCGAATATTTCCTCTGTTGGCTAATTTGATCTCCACCATGGGAACCTCCTTTTAACTTTGGTTTTACTGTTTTTAGTTTTTTGTTGCGAAATTTATTCGCCTCAGATAAAAATCTCACGCTCCCCTATTCTGAACACCTCTACAACCATTCGTTCAAACCGTCTGCCGTTAACAAACCTCTCCCCTTGTCTCCCCCTCTCTACTTTGTGGAGAGGGGGACGGGGGGTGAGGTCATCCGTTCGATCATATTGATTGGAAGAACTTCATAAAAGCGTTAATGACTCAAATTCAAAACTCAAAGGCAACGCCAATTTGGGCAGTCAATAAATCCGTTTTGGATTTTATGATATCGTAAGAAACTTTGCCATTTTCTCTCCGAATGGAGCCTTTTTTCAGATATTCTGCCTCGCCCCCTATGATATAACGCATACGAAGGTCGATTAACAACGAAAATTTTTTTCTTTGACCTTTTTTATCGGTTCTGGTAGAGTCTTTGAAAACGTTGCCGGTATAAACTTTCATCATCAGCCCTCCACCAATACCATAACTGAAGACACCATCATCGAGATTAGTAGAGCTGGCTATTTCACCATCGTCAGAGCGATTAATATTTTTGATCTCAGTGTCAGTGAAAAGATAATTGAATCCGACCAAACCATCCATATAAGGTTGTAACATTCCTTTCTTATTTTGAACTCGCAAGAATATGTGACCAAGCAGAATGTTGTTAGTGGTTACTACTTCTACAGTGACGTCGGGAATGGTCGTGCTAAACGGTTCACGTCGTCTCTCCCTGCCGTAAACCATGTATCCAAAAGATGAGCCAATAGCTAAAGGAATTGATTTTGGCGAATACGCAAATTCGCCGCCACCGCCTATCCCTGTTGCGTTTACATTATCTTTGAACTCACCTTTCGGAAAACCGAGCATGAAGCTCAACCCAGCTTGAAATTTGTACTGGGCTTGTGCTGGATGTGCGACAAACAGTAAAGCCGCTATAATGAGCAGATAAGAGGTTTTCCAATAGCTTTTGAATGAAGCGCTTTGTATTTTCATGCTACTCTTTCCTTTAGATTCATCCTCTTACTGCACGCTTTCCTACTTATCCGTTCAATCCGGCTCATCCGTTGACCACTCTTTCTATTATCTCCCCAGGCATTTTATTCAATTTAGCAATTTTTAGTCCCCTCGTTCCTTAGCTACCATATGCAATTACATCTTATACTCTTGTAGTTCATTTCTAGCTTTTGCCACATTGCTTTTGTTTCCTTGCAAAGGGCTATTTTATTATACTTATATTCTAGCCTCAAATAGTTAATAATGCTTGAATACATTTTCAATCTAGTTGTAAAATCTATCTTCTTTCCCCAATTGGAGGTCTCTTTTAGATAGTGAACCCATGATCTGTCCTTTGTCCCATTTATTGTGCTTTGCAGACCACGCAAGGAACCAAGGGTTATTCTTTCAGGTCTGAATCTCGAAAATACATTACCTAGAAGTTCTTGATAAAACTTTTCCCAGTTATCAATTGGCACCATAGGGTCGATTCTTATCCTTATTTCATATCCTGCGTTGCAAAGTCTTTCAGCTGCTTTAATTCTATCTAAAACCCCCGGTGCTTTTTTTTCCCATAATTCAACCACGGGTAGGGCATTCAGAGTGAAACTCACAATTACTTGATTGTGTGGATTTATCTGCAAAAGATTTTTTACGTTATTTGACTTTGTTACAAATAAAACTTTGTGTTTATTCTGGGATTCAAATAAGGGAATTATAAATTTGGAAAATGCATTTGCACCATTCTCCATCATAAGTGAGTCCGCGAGTTCACCGGTATTTAGAATCTCTGGTTCCTTTACTTCATCAAGAAAAGTCTGAACATGTAACTTCACTTTTTCCAAGTCTTTAATTACTGGTTTGATGCCTTCTGGTCTGAATCTGAAAGTTCCTTTAAGGTAACACCACGAACAATCAAAGGGACATCCATAAGCCCATTTTAATTCCACAAAGTGCGGGCAAATGACATTCGTGGGTTTTTGCGGTAAAGGCGTTTTATCAAATCGTGTGATAATAGAACCATCGTTGACTTGCTGAAACAAGTTACCAATCTTGTCATTTAGCAAGCTGTACTTTTTATACTTGATCTTAACCTTGTTGTTTCCACGCACGTTGAGAAGAGAAATTTGAGATGCCATTACAATAATCTCCTCTGACCAGTGTGGTCTATTTTGCTAATATATTGCCAGAACTTATGTCCTAGAGGATTTTTAGAAGCGAATAAAAGGCAATATAAAGGTTGGTTAGTACTAGTGCTTCGAATAAGAATCTCGTCACCCAGTTTTACTTCTTGATATTCTAATGTAGACAACCTTTTTCTGTAATACTCGATGATTTCTTTACCTGTGTTGAATTCTCTCCATCCTTTATCACCTATTACGTTATCTAAAAGACTTTCGGACTGTACTAAGAATTTTTTAAAATTCCTTTTTACAGCCATACCTTCTGGAAAGGTAATAATTAAATCCACTCTTCTTTGAGCTAATTTCTCTAATGTTGAGAATTTGAAATGTAAACCAGCTGGATCAATAAAAGCCAGGCTAAGTGATCTTTGTGGTATTCTATCTATTATATCGTCTATAACCGAATTGCAGTCGCCATGAATAAACTCTACCCTATCTGAGTATGGGTTACCTATGCATCTTATTGATAAGGCATTTAAAACATCTTCATTTAAATCCACAAAAAAATGCCTCGCAAAAGCATAAGGTGAACTTAAAGCTATGAGAGGCGAACCATCAATTTCCTCTTCGGTTTGTCTAACTTTGCATTTACCTGGTCCAGAAAATAGATCGATATAATAAAGTTGACCAGGCCATTTGTCTTTCATCGAAGTTGTGAAAATCTCTATATATCTTCTCAAGTAATAATGTTTTGCCTCAGACCAATCACCAACACAACGAAGTAGTAATCCGTCGAATGCCTTTTTCAGAGAGCAAACACCATCTTTAGCATTGCTTTTATGATCGCAATCTTTACATTTCTGCAAATCCATATTGCCCTGCTGTTATTATACTCTTTACAAACAGAACCGCTTTATCAGTTGACCACTTTATCTATCACCCCTCCCCCCAAAACCACTTCATCTTGATAAAACACCGCAGATTGTCCGGGAGTTATGGCGCGTTCTGGTTTATTGAATTTAACTAGCACTTCATCTTTTGTCAATGGAGAAATTCTCCCATCTTTCGGTTCGTGCTGATACCTGATCTTTATTTCACATTCTATCTCTTTTTCCAAAGCATCAAAAGCCATCCAATTTAAATGGGAGACAGTGAAGGTTGACTGGAACAGGTCATTATTTTCCCCCACGTATATGGCATTTTTATCTGCTTCAATTTTAACCACATATAAGGGTTTCCCCAAAGCGATGGAGAGTCCACGTCTTTGCCCTATGGTGTAAAAAGGAATTCCCTTATGCTCACCAATTTTTTCACCTTTCAAGTTGAAGATGGGACCGGGCTGAATCTCTTTCCCCTGCCCCTTGCTTCTTGCCCCTTGCCCCTGATTATCAAGCCATTCTTTTATGAATCTGGGATAATCATTATCCGTCACAAAGCAGATCTCTTGGCTTTCCGCCTTTTCTGCCACTTTCAACTCATATTCCTTTGCTTTTGCTCTGACCTCTTTTTTGGTGAGGTCTCCTAAAGGGAAAATGGTTCTAGCTAAATTTTCTTGAGAAAGACCCCAAAGGGCATAAGATTGGTCACGTGTGGGATCAATTCCTTTAAGAAGCAAAAATTTTTTATTATTCTTATCATATTTAATCCGGGCATAATGACCGGTGGAAAGATATTCTCCCCCTAAAGCTTTCGCCTTTTCCCACAGGCTCCCCCATTTAATCTCTGTATTACACAGGATGCAAGGATTAGGGGTTCTCCCTTTTTTATATTCCTGCACGAAGTTTAAGATAACTTCCTTTTTGAATTCTTCCTTAAAGTCGATCACGTAATGTGGTATTTTCATTTTTTCGCAAACTGCGCGGGCATCATCAAAAGCTTCTATGGAACAGCATCTCCCATCGGGATGAAGATCCCCTCCCACCTCTTTGAAATCCCAAAGCTTCATGGAGATTCCGACCACCTGGTAGCCTTTTTGTTTCAACAAAAAAGCAGAAAGTGAGCTGTCCACCCCTCCGCTCATGGCCACCACCACCATAGTTTTTTTATTCTTTGGGGTATTCACAAGAATTTTGTGTTTCTACGTTTTCAATCCATGCGCACGAAGATTTATTTGATTCCCCCTCACCCTTACCCTCTCCCCCAAGGGGGTGTGTCAGAATTTCGGTTTTTGTAGCCGCAGACCTTAGTCTGCGAAATCGAGATGTTGAATTCCAATGACTTACGCAATCTAAAGATTGCGGCTACAACCTCAAAACACAATTATGACATGGTCTCCAAGGGGAGAGGGACTTCACCTAGTGTCCCTAAAATTAACAACGCCAAATTTCGTGGTAAATATTGCAAATAAAATGCAGGCAAAAGTAGTTTCCATTGGCAAGATTTGTTTCAATCATGTTATAGAACATCCACCAAATTCTCTAAAGAACCGAAAAACTATTTCAATAATTCTTTTTGGAGCTATGGATTTCTCTTGCTTTTGTAATCTTCTATCGCCTTATGCAAGGCGTCTGCAGCCAGATTGGAGCAGTGCATTTTGTTGGCGGGGAGACCATCCAGAGCTTCAGCTACTGTTTTTCTGGAGATTTTCTCCGCCTCCTCCAGACTCTTGCCCTTTACCAGTTCGGTGATCATGCTGGAGGTGGCGATAGCGGCGCCACAGCCAAAGGTTTTGAATCTTGCGTCTATGATGTGATTGTCTTTAACTTTAATATAAAGTTTCATTATATCCCCGCACACCGGATTTCCAATCTCTCCCACCCCATCGGGATTTTCGATCTCCCCCACGTTGCGGGGATTTTGAAAATGATCCATAACCTTTGCGGTATACATTTCTAATTCACCCTTTTTTGAATAATCGCTTTAATACCCAAGCCATCCTTCGACATCCCGCCTTTGGCGGGAGACAAAGTGTAAAGGCTTGGCTACGAAAATTAAGATCAGTTTAGAGTTTGAGGTTTGTCAGTTTGTAAGAGCAAATTCAAACTTCAAACTGACAAACTCACTTATTTACATAAAGCGGTGACATTGCTCTTAACCTGCTCACTATCTCCGGTAAAATCCCGATCACATACTCCACATCTTCCATGGTATTCCCTCTGCCGAAGCTGAACCTGATAGCGCCTTGCGCAATCTCCGGAGAAATTCCCATGGCAGAAAGGACATGGGATGGCTCCAAAGTTCCTGAGGTGCAAGCAGACCCGGATGCCACCGCCACCCCCTTCAGATCCAAACTTAAAATTACCGATTCTCCCTCAACTGCCTTGAAAGACAAATTTAAAGTATTGGGAATACGTTTCCCCAGATGTCCATTTAAGATTACATCCGGAATTGCCTGGGTCAATTTCTGGTAGAATGTTTCACTCAAATTCCTCATATGCCGGGATTGTTCTTCCATATCCCTCTGGGCAATCTCCACCGTTTTGGCTAAGCCTACGACACCCGGAACGTTCTCGGTCCCCGCCCTTCTCGATCTTTCGTGATGACCGCCATGCGACCAAGAAGTTATCCGAGTTCCTTTTCTTATATAAATTGCCCCTACCCCTTTGGGACCATAAATCTTGTGACCAGACATAGAAAGCATATCCACATTCAATTTTTGCACATCCACAGGCATTTTTCCCACAGACTGAACTGCATCCGTATGAAAATATGCTCCTTTTTCTTTGGTAATTTCGCAAAACTCTTTGACGGGTTCGATAGTCCCCACCTCATTGTTTGCATGCATTAAGGAAACCAAGATGGTCTCTTTTCTGATAGCTTTCTTTAGATCATCGGGATCGACAAAACCCTGTCCATCCACAGGCAAATATGTAACCTCGAATCCCTCTTTTTCCAAAACTTTGCAGCTTTCCAAAATGGCGTGGTGTTCGATCTTTGAAGTTATAATATGGTTGCCTTTTTTTCTATTAGCAAAGGCAGTCCCTTTAACTGCCAAGTTATCGGATTCAGTTCCTCCACTGGTGAAATAGATCTCACCGGGATCAGCGTTAATAAACTTCGCCACCTGCTCTCTTGACTCTTCCAAAGCCACCTTGGCTTCCCTGCCAAAACTGTGGATGCTGGAGGCATTGCCAAATTTATCCTTATAATATGGCAACATTGCCTCGAAAACCTCCGGATGAACCGGCGTGGTGGCATTATGATCCAGATATATCCTTCTTGTTTGCGAAGCACTCATACTAATTTCCTCCTTATGGTTTTTAAACCCAAAGCCTCCCTTTGTAAACACGAATTCTGAACCTTGAGGTCGGATAAAGTTACGCTGGAAAGGGTTTTATCTATCAAATCTTCCAGCCTTTTCCATAAAATGCGGGAAACACAAACCTCAGGACCTACACAGCTCTTCTCTCTATGCTCAGGCATGTCACAATTGGAGAATGAAATTGGTCCATCCAAGGCATTGATAATCTGGCTTACCGTTATTTTATTACCATCCCGGGCTAAGACATACCCACCTCTGGCACCCCTTTTGCTTCGCACGATCCCGGCTTTTTTCAGCTTATGAAGTATCTGCTCTAAGTAAGTAACCGACATCTGCTGCTTTTCAGATATATCTCTGATGGTTAACGGTCTTCCCTTGGGCTGGACCGCAATCTCCAAAAGCGCCCTTAGACCATATCTACCTCTTGTGGATATGTTCATCTTTTACCTCTTTCTACTATTACGATAAAAAGATAAGAATGTTTACTAAATTTGTCAAGATTTATAAAATTCAAGATTCACAATTCAAATCTTGAATCTATAGTTTTAAATTAAGTTAGGTTCTGGATTTTTTGCAAGAGATTTCTTGTAGCAGTCTTGACATCATTTGCAGAAATCACTGCGGAACCAACTGCAACTCTTTTCGAGCCAGCGTGAAAAATTTGGTCTATGTTTTCCAAATTGATTCCGCCGATGGGGAAAAAGGGGATTTTCAAATATTTTTGGGCTTGTTTTATGATCTCTAAGCCGACAGGTTTTTCTATCTTTTTTGTAAGGGTATCGAATATGGGACCGATGCCCACATAATCTGCCCCATGTTTTTCTGCCTCTTTGGCTTGATCTATGTTTTCTGCAGAGACTCCGATTATTTTGCTTTGACCTAAAATCTTCCTTGCAATTCTTGGAGGCAAATCATCTTGACCCAAATGGACTCCGTCTGGTTTGAGATAAGCGGCAATATCTACCCTATCGTTGATGACGAATAGTGTTTTCCTATTTTCACAGATATTCTGAAGTACTAATGCTATCTCAAGAAATTCCCGGTCCGAGGACTCTTTGTCCCTATATTGAATCATCTGTGCCCCGCCTTCAATGGCTTGTATCACCACATCTTCTACTCTTCTATCTTTACAGATTTTCTTATCTGCTATGACACATAGATTTACTTTTGCCAATCTTTGTTTTTTATTCATATACCTGCTAATTTATAAGATGGGTACTATTTCTGAAGTTTCTGAGCTTTCTGAACAATCTGAACTTTCTGAGCTTTTGTTTATGATTTTTCATGTTCGCTTAGGTGTCAGAACCGGGGTTATGACCCTTCTTAGAATAGGAGGGCATAGTCACCATTGGTAACTGGGGTGATGCCATCCGACCCGGTCAACATCCCCTGATAGTTGATCATCTTGGGAATCCCAGCCAGACTTAAACCTGCCAGAGAAACCAAGATGATTAAAACAGAAATAAAAATGAATCGGTTCATAAAAAACCTCCGTTTGCTCTAAAGGGTAACATTTTTAGATAATCAGACAGATCTTTGCTCTGCGAGGATGTTATCATCCTCGCTAAGATCTCTGGGTTCGTCACGGACACCTTGTCCGTGACAGGTAAATAAAGCTCCCGAAGTAACGGACAAGGCGTCCGTTAGCAACAGCGCCTCTACGGGTTTCACCCGTTGGGGCAGGAGTTGAACTCCTGCCCCAACTAAGATACTTTTTACTCCTTGCGGATGACCACGTCCACGCCTTTTAGGGTGAGTGGCTTGGTAATGGTGAGTGTAACCGCAGAAAAGGTATTGTCAGAGCCTGCCTTGAATATAAGTGTTGCTCCATTCGGCGCCTCTGCGACTGCCTCCTCGATATCACGGTATGGGTCATCAGGGGAACCGTCACCCAGGCTGGCGGCTCCAACGAATTTTACTACATTTTGAGGCGCTATCTGGATGGTGTGGTCCTGGCTAATGGTATAACCGCCGGGCACAGCATCACAGGAATACCAGCCGTCACTTCCACCACCCCACCCCATGTTCATTTTGAACTGTCGGTCCGGGTCGGTGGCCTTGTTATAACCGTATACGACCCAGGCATGACCTCCTCCGCCTAAGGTATCGTGCCTGGTGCCTCTCAATTGTAACGGTCGTAGCCATAAAATCTCTGTGGTCATCTTGTTGATATCTCTCCCCTGATAGTCGGCATCTGTATCATACCTGAAGTGATCCCGTAAGGCATTTTCAACTTCCGATGAAGATGCCCCAGAGTACCGAACTCCATAATCCATTCCAAGAGCTATGCCGGCGTGATAGCACAACTGTGCCACCTCCGCATCCCCGGCATCGGGTGGGTCTGTATGAACATCTTGTATGACGCTCCAATTATAGTTTGTGGTGCCGAAAACGGCACTACAGATAATTGACGCAATGCTGAGTCTGTTCCAAAGGGCGAACAGAGCGTTCGAGTAAGCGGGGTCGTCGTTAATATCATACGCCTCCCAATACAGGCTTGCATCCCAGTAGCCGTTCATCCGCAGTCTTCCTCCATTTGCCGCAGTCCACCCCAGACGACCAGCCCAACCTGCTGGAATAATGGGGTTGGCTGCCAGAGGCTCCTCATCCCAGTTGTTCCGACATCGGAAATTGTAGACTGTGCTGCCGTCCCCTACTCCTCTATTGGGCCATTTCCAGTAGTACATAATCTGGGACATGGCGGTGGCAACACAGCCGACTTTGGTGTATTCATCTGCTGCTGGGGTCAGCTCAGGGCATTGGTCATAGTATGGCAATCCTTGGCGCCAAGTGCAGGTCAGGTCAAGCTCCATCATCACCGGCTCTCCTTTAACACCTTTTTCCTCTATTCTTGGCAGAATGCGACCGGCAATAAGATCCTGCCAGAATGAAGCTCTCTCCGACAGAGCCTGATGATACGGTTGCAGGCTTGGGTCTTTTTCCTCTAATCCCTTCTGAAGGTATTTGACTCTTTCGGCAATCTCCCAGAGAATATCTTGATAATCCGGAATAGAAGGATCGTATGTCCCTTGGGGACTGTAAAAATAGACGGGAAGGACCAGATCATCGGCGCCGCAGAGACAGAAACCGCCATTCATAAGATGAGAGATGTAAGCAACCGTTTTCCCTTGAACCTGGTGGGGTTCCATCCTCTCAATAACCGCATCGGGTCGCGCATGTGCAGTTACATTCCGCACCCAGGTTTCTACAGCAGAACGAACTTGATTTTCTGTCAACTCTTTTGCTTGGATAAACCCCGGCATCAAAATCAAGCAAAAAGTCAAGATAAATAACAAACGCCAGTTTGCTTTTGAAAATGTATTTTTCTCCTTTTTCATGATGACACCTTCCTCCTATTGTAGGGTTACCAGAACGGAGACCAATCCCTGTCCTTTGTCGAGCTTGGTCATGGCTTTGCCCAAAATCGCTCCCTGTGCTCTTTGGTAATCTGTTACTTTCATGGCATAACCAGAAGTGGGAGAGGTGGTAAGAAGATCGCCCGGTTCGATGGAGCCAAAGGAGGCGTCGCATAGAGCATATACCCGACCGGTAAGTGCCACATGGTGATTATTTTCGAAAGACTCATCCGACATCATTCTCACACCCGGTTTGATGCCGCCTGCGCCACTGACGATGCCCGCTACACAGCGATCATATGCCTTGGTGGAGACCTTAAGTTTGCCCGGATTGTCGGGATCAATTACTACCACCATACCTGGCTCAATTTTGTTCGGTTCCTTCATCTCAAATGGCTCTGCGATGTCGCTTCCACCGGTGAGTTGAAGTTCAGAACAGACCACTCTGCCATCGTTTTCCAATGTTATACTTCCTCCAGTGTTGATCAAATGAATGGAACCGCCTGGTCTGTTGTTGAAAATACGCATGTGGCTGGGATAGAGAAGGGAGCCCTCATCGTATAAGCGGATTCCTGCCACACCTCCGTTTTCATCAGCAAAGTAGATCCCTTCAGCGGAGCTCGACCCTGTGTTCG
>Ga0315289_10007793_pt1 | contig 15552 bp, 19 predicted proteins | sample YL17G11_40_MG_FD_203452 | JGI IMG/M metagenome (GOLD analysis project Ga0315289, IMG submission 203452) | Sediment microbial communities from Yellowstone Lake, YNP, Wyoming, USA - YL17G11_40 | ecosystem: Environmental > Aquatic > Freshwater > Lake > Sediment | place: USA: Wyoming | collected... | reverse complement strand
GGACGCTAAGGGCAATACCGAGGTGCCCGAATCGCTCGTCGGGCTACAATGGGAGTTTCCACCGAATCGTCCGAATGATCGTGGACAAACGCTACCCTGGCGGCGAGCGTGGGGCATACCTGGTTGGCGTTATGTGGGTGGCGAACGAATTTATCTGTAGCACTATCCCGAAAATCGTTGCTTGACGCGGTGTGCTGGTTGCGCAATCATGTGCTCAACTACTACGCACACGAGGTATTCCTATGGCGCTTCCGGTCAAGAAACTGCGGGCACTTGCAAATCAGCACAAGAAAGGCGGCTTGAAGTTTGGCAAGCCGACTGACGACGAGGACGAAGACGAGGACAAAAAAGAAGACGACGAGAAAGGTAATGAGGCCAGTGATCGTCCGTTTCCACCGAAGAGGCCCGGCGGCGGCAAGGGTAGTCCCGACAAGCGAAATGATGAAGGCAACGAGAAAGACGGCGACGAGAGCGATGATGAGCTAGCCGGTGCCGACGAAACTGACGACATTGCGCTCGCCAACGAAATCGGGCAGGAAATCGTCGAGAACGGTGTTGAAGATGACATCGCGACGTTGATGGAAGATTATGATCCGGGCGAGAATCCCGCGTGGGCACAAGACGAAGACATCTGGGAGCGCGCCAAGAAAGCCGTCGATCCAGAGGGAGAGGGTGCGGATAAGTATGACGAGCCGTGGGCCGTTGTCGCTACGGTATACAAAAATATGGGTGGTGCGATTGCGGGAGGCGAGTGACATGGACGACGCGAAAACAGATGACGTGATTGCTCCATGCCGTCCACAAACGAATCCGGGTCGCGACGAGCCTTCGAAGTATCCGCCAGCGCAACAGCCAAGCAGTCCGTTTGCACCAGAAGTGCTTCCGACGTATCCGGTGAGGTCGTTCCCGACTACGTTGCCGGGGGAAGGACCGCCGCCACTTATCGGCCCTATCACGCGCCGCTACACATAATTGCGCTTGCACAGTGAAATCACATCCTTTATTGTAGGGACTGATTAGGAGGCGCACATGGCGCACCCCGGACCGAAAGTTGATCATCGCACGATTCGTAGCGAAGCTCTCAAGAAAGGCGTCGACGCAAAAAACATTCCCGTCGACGTCCCGCCAGAGCAGGGAGCACCGAAGGGCATGGTCAAGGGCCAGTATAAAGACGCAGCCGCTCCGAGCGGCGAAAAGTAGAGGAGTCGACAATGAGCGACATCGAGAACGTCGGAGCAGGCCGCAAGTACGAAACCCCTCTCTGCGAATATGACGCAGAGCACGGTAAACACGAAGACCAGGTGGAGAAGTCGCCGCCCAAGCTGCCGCAAGAAGAGTTCCCCAAGGTTCCCGACCCATCACCGTTTGTTCTCGGCAAATGACCGCCGGGCGGTGAGCTATGTCGGATACCTATCATCTGCTTGGCAGTTTCACGACTGAACCGGCCACAGGGCTACCGTCTGGCGGGGCATCGGTAGCGACGCCGCTTGACGATACCGTGATGCTCGCGCACAAAGAGTGCAGCGACATCAACCTGACGGTAGACACGGCCGTCGTGGTGCCGTTTGGCGGCGTGACAAATGCTCACGTTGTATTTCTCTACGCGGCGAATAAAATCAAGGCGCGAATCACTACCGCCGACGGCACTACGCAATCCATTCCGGTCGATCCGTTGCTCAAGATGATCACGCTTTCGGTGCCCGTCACGGCGATTGACTTGACGCGCGTAGCCGGAAGTGCGACCCTTGTGCAGTATTTTCTCGGCGAAAAAGCGTAACTAAGCCGCGCTGTGAGCGCGAGCTGAAAGGAAACAAGAACATGACGACCATGGCAACAGAAACCATCAAGACGGTGCTCGACGTGGCAGATCCTAACAAGATCTCCGACGCGCTCCGCAAGGTGAAACTCGGCACGCTGCTAACGGTACTCGTGGAAGATACCGGCGTGATTTCTCCGGCGGCGACCATTACGCTGACCAAGCCCGCGCTACTCGTGCAGTCGGCTCGCGTTGTGTCGGCCACTACGGGAAACACCGTCGGCACGTACCACGTCGGCGATGCGTCGTCAACCGTCGTGACACCGACGGCGGGCGCGAATTGCGGAATCGCCAAGATTTCCGCCGATGGACTCACGCTGACGTTCGCGACGGGCGACGTCACCCGCGCGGTTATCCAGTACATCCCGCGTCCCGAGACGGCGCTGACCACCAAGTTCGTCAACGCATAGGGTCAACCGCGCTCGTGGTGAGCGCGTAACCATAACCAGCGGCGGAACCTTCCGCGCGGCATGCTGGCTTCCTTTGTCGTGCAACGCGCACGGCGGCGGTTAACAGCCGGATAGACCGGACGGAGCGATCCCGAGCAATCCCAAAGGAGGAAATCATGCCGCAGGAACTGCAACCACCGCAAGGACAAGCAACGGAAGTGCAAGGTACGGTACCCCCCATCCAGCAGGCAACCGCGCAAGCGCAACAAGCTGCTTCGCCGGTGCCGACACGGCAGCAAGACATGCCGCCGGAAGGAATGCAGCAACAGCCTGATGGAAGCGTGAAGGTGCTGTCGCCATCGGCGTATCGTCGCCTCAAGGATGAGGCGCGAGAACGCGGTAAGCGCGCCGCCAACGAAGAAGTCAATACCGCATTGAAGGCCGCGGGATATTCCTCGATGGAGGAATTGATCAGGGCAGCGAAGGCGCAAAAGCAGCACGTGCAGCAGCCGGATAAGCATAAGGAAGGGGACAAAAATCGGCAGCAACAACCCAACAAACCCAACCAGCAAAACCTATCACCTCGTCAGGTCGAGCAACTAAATAAACAACTCGAACAGGAACGCAAAGAGAAAGCCGATGCTTCGCGTCGCGCGCGTGATCTACAACGTAAGCTCGATGCGACGGAAGCTGAGCGCGTCTTGGAGCATGTAGCGTTTCAGGTGGGCATCAAAGACACCGACTACGCCATTCGATTGCTCACGCGCAAGTGCGATGCGATGACCGATGACGAGCTGAAGGCGTTTGACGAACGGAAATTTTTCGAGGGTCTGCGCACGTCGCATCCGTATTTGTTTCAAGAAATCGTGCAGGCCGCAACAACCGGCACCAGCGGAGGAAATCAACCGCCACCGCCGAATGCCAGAACGGTGACGAATGCAACGGCCAGCAACGGACAGGTGGACGCCATGGCGATGAAGCCGGGAGAGTTCCTAGCGCATCTTCGCAGACGCGGATTAACGCTTTCATAAGCAGCTAACGCGCGTTGACGTACATTTATCCTTGCGGCGTAAAATTCGATGTGTAACCATAGTGAGCAAAAGTTGGCTCACATAGCCCAAGGAGATGAAAATGGACTTTTCGGTAATCATGCAGGCCCCGGAAATCCGGGCGCTTGTACAAGAGAATCTGCTTCAGCGCGCGTTTCACGATGCCCTCTATCCCAAGCTGATGTATCGCTCCGCAACCACTCCAGTTTTGTGGCCGGCCAACGTCGGCGACAACATGGTATTCACGGGCGTCGGTCTCATCAAGCCGAAAATGCGCCCGTTGCAACCCGGCACCGATCCGACGCCAAGCAGCTACTCCTCAGAGCAATGGGAAGCAACGCTGCAACAGTACGCCGACAGCATCGATACTCACATGCCGACCAGCATGGTAGCTATCGCCAACCTGTTTCTGCGCAACGCGCAGCAGCTTGGCCTCTCGGCTGGACAGACCATCAATCGTCTCGTGCGTGATCGCACCTACGACGCGGGCCTCGCCGGCTGGACGGTTGCGGCGGCTTACGGTCCCGGCACGTCGATGCCCGTACAGCGCCTCAACGGCTTCACCAAAGCGCGTTACACCGGCGTCAATGGTTCGCTCGTCAAGTTCGGCCCCGTCAGTGCAACCAACCCGCTTGCCATCACGGTGTTTTCGGGCGGTGTGGCGACTGCGGTCAACGTCATTGGCTTCACGTCTACCTACTCGGGCGACGAAGTCGGCCCCGGCGTATTGCTGCTCGACGGCGCCGTAACGACAGCGGCACGTGCTTACGTCGTTTCTAGCGACCGTACGAATCTCGTGCGTGTCGGTGGCGGCATGAAGGTCGACGACGTTGGCTCAAGCGACTTGCTCAAGCTCGAAAGCATCCGAACGGCGGTTGCGCACTTCTGGCAAGAGAACGTGCCCGAGATGCCAGATGGTCGTTTCCATCTGCACCTCGACCCGACCAGCTTGTCGCAGCTTTATAGCGACACCGAGATTCAGCGGCTCAACACGGCGCTGCCGGACTACTATATCTACAAGGACTTTGCCATCGGCGAGATGCTCGGTTGCGTTTTCTTCCGCAATTCGGAAGCTCCGGTGCCCGAAACCGTCTCCGGCGGTCTGACGGCCACGTACGACCAAGACGATCCGTTCCCCGGCGAGCTGTACAACAACGGCGCCACAACGGGTGTGCGCATTCATCGCCCCATGCTGATTGGTCAGGGTGGTATCTACGAATACTACCAAGACCTGTCCGCTCTCATTACCGAGGCGGGCATCACCGGCAAGGTGGGGGCATCGAAAATCAGTAATGCCGGAATCGATGTGGACGTAGAGCGCATCCAGCTTATCATCCGTGCGCCGCTTAACCGCTTGCAAGACCAGGTAGCGACTTCGTGGAAGTTCATCGGTGACTGGCCGTTTCGTACCGACGCGACCACGGGCGACGCGAGTAGGTTCAAGCGCGTGGCGTGCATCGAACATGGTGAATAGGAACTCGCGCAGTTAGGCATGACGCAGGCGTTACATAGTGTCTCCGATGCTTTCGAGCATCGCCGACTATATGGATTGCGGGCATCCCTGGTGGATTCCCTCACGAGACGAGCACGGCGCTTTGTCTCGGCAATCCGCCCGAGTGTGATTGGTCTTCGGGCCCTTCGCGCCAACACTCGGGTCACGAGTTGGCCCGCTATCGAATCCCTCGGTCGGGATTACGCGGGCCGCACTCAAACGGGTGACGCAAACCCTAGCCTTCGGGCTATGGAACCGCCTCACCCTATCGATGGCATGGCCTTGTGTCAGAACCAACCGCGTTGTTTGCCCGCTTCGGCGAGTCATTCGCGCAATCGTGTTCTGGCCGTTTGGCCTAGCGGGCGTGGTTCACGATCTTGGCATCGTGACCAGCCTGTAGCCCGTCCCGTTTGCGTGTCAGCGTCCCTACGCCGGGGTTACGGCGGCCTTGCTGACTAGAACGAGACGGGCTACCCATCACCCTCATAATTGCCGTTAGCATGCTGACGGCTCGGGAGTCGCAAGCGCAAGTTCGCGGCTTTTGTCTTTGATTGACGGAGGGAAGTAATGTCTTCAGACGAGCAATCAAGTAACGGTAAACCTTTCGTCGCGCCGCCGCCCAAGATGCCCGGCGTCAAGAGCGTGCGACGAGTCGTCAAGGATACGGTTGAGACGACGGAGGCGACGCCGAAAGCGAGTCCATCGCCGTCGCCCGCGCCGCCCGCGCCACTACCTACGCAAGCGGCTATCAACGTGCGACGTTGGCGCGTAAAGGCGATGGCGCGCGTGTCTTTGTTCGGGCAGATTATGACGTTGCCTGTCGGCAAGCTACTTGGCGAGGACAGCTACAGTAGCGATGTTATTCAACGACTACGCGATCAAGGCGTAGAGTTGGAAGCGGTAGAGTAGTGCAAAAGGCGGGTGCATCGTGCCGCTAGATACGAGTGAAAAGGCCCGCTGTCGTTGGCACCTCGGTTATCCGAGTACGGCGCCGGCTGCTTCGCTGCAAATGGGTATTCCGCGTCCTATCCAAACGGCCTTCCTTCTCGAATCGGCAATGAGTTACGTCATTGAAGAAGCCTGCGTACGAGTGCGACAAATTCTTGGCGTACTTGACGGCATAGAAACCAAACTGGTGGAAGCACAAGAACGTTTGGCTGCGGCGGCGCTGGACGGGCTAAAGTTGCGAGAAAACGAGCCCGACATGCTAGAGCTAGAGTATCGTCGCTGGGCAGATCGACTCGCCGACATCTTCGGCGTGCCGAAGTACGCATACTCGTCTCGATTCCGCGCGGGAAGCGGCGGCGCGGCCAACGTTCCGGTGCGATAGCCCATGTCGCGGCCGTTCACGTCGTTGAACGCACAAACGATAGCGCGCTCACTAGCCCGCAAATTTGTTCCCATCGCGGACAATCTGCGTGATCTGTATACGAAGTTCGGTTTGCGGCCCTATATCGTGCGTATTGTGCGCACGCGATGGACGGATGCAGAGCGCGGAGAAGGCGGCGAGTTCGTAGTCAAGTCGCTCGACCTGTTGCCAACACCGAAGGTATCGGATCTTTCGGCCATCAACGAGATTTTGCACCCCATCGGGCTCGACGAGGTTGGCGGCATTGTCGTAACGGAACTTTCCGGACGCTTTACCGAGGAGCAATTACGCGGATTAGATGACGATGGCAGCGAAGCGGCGCGCGACGAGCAGGTCTATTGGGAAATCGAGTTCGTCCGCCCCGACGGCAGAGAAGGAGAGCGTCGGCGGTTTCAATTATCGGCCGCGCCCTACTACAACGCCAGTACGCTACAATGGTCGGTCAAGTTGGAGCGAACGCACGGAGAGCGTACCCGCTCCGGAGAGCCCCGCTGATGTATCGAATGAAAATCGACTTGGCCGACTTAGCGCGCCACTACGGCAAGCTCGGCGGCAAAGTAAAACAAGCCATACGCTCGGGTGTGCTCTCTGGGGCGCATCGCTGCGTTCCTATCCTAGTACAGAGTGCTAGGACGGCATCGCCAGCATCGCCGGGCGGATTCACGGGAGCGTGGGGCGGCGGCGGGGCACCAAACTATATATCGGGTTTTCGCGCATTGCGGCATCCACTCGGGGCGATGGTGTTCAACACTATGCCCTACGCAGGCGTCATCGAACGCGGGCGTCGCCCCGGCACGGGGGTATCCAGAGAAGGACAATTTGCGCTGGCAACGTGGGTGAAGCGCCGCATGGGTATTGCCGACCCAAAGAAGGCCAAGGGTATAGCGTTTCTCATCGCACGCAAAATCAAAGCACGCGGTCTGAGAGCGCGTTTTGTCATGGGACGGGTTTTCAAGCAAATGCAGGCCGCCGTTATCGACGAGATCAACGAGTTCATTCTTGAGGCGCTGAAAACATCGTGACGGCCGCAGTCCGCATACCGCCGGGAGCAAGCGCGCCGACCGCACAAGCGACGCAACTGATTCTGGAACCCGACGTGCGGCAGGTCTTTACGGACCATTGCTCAACGGACGCCAAGACGGCGGTGTCCAAGGGCATCAAAGAGTTCTTGAGTCAGCTCGAAGCCGTGACGCCTGGCGGGCGCACCTTGCGCTTTCTCAAGACGTACGATACCTGGGCGGATGCGGAAGATAGCGCGGAGTTTCCGTCCGCTATCGTTGACGTATCGGCCGAAGGCACCTATGACCCCGCCTCGTTTACGCCCGCACTGTCCGACGGAGCCCCTACGGTGCTCGGCGCAAACGTGTATCTGCTTAGCACAGTAGAGCTTGTGCAGCCAGTGTCGATCACGATTTGGCATGATGATCCGACAGGGCGAATGAAGTTGATGGCCATGCTCGAAGACGCTTTTGCGCCGGTCGATTGGCGTTACGGCGTGCGATTGATGCTGCCCCACTATCACGGAGTACACATGAATGTATCGCCGCGCGGCGCAGCCTACGCAGACGATACGATGACCGCGCTCCGTCGACATCGTAACGCGACCATGCGGCTAGATGCAGTGCTGCCAGTATTGCGAGTAACCACCAAGCCCTCGGCGCGGCCGAAGTTTGTTTTGAAAACACTTTCAGAGGACGCAGCGTTGCGCTAAGCTGCTTCAAAACAGGAGATACATCATGTCAAGCGGATTCATTCGCCGATTTTCCGATTTTCCCGGCATCGAAGTTATTACGGCAATCGAAGGCATAGTAATCGTCGACCTTGCCGCCCCCGGCGCAATTGCCGGTATTCAGAACGGCGTCGTGGGGCTCGTCGGGGAATTTGCCGATATGTCTAGCTCCGTCGCCGTGTCGGCGTCGGGCGTGGTAACGTCAAGTATTCGTCCAGTTGAGATTTTCAGCCCGACGGATATGCTTAACAAACTAGGCAGCTTCGACGAGACGTTGGGTGAGTTTGGCGACTCGGGCGGAAACGGCTACACATGGATTTCCCGCAAGTCGTTTCAGCGCCTCATTGCCGCACCTATCAATCTTTGCTCCTCGAACGGTACGCGAGCCTATCGAGAATTGCCGACAAACAAATCGGCAACTAACGCCTCAGAGATCGTGCCGATGCAAGCCGCGACGGTATCGGCCGGAGCGGAGTTTCGCACATCGGGCTATCGCATCCGCATAGGCGCTAAAGTGAACTTTTCTGCTGACGGCGCTGTATTGTCGGGAATTGACGGTACGGTCGTACACACGGGAGTTCCGGCGGTCACGCAGGTCTTCAACTCGGCAACCGGCGACTTCTTGAACAAGGCGCACGTTGGCGATGTGATCGTTATGGGCGCGCTAGGCAGCACCGGAGCGCAACTCACCAATGCAGGAACATACCGCATTCAAGCCGTCAACCTTGCAACGCAACTGCACCTTGAAAAGTTGAACGGCGCGACGTTCGACTTTGATGCGTCGTCGGCAATGACGTGGCGATTACACCCCGGCGCCGCGGCCGATAGCGCACCGGAAGGCAATTATCTTGCGGCGGCAGCGGGCTACCGGATTCCCGCTCGTCCTCTCGATCATGCTATTGCGGCGGGGGCGATATGCGCGCCAACGGTAGCGGCTACGGCCGGCACGGCGAGCAGTTGGGACCCGCTATCGGGGCTCAAGTTGGCTATCATGCCGGGCGGCGGTGGAGGGATGGCGTACGACAGCGCCGTACAGGCACCCAACGTAGCGAGTGGGGCATCGATTCAAGCGCTGTATCAAGTCGGGTTGGATGCACTCGCTATCAACGCTTACCCGACGAGCGATATCAACATCGTCTGCACCGCACGCAACGATTCGATTATACGCGCCGCGAAGATGACGCATGTGCTTTCGACCAGCTCAAGCGGACTAGGTCGTGTGGCGATCAACGTGCCCGAGTTGACGATTACGTCGCTGACTGACGTTGTCGGCGATACCGATTCGGGAAGTTCTCCCGGCGTCGGAGCCAATCGCAGCGACCGCATGATTTTCTCTTGGCCCGGCGTGCTGACTTACGTGCCAGAGGCAGTAGGCTTCAGTATCTTGGGGGCCGACGGTGCTACGTACGACAACGGGCAGCTCGACGTTGCGTTTGATGCCTGGTTTGCGTCGATTCTCTCGAATCTGGCACCCGAGCGTAATCCCGGCCAGGCGGCGTCGCCCGTCGACGCGATACTGTCGACCGTGCTGGGCGTACAACGAGGCGTGACGGCGCTAGGCATGACGGAGTACATGCTAATGCGGCAAAAAGGCATCGCCGGCATCAACGTAATGACTCGCTCGGTACAGTCGGGGATAACTACGTCACTTGTGGCGGGGAAGAAAAATATCAACCGCCGCCGCTTCGCCGACTTCGTGGAGGACTCGGTAGCCAACGCTCTCGTGCCATTCAACAAGCTGCCGCTTACGCGACAACTACGCGATACGGCGACAAGCGAGATTGTGGCTTTCTTCGAGCAGATGTTGTCTCGTAATAATCCGGCAGCGCAGCGCATCGATGGTTATACGGTAGACGACATCACGCCCAATACCGCCGATATGCTGGCGCAAGGCATCTACATCATCAAGGGCGGCGTGCGGATGACGCCGACGGCAGATTTCATCGTCTTCCAGGCACAAATCGGCGAGAACGTCGAGGTTTCCGTTACGGTAGCGTAGTCTGCAAGTTCCCGCAGGCTCTCCCCGATTAACATAGGAGTTAGCATCATGGCGCGCACGGCAATCAAGAGCTGTTCCCTCGAACCGTTTGAGCTTTCCGCCCCCTATACCGGCATACTGGCACCGGGGGAAGTCGCCGTCGTCTCGACAGACGTAGAGACAACCATAACTAATCTTGGCGGCGTGTCGGCCATTCGCGGATCGTTGGAAGTCTACCTTGTGCCGGATTCGTCGCACGTCACTTACCACGACCACAGCGTGTCGGTGTTACCGTTACCCCACGCTACGACGCATACGACGGGTGCAGATCAACTTTCCGACGCGGCGGCTGGCGGCGCCCATGGTCTTATGACTGGCGGCGACAAGGATAAGCTCGATCACGTATGGTCTGCCGCGCAATCGCTCACCGGGGCGGGAGCGGTTGATGTCGTTCATCGGAGGACGTACATCACGGCCAACGGCGTCGGAAACGCGCTAACATTGGCCGATGGAGCAATTCTTGGACAACAGAAGACCATCATCCTATTCGCCTCGACGGACATTGGAAATACCGCAATTCTCACGCCCACCAATTTTGCGGGCGGAGGCAATATCACCCTGGCGACGATTGGAGATTACATAGAACTGGAATGGAACGGGGCAGCGTGGGCGAAAGCGGATACAGAGGACAAGCTGCCCAGATACCCCGAGCCTTTCATGTTCGATCTCAACCTGCATAACACGACGCGGTTGACCAATCATCCGCGTTACGAACGGAACTCCTCGGTATTCAAAGATACGGCGGGCAAGCTGTGGCTGTGGTGGTGCCGATGTCTTACGCTCAAGACACGTCAAGCTGGCGATGTTGACAATGCCTACTATGAGATCGTGTATTCCACATCGCTCGACGGTGGCGTGACTTGGGCAGCACCCTATGCGTTCAACCAGACGTTGCCCGCTCTGTTTTCGCCACGAGAACTAAGTTTCAACCAGGACGGTACGGGCCTTTATTGGCTGCATATCTCCAACGGATGTAGCGGCTCGCCTCAGTCCGATAGATTGATGCACGTTTTCACGACCACCAATGGGCTTACCTGGACGAATGTGGGTCCGGTGGTGATTACGGGCTGGGCGACGAATCCGGCGAATATCGGACATGCGCAAGTGATTTTCGCGGGTAGCAAGTTCCGCATGGCCTTCCAGCAGCGGTCATCGAATAGCGTTTACTATAGTGACTCTGCCGACGGCGTGAACTTCGGGACAGCAGTCACGATTCAGGCCGCAACATACTTGATCCCAAAGATCTGTTTCATTCCCGGCACTCCTAACAGAATCCTTATCGTGTCGACGAAGGGATCGGCGATCAATCTGGCGTTGTCTACGGACGATGGCGTTTCGTTTACGAAAGCCGACATCATTACGCACGCAGGAGCCTACGATCCTTGCGTTGGCGTATCGGCAGATGGCAACCTGCTTCTCGTCTTCGCGCCCAACATCGGCGCTGATGGGCAGCAGTTGAAGTATAGCGTGAACTCGTCGGGCGCAGGCGGAGAGTTGACATCGGCAAACTGGTCAACTCCGCTGGCGCTTACGAAAGGGCAGGATGGTGCATACGAGTGGTGGGACTACTGGCCGTTTTTGTTCGTTGATGGCAAAGCGACCTACATCTTCTACTCGTCGGAGCATGACCTAGCGGGGCGTGTCTACCAGGGTTGCCACATCTATGCGATGACCTGGGAAAAACGCGACCTCATTGAAGTCAAAGACGAAGGCAGCAAGCTCGGGTGTGGCATCCGTAAACTTAATTTCGTTGGCTCGGCTGTTAGCGCAGCGGTCAATGGAAGCGACCCAAGCCAAGTCGACGTTACGGTGTCTGCTGGCGGTGGGACGAAAAGCCGAGTACGCGCCTATAAGTCAGTTAAGCAAACAATACCGTTTGCGACGCCAACAAAAGTCACGTTCGACGTGGATAACGACGCATACAGTTTTGATGTCGATAATGAGTTCGCTTCGTCCACCTTCACCGCCAAGCGAACAGGGTACTTTGACATAGCGGCGCGGATTGCCTTCGACGGCACGTTCACGCAGTATTGCGTGCTCAAAATCGTCAAAAACGGGACGCTTCCATGGGGCCAAACGTGGACGACGCCCAACACGACTCCGACCACCAATCAAGTGCATGATCTCGTGTATCTGGCGGTCGGAAACACTATCGAGATTTTTGTCTTGCACATGTACCTGACGGACAGCCGCGATACGATGTTTGGCCAGAGCGACACGTATTTGACCATCAGCGAGCAATAGTTGACGCCCGCGTTTCTTCGTGTTAGCGTAAGCTTCGACGACTTGATGTAAGCCGCGCTTCCCGCGACTATGGTTGCGATGGGGAAGAATAGGGCTTGCTGGGGAACGGCCTCCCGGTAAGCCCTATTGTTTATTGAACGCGAAAAGGAAAGGAAGGCAATAAGATGCCGAATACAAGAATCAAGGGCGAGGACACAGAGTTGTCCGTGACGCTCAACGGTAAAACGCAAACGCAATTTGCCGAGGTGCGCTCAAACGAGATCACCTACCTGCTGGAGTTGAAGAAGGAGGGCTACCTGGGGGAGACGACAGAGCGCAAAGACGAGATTTTCAATGGCACTAAGGGGCGCATGGAACTGCATTTCTCGACGAAAACCGTGTTCGACTTCTTCAAAGCCATCGTTGACCGTGCGCAGCGCCGCGCGCCGGGAACGGTCGTCAACATCAAGACGACGCTCAATTTTCCAAACGGCGACCGTCCGCGCGTGATGATTCGCGACCTCGCATTCGGTGAGATACCCGTCAACTTCGCCAGCCGCACCGATTACGGCGCCGTGACGCTGGATTGGGAATCGTCGGAAGCACCGCAAGTAGTCTAATCGAGAGGAGCAACGCCGCATGGGAAACCCGCTTGATAGCCTGTTCGAGAAAACGCCGAAGACCGTTCACACTTACACGATTCCCGAATCGCTGCGCAATGGCGCGGCGAAAGTGGGTATGTGCGAGCTGACTGCCGATCAAGAATTGCAGGCGTCTCGAACGGGGCGGTTTGATTTGCTCAAGGCGCAATACGAAGCGACAAAGCTGTCAATCGTGCTGCTCGACGGCAAAGTCGTGAATCGTGCCGAGATAGAGCTTGATCGCTTTTGGGAGCACGCCAGCCCGCGCGTCCGGTCGCTGCTATTGCAAGCCTATAATCGGCTTTCGTCCCCTTCGGCAGAGGAGACAGAGGATTTTTTCGACAGCGTCGTAACGGAGCTTGCGAAAGTGTAGGGGTGCTCGATATAGGGCTAGCTAGTGCGGAAGGCCGCAAGGGGCTAGAAGATAGACTTTGGGAGATGTTTGCCTACGCCGGGCGATACGGGAAGCAACCATTGTCGGAGCTGCGTGGGTTGACGATGCAGGAGCTTTGCAAATTCGTCGAGAAGGTGAGCGATATCGTGAAGGAAGAAAACAAACCGAGCAAGGGCGAGGACTAGCCGGTGGCCGAGGAAACGGAAATAACTAGCACAACGGTATTCAACGTTGCCGATAAGGCGTCGGGGCCGATAAGTGATTTGGCCAAGTCAACTAATGCGCTTAATGTCGCGGCAGAGAAAGCTAAGCAATCGGTCAAGGGCTTGCCGGGAGCAGTAGGAGCAGCTCCCGTAGGTGCTCCGCCCGCCGGTGCCCCGCCTACTCCGCCGGCTCCGCCCGCCGGTGCCCCGCCTACTCCGCCGGCTCCGCCCGCCGGGCCAAAGAAACCGCCGATAGATCCGGAAATCGCTGCTCGTCGAGCCGAGCGCGAGAAGTACGCCGTCGACAAAGAAGAAATGGCGCTGCGACACGCTCGCATGCGTCGATCACGTATGGGGGAAGCGCAAGAAGAAACCCTCAGGGCCGCCGTCGGGGTAGGCATGGCCATGATGGGGGGAGAGACTAAGACTTTCGTGGGGCAACTAGGCAGAGCCGGTGATATGGCTCAGATGGTTGGCTTTCGTTTTGGCGCAATGGGTGGCGAGACGGCAGCGTTTGGAGAAAAGCTAGCCGCTGTGGGGAGTATGGTTGGGACAATGGGAACAGCGTTCGAATTAGGCTATACGGCCGGAATGAAATTGGTGGAAGCAACAACGTGGCTGGCCACTACATATCTCGGTTGGGAAGACGACGTAACCTTTGCGCGACATGAAAATGATCGCCTTGCTGCAAGTCTAGGTTATGCAGGCTCGGCGGCTTTTGCGACTGCGTTTACAATGCAAGAAACGGGGAAAAAGAATCAAAAGTTTGCCAGGCTACTGGACGAACAAGCCAATCAGTTAGGCGCCTTGCCAACAGGCAAAACGGGGCAAGCGATGGCGGATTACACGGATCATCTCATTCAAGTATACCGTCAAGCCGGTCTGACGGGGAAGGAAGCCGTAGAGTACGCGCCCATGCTAGCAGAAGCCGGAGCAAAAAATGCCGCTAGTTTGTCCGTCGCTGCCAGTCGGCAAACGTATCTCAATAATCTCATGGACGAAATGGCGGCTAAATACGAGGCGCTTCCTCTATCCGCCACGCAAGCAGAGATAGAGCGACAGAATGATGTGCTGCGCTGGCATATTGTGGGTCTACAGGAAAACGGAACTATTAGCCGGGAAGAAGCGACCACAGCTTGGGCGGGAGTTCAGACGAAAATAGAACACAATGGTAGCCTCGCAGAATCCACCGAAGCAGCGAAACGAGAGATTCTCATCAAAGCAGAATTGGAAAAAGCACAAAAGGAAGCACTCAAAACCATTAACATTGGCTCTAAGGCCAATGTAACGGGCGCGAATGCGACAATTGCTTTGGCGAATCGTATGTACGAAATAGCTCTACCGAGATTGGAGAAGATGGGAGTAAAAGTAGCACCGGGGGAACTCGGCAAACGAGTGTCGGCCGCAGCCGTTTCCCATGCGACGCAGAAATGGGAGAATCACTTTCACAATCCGCGCTTCGATATTAAACAGGCATTCGCAGAAGGCTACGATCCAGAGCGCATAGCAGTAGCGTTTACGAGCGAACTATCCAAGGCGGCTAACTACCGCACCGGGTCGGCGCATATCGTGCCGGGAGTTAGCGGATAACGGCCATGAAAGCCACATCGCTAACAATCGAGGAGCTGAGCAGCAACAAGAACGAGGAAGGGCTGCGCTCGATTACACTGATAGGCCGTGCGCTGCCCTATAAGCCGTTCGAGCTATCGGGCACTCAACGTGCCGAGATAACGTACTACCAGGGCAACCCCGTCGGTTCGGCGCAAGTCATTGGCCCCGCGGAGCAACCGACGCGCCTAACGGGCATGTGGAAAGACAAATACATAGGCACGCCCGAGGCTATAGCGCTCATCATCGATGCGGTATCGGAACGGCAAGCCGCCGACACAATGGCATTGGTGAAGGCCGTAGACGAAATTCGATTGCGTGGGCGATTGCTGAAAGTTACCTGGGATACCATAACGCGAGAAGGCATCCTGACGAACTTCACGCAGCGATGGTTACAGCGGCAAGACTGCGAATGGGAGATGGAGTTTTCCTGGACTTCTCAGGGACAGCAGCAAGGCGCGCTAGGTACGGCGGAGCAATCAGCGGACGAATCTACACGCAGTTGGATCACATCCGCTATGGATGCTGTTTACGGCGCTCTCAGTTACGTTACCGACAACGTTGCGCTGGCGCAAGACTACCGAGACAGCATACAGGCGAA
>Ga0315289_10007792_pt1 | contig 15553 bp, 19 predicted proteins | sample YL17G11_40_MG_FD_203452 | JGI IMG/M metagenome (GOLD analysis project Ga0315289, IMG submission 203452) | Sediment microbial communities from Yellowstone Lake, YNP, Wyoming, USA - YL17G11_40 | ecosystem: Environmental > Aquatic > Freshwater > Lake > Sediment | place: USA: Wyoming | collected... | reverse complement strand
AGAAAGAATGCCAGAACGGGCTGAAATGGGTTGGCAAGGATTGGCTGATATAATCAGATGTTCAGTTACTACTATAATTGGGAGGAAAGAAGAATTAGAAGCTCATGGAGTAATCTTTTACCGATGGATTGGTAAACCCAGAAGGAAACGAGTCCTATGGTTCCCCTCTGTAGTCCAAAGATATTGTGCTCACAAAGGCCGCATGAAAGAGTTTGTTTAATCTCTTTCTATAAACCATTCTTAGCTTTCAATCTATCTTCTGTATACCACATATCTCTTTTAAAACCTAAAAACAACCCTTCAAATTTGACCCATGAACCCTTGACTATCAAGGGTTTGAGAAAAAAAATAAGGTGAAAAATACTTGTTTCCAAATTTAACTCTCCTCGATGATTTACTCGATTAAGTTTGTGAATTGAATTTGACAAGTTTTTATGACTTGGTACGATAATGGCTAACTATGAGTAAAGAAAAGGAATTTATTGCTGAAATTGGTAAAACAATGAGAGATATCCTTGATGAAGGGGGGATAACCCATGAATATTTAAGAGATAAATTAAAAGAGGAATTGGATGCTACAGAAACAAAATCCTTTTCTTTTAAGGGAGATGTTTTTGAGTCTGAACCGAAAGTTGCTTGGGATATTCGTCAGAGGGGTAGGCAAGATGCCCACAAGCTCCGAGGTGACTACCCAGCCGAGAAGCATGAACTTAGCGGTGATATCTCGGTCAATACGGGGATTAAGCGGCCAGGGGATGAAGAAAAACCTGAGTAGGACAAAATGTCAAGGTTAGGCAAAGTCGCTATTATCAAGGGTTTGCTGGCAGGGTAATTTTGATAATCATGTGGAAATCACGAAACAGGCTATTTAATAGGGTTTGATGAAGGTCGAAGGTTTTCATAATGTGCCTTATCAGACGTGATTTGCCTAAACATTAGGCGGTGTGGAAATCTAAAATGAACATTGATACCGGCTACAGACCCCAGCCAAAACAGGTAATGCTTCACCAGTGCGAAGCCAACGAGATACTTTATGGTGGGGCCGCGGGTCCGGGTAAGAGTCATGCCCTCCGTCATGAGGCCCTTGATTGGTGTCTGAGGATACCAGGTCTTCACGCCTACCTCTTTCGACGGACATATCCAGAGCTCGAAGATAATCACATCATCCCCAGTCTTAAGGAATTTCCAAAAGAGATCGGAAAATATCGGGATCAAAAACATCGATGGGAATTCAGTAATGGATCAATGCTTCACTTTGGTCATTGCCAGTATGACAAGGATGTTTTTCAATACCTCGGTTCTGAGATCCATCTCCTTCTAATCGATGAACTTACCATGTTTACCGATTTTATGTATGACTTTCTTCAAGGTCGTGTTCGGTGTCCCTTACTGATCCCGGAGAAATATCGTCACAAGATACCTGGTATTGTATGTGCCTCAAACCCCGGCGGCATAGGTCATGCTTGGGTTAAGACTCGCTGGATCGATTATCTTGTTCCTTATGAGATTAAACAGGCTCCAGAGGTAGAAGGAGGAATGTTTCGATGTTTCATCCCTGGCAAACTTGCAGACAATCCAATTCTCTGTATCTCCGATCCTACCTACATTAACCGCCTCGATGCCCTCCCAGAGCCCTATAGGACGGCCTATAAAGATGGTAACTGGGATATCTTCATTGGTCAGGCTTTCGACTTCAATAAGACACATCACATGATTGATCCTGTACCCATCCCCGACTACTCCCAACTTTGGATGACAATGGACTGGGGTTTCGGCGCGCCTTTCTCGATCGGTTGGTGGTGGGCCGACAATGACGGTCGAGTTTACCGATTCGGGGAATGGTATGGATGGGAGGGGATACCTAATCGAGGGATGAGAATGACGGATGATCAAATAGCCATGGGTATCAAGGAGCGGGAGGCTGATCTTGGAATAACCGAGCAAAGAGTGCTCCGCTTAGCAGGTCCAGACTGCTTTCAGAAGCGACCAGACTATAAGGGTGGAGGGCAGGGGCCTTCTACCGCCGAGGTCTTCGCTAAACATGGATTGTTTCTTGCTCCCGGGGATGTCGACCGAAAACATAAGATCCGGGCGTTCAGGGATAGGCTTCAGATTCCTAAAGATGGTTCTCGTCCTATGATGCAGATTTATTCTACTTGCAGTCAGTTCATCCGCACGATTCCACTACTTCAGGCCGATATTAAAGACGTTGAAGACGTGGACACGACGGGCGAGGATCACGTCTATGATGAAGCCTGTCATATCTGCATGGCAAGGCCAAGGTCGATACCGGTTGAGGAGGTTTATCAGCGTCAGATAGAAGACCGGTATCAACCCCTTGATCCCGTAGCGGGGGTATAATGGCAACCGACAGCAAACTCAATAACAAGATCAAGGAATTCTATAAAGACTGGTCAGATGACCGGAAGGAACTCGAAGACATTTGGAGTATGTCCTACGATGCCTTCAGGGGTGATTACTCTTCCGGCAATCTTGAGAAGTGGAAGCAACTTGAGGGAACGACCTGGAGGTCAAAGGTATTCGTCAGACTAACGAAGATGAAGATCGTCTCAGCCGTGGCCCAGATTGAAGATGTCTATTTTCAGGGTGGGAAAATCCCCTATGCGATTTCTCCTACACCCGTTCCTGAAGATATGGGGGGAATACTTTTGGATCCGAAGGAAGCCGAGGCCCGGGCAAAGCGGATGAGCCAAAAGATTGATGATATTCTGACCGAATGCAAGGCCCAACGTAAGGAGATGGCGGCAATCTTAGAGATGGCTATTTATGGGATGTCAGTCATAGAGGCTCCGATCATACGTGAAAAGACCAGAATGAGATATCAGATGCAGGTCCCCAAACTTGCAGGCATGGCCGATATGTTCCTTGGCACCCAACTTTCTCAAAAGTATGCCCGTCATATCATGGTGCCGGAGACGATTAAATTACCATCGGTTGATCATCCGCGTCTCTGGGATATCTTCTGGGATATGGAAGGAGAAGATTTTCAAAGTAATCAGGGTATCATCAAGCGGGTTTGGATGAGTGCGGGAATGCTCAGGACCTACATGGACTGGCCCGGATTTGATAAGGCAGCAATAGAAAGAGCGATTGGTAAGGGCAAGGATAGATTGGGCTCATCGGAGTCGAATGAGGGTCCCGGGCGTGAGAAATTACAGAACAAGAGACGAAATATCTGTGTCTTGAACTTCTGCGGCAGAATGCCGGTCTCCGAATTGGAAAATACCTCTCTTTGGGACGAAAAGGAAAAAGAGGGGAAAGAAAGGGAGTTAGTCTGTGTGATCGCTGAGGATGAGATTATTTACCAACCCAAGAAGAATCCTTGGCCGGGAGATCTCAGGCCCTATCATCCCGCTTTCTGGGAGATGTTGCCTCATGAGTCTCAGGGTGTAGGGATAGCAGAAAATCTCAAAGATTCACAGATGATGGTCAATGCTTCGGTAAGGACATTCATCGACAACAAGGCACTTTCCGGTAATGTCTTGATGGCTGGCAATCCTCGGATGTTGGCGCCAGGACAAAACAGAACTGTTTATCCGGGGAAATTCTTCGAATTGGCCGAACACTGTGTGGATGCAAGACAGGCATTGCAGTTCTTCTCACCTCCAGACATAGGATCTGGAATGCTTGAGATGATCAATCTTTTTGAGAGATTCGCCGATGAGGAGTCAAATCTTCCCAAACTCCTTGAAGGTGAAAAGAGCGTGGGAGATCCCAAGACTGCATTCGCCTTCGGGAAACTCGTTGAGAACGCAAACAAAGCATTGGGCAAGGTGATTCGAAATGTAGATGGTGGTCACACAGAACCCATGATTTCCGCTTTCTATCACTGGCTCATGGCTACGGACCCTGATGAATCGATGAAAGGAGATTATACCTGCAAGGCAACGGGATTCGGAGTTTATCAGGACCGTATCGTCCAGGGCGAGAATTTGCAGATGTTTCTGACCTTCATGCTCTCCAATGAGGTATTGTCGGGATGGCCCAAGATAGATAAATTTTTGAAGGAAATTGCAAAAACCAGAAATATTGATCCCGATGAATTTTTAAAAAGCGCAGAAGAAAAGATGCAGGAGGATACTTTAAAACTCCAAATGATGGTTGCACAGGCGGGTCTTGCTCCTCCTGGGAATGGTGGGACAGGGGAGCAAGTGCCCGCACCACAGGCGGAAGTATGACGAACGAAGAAGCTCAATTGATTAATTCGATTGACCCATTACACTGGAAAGTTCTCATCGATGTCATCGAGAAGGAGAGAGAAATCATTCAAAAAATGTTAGATGATCCAGGCAGTTCCCGAGATCTTGACCAATTCAATAAAGGCGGACGGGCATTTGGCTTACAGGTAATTGGTTATCGTGAGATGGCTTTCAAAATTCTTAACCCAAAAAAGGAGGAAGAGTAAAATGAAAAAGTTTTTGTTGGGAATTCTGTTGATTCTTTTATCGTTCTTGACTGCTTACGCCCAGACAGGCAGCTCGGATGCTGTCATTAATGGCAAATGGACTTTTGAGCAACCTACTAAGTTTAACAGTACGGTAAACATCGGAGTTCCCAGGTTAACTCCTGGCTCTCGTGCGGGACTGGTCGTACAGGAGAACGGTGCTCTTAGAACCCTTGTATACAAGGTCACACTTACAAAAGAAGCATTCTATGCTGCTTCAGTGAGTAACGATGTAACAATTGCCACTTTACCAGCTAAATCAATCGTACATAGCGTCGTTGGCCACGTGGATACTCCTTTTGTCTGCGCTGCGACTTGTACAACTGGAACATTGAGCGCAACTCTCGGAATAACCGCGGCTGGAGTCGAATATCTTGAATCGTTCGACCTCGATGCGGCTGCGGCTACCTTTGGAGATGCAGATGCGGAAGTTGGAAGTAAACTCGATGTTGCAGGGGGCACGAACGGCGGATATCCTCTTGAGGCTGCGACTACTGTAGTTATGAGAGGGACATCTGGAACCGGAAACTGGGGCAGTGGGACAGTAACAAATCTGAGTGCGGGACAGGTAACGTTTTATATTCTTTATACTATCCTGCCGTAGAAGGAGAAAGAAGATGCCAAAATCTTTTGAAGTTTGTGTTGCTGCAAAAGGCCGGACACGAACTATTTCTGGCCCATCTAAACAATTTGGACTTGAATCGGGTCAGTATGTTCATGTCTGCTTTATGCCAGGAACCAAGAAAATGGTCCGTGGTGAAGTAAAGACCAAAGAGACCAAGAAGTCATAATCCTAAAACGGCCCCGGGCATACCCGGATTAGCCAGAAAGGAAGGAGATCATCATGGTAGAAGAAAAGGTAAAAGAAGAGGTTACCGAAACCACCGAGTTGCAAATGGACTCAAATCTTTTTGATGAGGCTTTTGATGAAGCTGCAAAAGAGGCCCCTGCAAGTCCAGGGATTACCTCTGAGGAAGAGAAGAAGGAGGAAGTCAAACCTCCAGAACCAAAACCAGACGAGAAAGAAGAGAAGATTAAATCTCTCGAAAAACAGTTGAACGACACAAAGGCGTGGGGAACTCAGGGCGCTCAAAAGGTGGCTCAGCTTGAAGCTGAACTCACCACCTTAAAAAAGGTAGCCGAAAAACCCCCGGAAGAAGAACCAGTCCCAGAGGATATTAAGTCTTTTTACGAAGACTATCCCGAATTTAAAAAGGCCGTTGCATTTGAATCGAAAAGACTTATTAAAGGCATGGGGCTTGATGCTCCTAAAGCTCAAATTCCTCCAGAGACCTTTGCTCCGCTTCAGAGTGTAATCGGTCAAATGGGTTTCGATAGGGCTGTCATGTTTGGATTCAATGATGAAACCGAGGGGTGGATTGAAGGCCATCCAGACGGTCCACGAATCGTCCAGAGCAAAGAGTTTGAGGACTGGACCACAAAGGAGAAAATCGAAGTTGAAAAGATCACAGATCCTAAAGAAGCGATCAAGATTATTTCCCGGTTTAAGGAAATAAAGGTAAAGGGCGTCCTCTCCATACATGAGAAAGAAACCAAAAAAGAAAAAGAGGAACGCATTGAAACGGCAGGGGCCTCCATCGCCAGCACCAAAGGAGGACCTAAAGGGAAAGGTAGTATAAACAAAGAAGACTATGATGGAGGATGGGACGAGGCAACGCAGGCTTAAAAGTCGGTCGCCGTAGTCCACTCCAGAAGGAGGAAACTTAAAATGGCTGATGCAATTACATACTATGGCGACATTTCTGCGCGCACGGCGGCACACACGGCGGCAGGGCTTCTCAAAAGAGCTCTTGCCAATATGATTACGGAAAGGTTTGGTCAGCAAAAACCACTTCCGCAAAAATCCACACGCCAGCAAAAGTTTAGGAGATATCTTGCTCTGACCAGAGTAACGGCAGCTCTGGCTGAAGGCGTGACACCTGATGCCGAAGCCCTCACTTACGAGGATGTCCAATGCGTTCTCGAACAGTGGGGCAAGTTAGTTAAGATTACGGATGTCATTGAAGACACCCATGAAGATCCTATTCTTGAGGAATCCCGCGATCTGGTAGGTGAGATCATGGCCGAGAGCCTTGAGATCGTGAGAATTGGAGTAATCAAGGCCGGAACCCAGGTTTACAGGGCTGGAAACGTGGCTACGAGGGTACTGGTAGCCTCTGTCTTTGACCGCGGTCTTCTGAGAAAGTCTGTAAGGCTTCTCAGGGCGAATAAGGCCAAGTATTTCACCCAGATCGTCAAGGCAACACCCAACGTGGCAACGGAGCCCGTGGGTCCTGCATTCTGGGCTATGTGTCATACCGACCTTGAAGCGGATATCCGAAGTCTCACGGGATTCGTCCCAACCGAGAAGTATTCTCAATCAGAAAATGCGATTCCCTTTGAGGTTGGGAAATGCGAATCCGTGAGGTTCGTTCTTTCTCCCCTATTTGAGCCATGGCTGGCGCAAGGTGCGGCTGTGGGAGCTACGGGTCTGATTGCTGCGAATGCGACCAATATTGATGTCTATCCCATTATGATCGTTGCCCCTGATGCTTATGGCATCGTCCCGATGAAGGGCAAAAATGCGGTGGATATCAAGGTCATTAATCCTGGGAAGCCAGACAAGAGCGATCCTCTGGGTCAAAGAGGATATGTCGGGGCAAAGACCTGGCATACGGCAGTCATCCTTCAGGATGATTTTATGGTCAGAATCGAGACTGGGGCAACAAATAACCCAGTGTAATTTAACTCTTTAACCCTCCGGTGGCCACGGCTGCCGGAGGAACTCAAACGGAGGTATTCAAATGAATCCTGATAGAATCGTAATGGGTACTTGTGATGGAACAGGTGCAGTTATCAATGTGTGCCTGGGTTTTATACCGAAGTATGTCAAGGTATGGAATTTAGAGGATGCGGGGAGTAAATGGCCGTCTGTTGAATGGATCAATCCTGACATGATCGCTGTCACGGCAGCAGATGAGGGTGTCAAGGATGCTGACGATGGTAGTCAAGTTCGTCGGACCCTTCTCGCAGCAGCAGGAATCAGTCCCTATCTGGGTGGTGATGAGATTATGTATGACGGCGTGACTCACAGCCGATGGGAAGATAATGCTCTTGCTGGCAGTGTCGAAGAAGTCTATGTTGATGGCTGGTATGAAAGAGATGCCGTTGGCGATACGGCCTACAAGTGCATAGGCACAAAGTTACTTGGTAGACCGCCAATTGCCGCTGATCACGGAATAAAATTCAAGACTCCCGCAGGTTTTACGATCGGAACAGATGCCGATCTGAACGCAGACACCGAACAATTGATCTGGATGGCGATTGGTTGATTGAATTTTCAAAATGAATAATGGGGGCCGGTGCGATTCCGGCTCTCAAATCTTACTTGAAAGGAGCCTTTATGACACAAGAGGCACAGACTCGTAATATGGAGAAGCAGTCTCCTCCGATAGAGGTCGAGAAACCCGTAGAGGAAGAGAGGTATCATGTGATCAAGATCAAGGGAAAACAGCATGAGCATGAGGTTGAGATCGTCCATGTTGTTACCTCATCCAATCCTCGCACCAATTACGACTACAGGATGAGGCGGGGAGTTCTTATTCCCGTACCAGAATGCGTTTGTGAAGTTCTCGATCAGGCCAAGCATCCTCAATTCAGGCAACCAACCGAAGATGAAATGGTAAGGGGAGTCAAGGAAAAAATTGTTAGTTACATCGAACGATACTCTTACGAAAAAATCTTCAAGGATATTCCAAAGGATGTGTATTTGGTCCTGAAAAAGAGGGCGACAGATCCCAACGCAAAGCCCCTAATAGAGAAGGAAATTCAGGACATGCTATCACGGAGGAAAAGCTGAGTGGTATCCCCTTACGCCAAGACATTACGGATGGTTGTCAACGACACCTTCCGCTTTGTCAATGATTTTCGGGGAGACGGAAAGGATGGTTTTGTTTGGTCATGGTCTGAGTTGGCTTCAAGGGCAAATGAACTCATTCTGGATTTGGTCAGGGAAACGGGAATTCTCAGAGACACTCAGACCATTATCTTAGAAGAAGATCTTAATATTTACGATCTCCCCCCGGATTGCATAAGACCCCTTCGGTTCATGATTCATGGTCTTCAAGGTAGTCTTATCCTTCCACGAACCATGAGTGAATTGGATTTGGTAGGCCAACAAATGAACGTAGAGGGCGATCCCTACTATTTTATCAAAGATCTCCTTGGACCCGATCAAATTTGTTTCTTTCCCACACCCTACCGCGATGGATCGTCCTTTACCCGCGACTCACCTACGGGTCTCTTAAGACAGATCAAGGATGCTGAGGGGAATTATATTACCTATGATGCCAACCTTCCGCTTCGAAGAATTACAGGAGTGCCTTTTACAAGAAGAGGGGATGGCCGAATTATCCGGGAAGTCATCAGTCCTTATGGGAATATCCAGGTCACTTTTATCAGGGCTCCGTCATTCTGGACGAATCCAGAAGGGTATCCCGATTCGGATATCCCCGATTGGATTCATAAAGATTTGAAATATGGAGTTTCCGAAAAGGTTCTTGTTACCTCAAAACTGCCTCTTCACAAATTTAAGTTGCCAGTGGCAAGAGAGAAATGGCTTGCGGCAAAGTGGAAACTTCAACGAAATATTGAATATGTTGGACCTCTCGTTGGGTGTGAACCCGTATGAAATTAAATATACGTCCAAATTTTTTTATGTTTTATTTCGGAGATAGTAGTTTGACTGACTTTATAAAAGTTAGCTATTTCTTGTTGTCTTCTTGTGTCATTTCTTATGGCTACTACCTCTTTCTCTCCCAATTTAGACATTGGATTTTTTTCGCCATAAGTCTGTCTTTTCTTTTTAACCATGTCATTCTGGTTATCTTGAATACTACCAAGAAAAAGATGATTCGGATTGACACAACATCTAATGTCACATTTATGCAAAACGCATTTATCTTTTGGAATTTCACCTTTAAATATTTGATAAGAAATGCGGTGAGCATAACGAGTTGTTACTGGGGTTCCTGGCGGATGAAATTGGCCGTAACCATTAGAATAAAGCCTTCCAATCCACAGCCAGCAACCAGATTCCGTGACTGGCATAAAATGTTTTTCAAATGCTTCTATCAGAGATTTCCTTTTTGGCCCTCGTTGTCCCATAAATTTTACTTTATGCCTATTTATTATATTTGTCAAGGAGAAAACAATGCGTCTAATCGACACTAAATTGCCAAAACAAAGTATGGAAGAATTGAAGAAAGATATGCCCGGCAAAGAAGAGGGTCCGCGCTATCCTTATGGCCTTAAGATCACATTCGATGAAGAGATAATCAACAAAATGCCTCATCTTGAAAATATGAAGATAGGGGAAGGGGTGAGTATTTCTGGAGTTGGCGAGGTTGTTTCAATTCGGATGAATGAGGACAAAGACAAAAAGAAACGATATTCGATTGAGATTCAGATTCAGCAAGTTGGCGTAGCATCAAAAGAGGATTTTGACGAAGCCTTTAAGGAAGCGACTGAAGAAAAAACTCAGCCCAAGAAATCAATGGAAAGGGTCGCTGAATCAGCCATAAAGGCTGATGAAAATGCAATCATGAGATAAAAAGATGCCAGATGAAGTCGTAATTGTAAAAGCTGAAGATAATAAGGCACTCGTCATTTATGAGGATGGAGACATTCTATATATTTGTAAGGCTGCTATTGGTGCAGCAAGAAACAATCCAGTTTGGCAAATCAAAAAGTTCGATGGAGTGGCTATCACCTGGGCAGACGGGAATGACCATTATGATAATTTGGCAACGGATTTAGTAACAGTAAAAACATTAGATTATTTTTAGGAGGTTTAAAAACCATGCCATACAGCATATTAGGAAAGAATGCGATGTTGAATGCCCTTGGAGCACTTGCCGTTTTTGCTTCATTGCATACAGCAGATCCAGGAGAAAGTGGTACAAATGAGGTTACTGGGGGAACTCCAGCCTACGCAAGGAAAGCCATCACTTGGAATGCAGCGGCAAACGGAAGCATGGATGATTCTAACGTTCCGGTGTTTGATGTTCCACCCTCAACTACCGTCTCCTACGTGGGTTTCTGGAACAATGCGGGAACCGTTTTTTACGGATCAGCCAACGTTACCGATGAGGTATTTGCGGGACAGGGAACATACACTCTTTCGGATGCAGATTTGGATTTGAACGCATAAGGAAGTAAATGGCAACAAGAATTTATCTACCCTCAAGTGGTGCAGCACCAGTAACACCTTCGACGTGGAATTTTCCTAACCAGATCAATCCACTTGAGTTTGCAGGAGTTCTGGCAAGGCTAAATTCCGCTCAGACTACAAGATTGCAAGCTACCGGCACAACCAGCCCGACTCTTCGGGCGATGTTCCGATGGGTCATCGGGCCGTTAGCGGCTCAGTCTATCGCTGGTACGATCAACCTTGTGATGCAGTGTTTTGAAAGTAACGCCCTCGCTAATGCTACTCTTGCAGTTGCCGTTAAGATCATCAAACCAGACCTGACAGATAGAGCCGTCTTGCTTGCCGCCGTTGGTTCTGATAGTGCAGCCTCACCACAAGAAATGTCACTCACCCCACTTGCCAATAAGCGAGCATGGAATTTAACCGAGGTAAGACCGATCCCATTAACGACCCAATCTGCTGTTGCCGGAGATTACCTCGTTATCGAAGTTGGTTTTCGTTCGGCAACTACTACGACCAGAAACATAAGTATAAGGTATGGGGATACAACCGCTGGTGAATTGGCAGATGCAGATAGTGGCGCAAGTGATTATGCTCCGTGGATTGATTTCTCGCAGACCCTTACATGGCCCGAGGCGCATTCCGGTTCTGCAATCATTTCTGGAAATGGTTCCCAGGTTGGATCAGGACAGAAAGGTGGTAAAGGATTAGCATTGACTTCTGCAGCGGGAGCCCTTGTGGCAATCGGAATGGCGGGAATGCTTGCCATTGCCTCGATCTCTGGTGGTGGCTCACAGGTTGCAACCGGCAAAAAGGCTACCGTTGGAAGTGCGATTCTATCTGGGAATGGCTCTTTAACCGCAACTGGAGAGAAGTTCGAGGGAGAACAACACTCAGGCGTAGCTGTCGTTTCGGGTAATGGATCACTGGTATCTGAAGGGAAGAAGAATGGACAATCCTTCGCTTCAGTATCTGCAAATGGACAACTCACTTCTTCTGGTACTAAATCCGCAGGTGCAACCGTACAGATATCCACAAATGGTCTTCCTCAAGGAGAGGGTTCAAAACAAGGTTCAGGGGATTCATCCATTTCCGGGACTGGTAGCCTCCATGCGGAAGGGTTTCAGCCAGAGTCGTATTCGGGTACTGGCATTATTTCAGGAAATGGATTTGTAAGTAGTACAGGGAAGAAAAATGCAGAGGGAACAATGTCAATTCATATTGAACCGGAGGAGGCTCCAATTCTACTAATCTCTGATGGTTCGCTTGGGAAAAAATTGTCATCTTATTTTATTTTAAAATTGTAACTTTTGGTTCAATAGTGGCAGAGTTTAAATAAGGAGGAGATAGATGAAGAAAATTAGGCTTAGCATTTTAATTATTCTATTTGCTTTAATGTTTGTTACTCATGTGTGGGCGGCTGGTAGTTCAATCTCCATTAGCGGGGATTCGGTAATTAGAAGTCCAGTATTGGATAGATATGTATTCCGGGTGATAACCATTATTTTTACCGCCGATGATACAAATGGAGCAATCCCAGACCTAACGCTTAACGCTTCCACCGCGGGCTTAGCCTATGGAAGTCCGGCGGGATGGTTCGGTTATTCTGTGTTCATTGACTGCAATCATGCGGGCGTAGAACCAACTGAGAATAGTGAACTTTATATTCTCAATGCCGTTGGTGGAGATATGCTTGGTGGGCAAGGAGTCGATCAGGTGGATAATACCATAGAACGCCATGTTTATTTTCATAATGGGACAGCTCCGGTTAAACAACCCATGATAGATACATGGACGGTCAGGATCACTCAGCAGGCAGTCGCTACAAATAGCGCAACGGGTACAATAAAAATAATTCTTGTGTCAGATTAGGAGAAAATCACGGAACCCTTAACTTCTTACAGAAAGAATCGATCAGCACTAAGAACTGAAACCCTTTTTCTTCTCCGAGATCCAAACGGAGAGAGATATTCGGCCACAAGGATCAACGAAAAGATCAATGATGCCTGTCTGGATTATTGCCTCCGAACCCAGTTGATTAAGGAGGAGATCAATATTCAACTCAAACAGAATCAGCATGAATACGATGTCAAGGCAAGGGTTGAGCAGGATGAGAGTTTGAGATATTTCGCCTTTCCTATCCGTGTTGGCTATGACGGTGGAAATGAAGCTGCGGTTATGCCTGGGAGTCTTCTTGCAATCGATCTCAAGGGGTATCGACGTGATCTCTCTGGGATGCCCTATCTTTGGTATCTCTGTGCCGTGAGTCCTGGGAAGATTCAGATTATCGCCCCCCCTCAACAAGATGGGGCGGAAGGGACATATATATTAGCACAGGATGGATCAATCATTTATTCCCAAGATGGATACCCCTTAGAAGAGGTAGGTTCCGATTCCGTAAACTCGGGGAGTAAAAATCTTCAAGTCAGTTACATTGCCATGCCTACCTACATGGATGATGATGCGGATTATCCCGATACAATCCCATCCTATTTCCATCGGTATATTCCCCATGGGGCAGCAGCCATGATTTTGGAGGAAGGAGACAAGAACGATCTTTTAAAGGCCAGGGAATATGAGGCTATTTTCTATGGTGGCATCACTGAACAAGTAACAGAGGAGTACAGGGCCAGGACGGTTTATGACGACTTCCGGCCTCTTTAGGAAAGTTTATGGAACTTACAATCTCGAAATTTCAAGGAATCGCACCCAGATACGAACCCGACCTTAAAATCGATTCAAGAACAGGAAAGGCATGGGCCAGAACTGCCCAAAACATAGACCTCTCCAGCGGCAAGATCAAGGCACTTTTAGATAATCTTCTTCAAGAAGCAGATACCAACTTTTACAATTCTCTGACTCGTTACAATTCGGCATGGGAAAAAGGGAATAACCGATATTTCTGCGAATGGAAAATCAATAATCTTGACCTATTATTTTACCTTGATGGTGGAATTATCAAGAAAAAGGTTGGGGCTTCGGTTGCGGATCTTGGACAGACAAGACCGGAACCGCCAACCCTTGAAATTTTAAGTAAGGATCTTACGGATGGTGCAACATATCGATGGATAGCCTCAAGTCACGGGACAAATGAATATTATTGTGAATTGATCGCGGGTGGCGACCCATCCCTTGCCGAAGCAACAGCTGTTTATATTAATTCTTCCCAAGCCATAAAAGGCGTTTTGGGTATGCTCGCTGCTGGTGAATGGGGTTATGGCGATAATGATACCCTTGGTTTCAGTACCATTTATGTTCGTTTATCTGATGGCACAGATCCAGATACTAAAGCTCCTAATTATGTTGTTCATAATGGTGGTGTTCTTGATGGGGATTACATCTATATCATCACAACAACTCGATCCGTTGGCGGCCACACTGATGAATCAGGACCATCTATCGAATCAGAAGAGTTAACCGCAAACTTGAATCAAATCAGAATAACGAGACCGACTATAACCGATGCCAATGTCACACATTGGAATATTTATCGCTATACCGTGGAAGGTGGGGATTATCAGTTTATCGTTCAGGTGGCAATCGCAACGACTTTTTACGATGACAATATCGCTGATGCCGATGTAGGGGATGCAATTAGCACATGGTACATATCAGATCAGGGGAATAACATTGTCTTTGATAAACCTCCCGGAAGTGTTGATGGTTTAATCACGGAACCTCATTCTGGAATGCTTTTCTTTTGGATTGGGTCAACACTTTATTGGACTGAACCAGGCTACCCCGATGCTGCCCCTTCATTTTACAACATGAATTTTCCGGCCAATATCAAAAAGGTAATCCCCCTCGGTGGTATTGTTGCGGTTCTTACCGAAATGGGACCCTTTAGAATTGACGGAACACACCCGGAACTTTTCCAACAAAGTAAACTCTTGGGAGAAGAACCCTGTATCTCAAGTGCAGCCTGCAAAACAAGAAGTGGGATTGCCTATCTCTGTGATTCGGGCATCGCCCTCTTTGATCTTACTTCTACTTCTGTAATCTCAGATGAAGAATTTACCGAGAAATGGTTTGAATCAAATGTATCTTCTTCCGGTGCTGTCATGGCCGAAAATGATAATATTCTTTATCTTTTCCATTCACGGGGAACTCTTGTTGTCGATGTAAGGGTCAGTCCGGCAATATGGACGACTTTGGCTTTGATTGCCTATGCCGCATTTAAGAATGATTTAGACGGAAAACTATATATCATCGATTCTGAGGGAATAAAACAGATCCAGGGGGCCACGACTTACCTTACATGGTCATGGAGAAGTGGCAATATTCTCATGGATACCGTTTCTCCAAAAGAATTTCAATCAATCGAACTCATAGGAAACGGAACCGATATTGTGGCAACTCTTTATCTGGATGGCACGCAAAAAGCATCTAAGACGATGGGTTTCGATATGGAAGATGATCGAATGCTTAAAATGCCGGAAGGAGAAAGAGGAAGGGCATTACAAATTCTTCTTTCTGGTAGCGGGGAAATTACTGAGTTGATAGTCAGGAGTGCCAATGAGTAGCACAAAACTTAATCGAGAACACTACAGAATTTCGAAATTGGATTTGAATGAATTGAATCTCACCCTTGGCAGAATTGGAATAAGATTAGATCAACTTGATGCTATTGGTCAAGTTCCCGACTTCAAAGGGAAACGACTAACCAATATTGGTGCACCGATTCAAGGTGACGACGCCTTAACCTCTGAATCTTTCGGTTTCAATCCTTCATCTACCGGAGGTCTTGAAATAGTTAATGATGAATTGAGGGTAAAAGTCAGGGCGGATTATGGAATTAATCGAGACGTAAATGGTCTTGCCCTTAAAAAACAGAATCATGTTGTTGATGCTGCGGCGGTCAGTAGTTTATCTGTTGC
>Ga0315289_10007790_pt1 | contig 15560 bp, 15 predicted proteins | sample YL17G11_40_MG_FD_203452 | JGI IMG/M metagenome (GOLD analysis project Ga0315289, IMG submission 203452) | Sediment microbial communities from Yellowstone Lake, YNP, Wyoming, USA - YL17G11_40 | ecosystem: Environmental > Aquatic > Freshwater > Lake > Sediment | place: USA: Wyoming | collected... | reverse complement strand
TCCAAGATCAAAGGCGGGATCAGGTACGTTCCCCTACCTTCCCCAGCTTGACGTCGACGAAGGCCGCGCTGTCCCCAATATATTCCTTGACAGGCCCCTCCCGGCTTAATAGAATTGCCTTATCCAACATTTTGTTGGCGATGGGACTGCGTTGATGGACCGTTTCTCCTAGGTCTTTCGACGCGCATTATTTTGAGAACTGCAGTCCAGTGCCTTTTCCTCTCCACCGGCGGTAGCTTGCCTTCCGCCTGAATCGAAGCGCGCCCCCCAACCGCCCCCAAGGAGACGTACGCCGAAGACCCGAACTTAACACTCACCATCGACTTCAATGAGCCGCATCGCCCGCGCCGTCGCCGCCGGATATCCTCACCATGTCCTCCAGCGCGGCAACTACAGCCAGACGGTCTTCGAGGAGGACGTCGACTACCGCCGCTACCTCGACATGCTCGGCGAATGCACGGCCAAGTTCGGACTCTCCATCTGGGCTTACTGCCTGATGAGCGACCACATCCAATACGTCTGCGTCCCTAAAGACGCCGATTCCCTGGCCAAAGCCCTGAACACCCTCCATATGCGCTATTCGCAGTATTTCAACGGTAAGAAAAACCGCCACGGCCACCTCTGGCAGGGCAGGTTCTATTCGACCATCCTAGACGATCGGCACGCCCTCGAGGCCATACGCTACGACGAGACGAACCCCGTGAGGCGCGGGCTCGTGGAAGACGCGACGGCCTATCCTTGGTCGAGCGCAAGAGGACATGCCTTGGGCGCGTTCGATCCGGTCTTGCAGGACGGCTGCTCGATTATCCACGCGGCCGGGGATTGGAAATCTTACTTAGACGCCGCGAGCGACGGCGACCTTGTCGAGAATATCCGCAAAAACATGCGGACGGGGCGCCCATGCGGAGATAAAGAGTTCGTGCGAACGCTCGAGATTTTGCTCAATCGGAGCCTGACAGCGAGGCCGAGGGGACGACCGAGGAAGATAGTGGCATGACTTTATAGGCAAAATATGATGTGTGACAAGCTGGGGCTCGATGCCTGGGAAGTTATCGATGCCGCCGCGACGAAGCCGTACGGATTCATGAAGTTCACCCCCGGTCCAGGGGTCGGCGGTCACTGTATTCCACTTGATCCTCAATACCTCTCCTGGAAACTGAGGACGCTGGATTACAACGCGCGGTTCGTCCAGCTGGCGGAAGAGATCAACGGCCACATGCCGGCCTACTGGGTCAACAAGGTTGTCGACGTTCTCAACGCTGCGAAGAAGGCGGTCAACGGGAGCCAGGTGCTGGTCCTGGGCGTGACCTACAAGCCCGACATCGACGACCTGCGCGAAAGCCCGGCGCTCGATATCATCAAACTGCTGGGCAAGAGGGGCGCCCGCGTGAGCTATCACGATCCGTTCGTGACCTCCTTGAAGGCCGAAGGGCTCGACGTCCCGTTCGTCGAACTGACGGATGAGTCCCTCCGAAAGGCCGATTGCTTGACGATCGTGACCGATCACGCGACCTACGATTGGGAACGGATAAGGGCCTCAGCCCGGACCTTTGTCGATTACCGGAACGCGCTGAATAGGGATCGTCCAAAGAGGGATGCCCGTCCGCGATAAAGAGTATTTCGAGGCCGGGGTCCTCGGGACCCCCTCGGGATTCCGATATCCTCATTATAGGGAGAAGGCTGAATGAACCGACGAGAACTGACGGACACGTTCAAAGGGAAAAACGTTCTTGTAACCGGCGGCACAGGCAGCTTCGGGCACCAAATCGTGAAAGATCTCCTGCGTTTCGATCCGGCATCCATCCATATTTATAGTCGCGATGAAAAGAAACAATTCGACATGGCCATGTCTTATCGTCAATACAAGAACCTCAGATTCAATATCGGGGACGTCCGCAATCTGGAAAGAACGCGAGACGCCCTGCGGGGCATCGATATTGTTTTCAACGCCGCCGCGCTTAAGCAAGTGCCGAGTTGTGAATTCGCGCCCATCGAAGCAGTCGAGACGAATATCATCGGGGCCAATAACGTCCGTCGGGCAGCTATTGAAGCCGGTGTTCAGACCGTCGTGTCCATCAGTACGGATAAGGCGGTTAAGCCGGTAAACGTCATGGGAATGACCAAGGCCATTCAGGAACGGATTATGCTCGACCCCACCTACAGCGACAGCAAAACGAAGTTTGTTTGTGTTCGATATGGCAACGTTCTCGGCAGCCGCGGCAGTGTGGTGCCGTTCTTCTTCGACTATATTCATAAGAATCTTCCTTTGCCGATTACCCATCCCGATATGACGCGCTTCCAACTGACATTGAAAGAAGCTGTTCAACTGGTTCTTCTGGTAACGGTGAGAGGTGAGTCTGGCGACCTTTGGGTACAGAAAATGCCGGCCGCGCGCATTCCTGACCTGGGTCAGTCCTTGGCGTATGGCCTTACCGGCAAGAAGGACTACCCAATGATTATCATCGGTATGCGTCCAGGTGAGAAGATGCACGAAGTCCTTGTTTCGGAAGAGGAGATGTGGCGTGCCACGGAGTTGGAAAACTATTATCTCATCCCTTCCTGGGCCAAGTCGCAAGAGAAAAAGACCACCGAAAAGGTCAACGTGTCCGAGTATTCCTCTGCGGCAACCCATCGGCTGACCCAGGAAGAAATCTGCACAATGCTGGAGGCCGATGGGTGGTTTGGACCGGATGCCAAAGCCAAAGCCGCCCATGGAGTCGAAATCAGTGAAAACTGACCGCCATCTTGTATTGTTCGAGGATAGCAGGATAGATTCGTTTATTATTCTGGGATCTGGTGGCGGTGGCCGCACCGCTGCCAGTATCATTGAGGCACGATTTTCCGAGCAGAGCCAAGCCCTGCCAAAGATTGCGTTCCTCGACGATGTTGACAAACGCCCGCTTGTCAACGGTTATCCCGTGATTGGACCCATATCAAAGGCGGTGGACGACACGGACTGGCCGGAGGGGACGGGGTTCGTAGTTGCGTTCGGTTCGACTTGCCTACCGGCCCGGGAACACGTTTTCCGGCTGTTGCAGGCCAAGGGGCGCCACGTCATCAATGCGATCCATCCGCGCTCGACAATCGACCGATGGGCATCTCTCGGTGTGGGCAACATCATCACGGCCAACTGCGTCATCCACCCGAATGCGAGAATGGGAAACAATTGCTTCTTGTGCGTGGCTGCGACCGTCGACCATGATGACGAGATTGGCGACAACGTCTATCTTTCGCCAGGCGTGCATCTGGCGGGCGGGGTTATCCTGGAGGATAATGTTTTCGTCGGCATAAGTGCCGCAGTGCTACCAGGAGTGCGCGTTGGCAAAGGAGCAATCATCGGCGCTGGTGCCGTTGTCATTGGAGATGTCGCTGCTGCAGAAACCGTTGTCGGCGTGCCGGCGCGGCCCATCAAGAAAAGAAAGGAGGAACATCTATGATTCCCATCACCAAACCTACACTGCCTCCGTATGAAGAGGTGGAGCCCGTAATTCGCGAGATCTACTCAAGCGGCTTGATCACGAACGGCAAGTATGTGCGCGCGTTTGAAGAGAAGGTGGCAACGTACTTGGGCGTACAGCACGTAGTGGCTGCCCCGAGCTGCTCGATGGGTCTGCTTGTGTTACTCAGCATGCTCCCAGCGGGATCGGAGATAGTGATGCCCTCGTTCACTTTTTCCGCCACATATCAGGCTCTCCTCTGGAATGGGTTCACGGCGCGGCTAGTGGATTGCAACGAATCCTGCAACATCGACGTGTCCCAGGTAGAGCAGGCGATCACTCCCAAGACGACGGCCATCCTCGCCGTGCACATGTACGGCACCGCGACCGATCTGGAGGAACTGGAAGCCATTGCCCTGCGGCGCAATCTTCCCCTGTTCTTCGACGCGGCGCACGGCTTCGGAGCGAAATACAAGGACCGCCACCTGGGCGGGTTCGGCAATGCCGAAGTGTTCAGCCTTGGGCCGACGAAGACTCTTCCGGTGGGCGAGGGCGGCTTGATTACCACCAACGACGAGAACCTCGCCAAGCGGGTTCGCTCGGCGTGCAACCACGGGCAACCCCCCAACTCTCTGGATTCCACCGTAAAGAGCCTCAATGGGCGCTTGGAGGAAATAAATGCCGCCATTGGCATTCGCGTGCTCGATGACGTGGATCACTGGATCGCGCACCGGCAGGAGTTGGCGGCGATGTATTACAGCCAACTTGGCGATATACCCGGACTCACATTTCCCGTTGTGCCAGAATATGCCGTAAGCTCATTCAAGGACTTCTGTGTCTTTGTCGATCCCGAGCAGTTTGGCATGGACCGCGATCAGCTTCTGGCGCGGCTCGGGAAAGCCGATGTTCAGGCGAAGCGTTACTTCCATCCTCCCATCCACCAGTTGACGGTGGCGCGGGGGCACTTCCAGGGCGTCCGTCTCCCCAACACCGAGTTTAAAGCGAGCCGGGTTCTGGCGCTGCCGATGTACTCGCATATAACTTTTGACGAAGTCTCGTACGTGTGTGAATCCGTCTTGAAAGCGCACCGGGGAGGAAGATCATGATGCCGATCGAGGCACGCCCGCTCGATCAGAAGACAGACAACCGCGGACGGGTATTTGAGGTGTTTCGGAGCGAGCACGTCCCCAAAGGCGGCTTCGGCCAAGTCTACGTGTTCACCGGGTCTCCTGGCTCGGTGAAGGGCAACCACTACCATGCCCGGAAGACCGAGTGGTTCTGTGTCATCAGCGGACAGGGCGAGCTAATCCTCTGTGACCGGGAGAGCCTGCACCGGGAATGCATCACGCTCAGCGGCGACCGTCCCATGGTGGTGACGATCCCCGCCGGGGTGGCGCACGCCATACGAACCCTGAGCAACACCGAGATGATCGTGCTGGCTTATGTTACCGAATCCTATAATTCTGAAGACCCGGATACGTATCCATTTCCACTGGCCTGAATGGGAGATCCCATCCATGAGCCAATAACTCAAGGTGAGATTAACATACAAGAGGGGGCACAATTTGGGGAGGATTATCAGGACGCTTCTTGATCGGTGCTACTTTGATTTCGCGTTACTTGTCTGCGGGGCACAAAGGTGGAGTATAAAACCAGAGTTGATGTTTATGGCAGCCGGTGTGCCACAAAACATGTGGGCCATTGTCTGTTTTAATCGGGTATAGATGATTAGACAGAACATTATTGCCAACTTTATCGGCCGGGCATGGGGAATCGTCTCGGTTTATCTGTTCATCCCCCTTTACCTGAAGTTTCTCGGTATTGAGGCCTTTGGGCTGGTCGGGTTCTACTCTACGTTGCTGGGTGTCCTCGTGTTCGCGGACATGGGACTGACGGCAACTCTCAGCCGCGAGATGGCCCGTCTTTCAGTTCTTAAAGACACTGCCGGCAAAATGCGCGATTTGCTTCGCACTTACGAATCCGTCTATCTATTCATTTCTCTGGCGCTGGCGTCCATCATTTGGGTTTTCGCTCCATTCATTGCTGAACGCTGGTTGCGGGCCGATACGCTCGCGCCCCGCGAAATTGCCGCGGCTATCCGTCTGATGGGCATTGCCATAGCGCTTCAATTGCCGTCGGGATTGTATAACGGCGGACTTTTGGGCTTGCAGAAACAAGTCTTGTCCAATTCCGTTCAGATCGCATGGGGCGTGTTGCGGGGAGTTGGGGCGGTGCTGGTTTTGTGGCTTTTTTCCCCGACGATTTTCGCGTTCGCCTTCTGGCAGTTATTCTCCAATGCCGTGTATTGTTTTGCCGTGCGCTTGAGTCTCTGGCGCGCCCTGCCTTGCGCCGATCCCAGGCCGCGGTTCAACCGAATGCTAATCCGCGACACGTGGCGTTACGCGGCGGGCATGACCGGCATGACTTTTATCGGAATCCTTCTGATGCAGACCGATAAACTGGTAGTCAGTAAAATGCTACCGCTAGAAATACTCGGATATTATACGCTAGCTTGCACTGTGGGATCAGTTCCCGTTATGCTGGCCAATCCTATCGGCATTGCGGTGTTTCCGCGTCTTACGGGACTTGTCGCGATGGGGGATAGGATCAGTCTTACAGAAGTCTATCACAGAATGTGCGCGTTAGTAGCCGTAGCCGTTATTCCAGGAAGCCTAACGCTTGCGCTATTTGCAAACGACTTTATCCTCGCATGGACTGGTTCTGCCGCCGCTGCCCATCTTGGAGGACTGGTGGCCACCCTTTTGCTGGCAGGTCAACTAATGCAAGCCATTGCGGGCATCCCGTATTATGTTGCCCTGGCCCATGGTAATGTAAGGTTGTACCTATATATTGGAGCTGTTTCAATTGTCTTGGTTGTACCACTACTAATTATATTGATACGGAAGATTGGTGTTGTTGGTGCCGGATTGTCGTGGTTGGTCATGAATCTCTGCACACTACCGCTCTATCTGTACTTTTTTCACCGCCAATTCTTGCCTGGCGAGTTACGCCGATGGTGTTTGCATGATATAGGGCTTCCGTTACTTGCTACCCTCCCTTGCGTATTGCTTGGTCGTTGGCTTGTACCCCACACTACTTCACGCTTATTGACATTTTTCCTGATCGCGCTGGTATGGTGTGCGGCTACCGCGGCATCGGCACTCGGTATTCCTGAACTACGTAGCGAGTTTATTATAAAAACAAAGAAACTACTCAGGGTGTTTAATGAAATATAAGAATAATGTCCTTCCCTCGCTCAGTGTTGTTATTCCAACCCGCAATCGGATTCCCTATGCCATTTCGACTATCCAGAGTATTCTCGAAATCCCCGATCCGAGACTGGAACTGGTAGTGCAGGATAACAGCGACTCACGGGATTTGGAGTTTTATGTCCATGAAAGTATCAAAGACAAACGTCTTCGTTACCGATACACTCCTCCACCCTTATCTTTAATCGACAATTTCAACGCAGCGATGGAACTTGCAACGGGAAAATATGTGTGTCTTATCGGTGATGATGACGGTGTAAATCCGGAAATCCTTGAGGCCGCCGTTTGGGCGGAAGCCAACGATTTGGATGCGCTTTCGTCAAGATGCATCCCTGCTTTCCTTTGGAACAATACAGGACTTTCGTCTACCCTCTTTTCAAGATTTGAAGGAGGCGAACTCTCTATAAAGGAGTTCTCAAGAAAGATACTTGTGGCGGATGTGAGACGTGAGGTTTATAAACTAATCCGCAACGGTGGGGTTTATTATCATTCCTTTTTTGTTCCAAAACTATATCATGGGTTGGTTCGTCGTCGTTGCATGGATGATATTCATGAGAAAATCGGCGCTTATTTCGGAGGCTTAAGTCCTGATATATTTTCGGTCTTGGCGATATCGGAAATTGCCGAGCGGACACTGTTTATTGATTATCCTTTGACAATCGCTGGCGTGTGCCCCGATAGTGGCGGAACATACAAAAAAAAAGGGAAATTTAAGGGATCCGTGGGGGATACTTTTCTTATGCGCGACAGGGGTCAATATCATTGGTGCGAACTTGTTCCACGCGTTTACTGCGCTGAAACGATCTGGGTTGATTCCGGCGTTGCCGCCCTTCGCGCGATGGGGCGCGATGATCTCGTGCAGGAGCTCAACCTGCCTAAGCTGGCGGCCTATTGCATTGGGGCCAATCGGGGCATCAAGGAACCCGTTTTGCGTGAAATGTTCATTGGACTGCGACGGATGGGCAAGAGTCCTGTTGTCGGAGCGATGCAATTTGCGTGGAGTCTCCTCACAGGGCCTGGAATCAAGTTCTTTTGGCAGGCATGGAATCGTCTTCAAGTGATTATGGGTATGAAAATCATTCACAGAGTCAACGGGCTTGAAAACATGATCCAGGTTTCACACGCTCTGACGAGGTGTCTCAAAAAGAATGGTTATAGTTTTTCCGATTGTGTGCAGGGAATAAAGTATAATATTACCGAAAAAAGGGATAACCGAAAGCCACAAAATATATAATCTGATTGACCCGACTTTTCTTCTAGTTTTATATACCACAATTAGCCAGAAGCTGCGGGCTGACCGCCTTGAGGATATTTTCCTGGGCCTGTCAGCGGATATGCAATATCAGGCTAATAACTGGGGTAGAAAGTGTCACGAAACAGGCTTATCTATAATGCTCCATATATAATAATTGCAAGCATTTTCGGTCCATACCTTACACGAGATTTAGGTATAAGGCTGGAACAGCTTGTGATTTATCCACTTGCTTTATTGTTGCTTTTTTCAAGACCAGCGTATGTTCTAAAGCCTTCCCTTTGGATTTGGCAATCCGCATTATTGTGGATTGGAATATTTGCACTCGCAATAGTAAATTCAACTATTGTCAGGCCTGTACCAAGTTTGGGAATATTACTTGCTGGAATCGACAACCATCTTTTACCGCTTGCTTTGATGATGGTTGTTGCCATATTTGCAAAGGAAGCAAAACGGTGTAAATGGAATGTTGACGAATATTTAATTAAATTATTCAGATTATTTGCTCTGCTACTTTGTATAAATAGTGCCATTGCGTTGCTGCAGCAATTAGTTCCTGGATTTTCTGCGCATTTGTCAATGTTCTGGAGCTCCGATACCTCAGGCCCGAGCGTAGGTTTGCAGGCGGTTGATATGGGGAGACTGGTGGGCATATTTAACCAGCCCGCGGAAAATGGAATTGCCTATGGCCTGGGGATTCTTGGGTTATTGTACATAGATGTATTTCGGAAAATAAGGAAAAGTGATTATCTGCTTTTAATAGGAATTCTTATAGGCGGAATCCTGGCAGTATCAAAAGTATTCTATTTGGGCGTAACTTTTGTTGCAACTTTATTTCTAATTTATGTCAAGGTATTAAAAAATCGCAGAAGTCATATTATGAAAAACGTGGCCGTATTAAGCGTTATATTTGGATTTAGTGCATTAATTTTTTTAATGTTACTAGATAGATGGGAATGGGCGCAGCACTATAAACGTACAATTGAAAGCGGAAATGTCATTTTTAGCCTTACAGGAGGAAGGGCTGGCCTTGGTACAGAAGAATTTATCATTTCAAAAATTAAGGAAATCTGGGCAACGAACTATCTTACAGGTATCGGGTTTGGCTATTTTCAGGTAACTGACATTGGTTTACTTTATGTCTTTATGATATCGGGACTTGTAGGCCTAATTTTATATATTTTGCTTTTTCTTGTTCTTGCTTCGAGAGGACTATTAAATATAGGCAAGGTTTATGCATGTGACCTTCGCGCTTGGTTTTATACGCTGATATTCTTTTGCGTTGGATGCGACATGGGGTTTCCTGCTCTTATTGCAAATCGTTCATCAACTCTTTTATGGTTGTTTGTTATGATGGCGGGCCAGCTCTTATTTGGGCGGAATGAACCGGAATATCTGTAAAAGGCATCCATTCTGTACAAACAATTGGGCCTGCCTCATCCTCCGGTGCGGCCGGTTACACCATAAGTATCGGGATCAACAGATAGGCGGATGATTAGCCGATGCGTGTTTTGATTGCCTCGCAGTATTATCGTCCGGCCTATTCATTCGGGGGAACGGTGGCAAATGCTGTCGCCCTGGCGGAGGGGTTGGCACGAACGGCTCACCAGGTGTCGGTCGCGACCACGACGAGGTTGGATATCGGGAATCGGGCGCCTTGGCGCAGCCGAATTGAAAACATGGGGGGAGTAACTGTCCATTATTTGGGTACCTGGTGGAGTTTTCACAACGGCAACCTAAATCCAGCCGTTTTAAAATATGCGCCTCCGGGAAAATTCAATTTTGATGTTTTACACATCATTGGGCTTTACGATTCTCTAGGGCCATTTCTTGCTTCAGTAGCGGCGTGGCGGAAGGTTCCATACAGTATTGAACCGGCGGGCATGCTAATAGCCGGCAAACGGACCGTGCACGGCAAGCGTCTATATCATCATTTTGTTGGGCGGCGTTTCTTGTCTGGTGCGAAGGCGGTGGTGGTGGCGACTCGCATGGGTTGGGGATTTCTTTCGGAAGGCACATAACATGATGAGTAACAGTGACAAAAGCTGTCTTGACGAAAGGAAAGCAACAGCAACCACCATCTCAATAACTGGAGGCACAGGCTTTATTGGTAAGCACTTAATAAATGCTTTGTCCCATTTTCCGGATTTGGAGCTAAGAGCCCTTACGCGTTCAAAGACAGAGTGTCAATTACTGAAGGCGACTAATGTGAGGTGGTTCTATGGCGACTTGGAAAATCTTGAGACCTTGCGGGAGTTCTTGGTGCCCGGGTGCGTACTTGTACACTTGGCCTATCCAACTGACTGGAATTCAACCCGTCATCTGTCAGCAGCGGACGAATTGGGCCGTGTTGCCGCAGAGGTCGGGGTAAAACGTATTGTCTTGTGCAGTACGGCAGTGGTCGTTGGTAATGCAAAATCCAGACGAGTTAACGAAGATACGATATGTTCTCCAGTGAGTGACTATGAACGCACCAAACTCAGCATTGAGCAAACATTTGCCACTTTGGGGAAAGATGCATACCGACTGGCGGTGCTGAGGCCCACAGCAGTGCTTGGTGCGGGTGGTCACAATCTCTTTAAACTGGCCCGTGATCTTACCCAGGGCAGCCTAACCGTCAATTATCTGCGTTCATCCCTGTTCGGTAGGCGGCGCATGAACCTGGTTTGTGTGGAAAATGTAGTCGCTGCCCTGGACTTCCTCGTCCGACGAGAGCAGACCATGTCCCATGAGGTTTTCATTGTCTCCGACGACGATGACCCGCTGAATAATTTTCGCGACATCGAAATTGAGTTAATGACGCAACTTGGAGTCGCAAATTACCCGGTTCCACCCCTTCCTGTACCGTGGCAGGTATTGTCCGACATCTTGCATTTGGGTGGTCGTAGTTGTACTGACCCTAAACGTATTTATGATGGGTCACGTCTGGTCCGAGCAGGATATAAAAAAATATCAACGATCACCCAAAGCCTGAAGCGTTTTGCAGTTTTCTTTAAAGGTATTGATTAAATATTTGCATATACAGGATCGCCGCGAGGCATAATGAAGATATTAAACGTCAATATGTCGCTTGACCCGATCCGTGGGGGCGGGACGGTCGAGAGAACATTTCAGATGAGCCGTTTTCTGGCGAGTTCCGGTCATAGCTGCGCCATTCTCACGACCGATCTTGGGTTAACCCCTGAGCGAGTAGACGCATTAGCTGGCGTGGAGGTTATCGCCTTGCCATGCTTGTTTAAGCGCTTTTATTTGTTTCGATTTTCTTTCTCGGCAATCAAGTGGATTGTGGGCGATAGCGATGTCATCCATCTAATGAACCATTGGACCTTTCTCAATGCGCTCGTCTACTGCTTTGCCCGCCGTCAAAAGAAGCCTTATGTCGTATGTCCGGCAGGATCGTTGCCTATTTATGGTCGATCTAAGTTGATAAAGATACTTTACAATTTGGTGGTCGGAACAAAGATAATCCGTAATGCCGATAGGTGTATTGCCGTCACGCCGGATGAGGCTTCACAATTTGTGCGCTTTGGAGTCGGGCATCATAAGATTTCCGTTATACCGAACGGCGTTTGTCTCGAGGAGTATTTGGCCAAAGACGATGATGCTTTCAGGCAAGCGTATGGACTTTCGGATAATCCATTCATCCTGTTCGTTGGTCGCTTAAACCCGATTAAGGGACCGGACTTGCTGTTGCGTGCTTTCTGTGCGATCAAGGATGAATTTCCTCATCATTTGGTATTTGCCGGGCCGGACGGAGGGATGTTGAGCGACTTAGAGGAAATTGTCAGGCAGGAAAATGTTGAAAGCCGCGTGCATTTCGTCGGGTATCTCGGCGGAACACAGAAGTCGCTTGCATATCATGCGGCTGATTTGCTGGTTATTCCGTCGCGCTCGGAAGCGATGTCGATCGTCGTATTGGAGGTCGGCGCTACGGCAACGCCGGTATTGCTTACCGACCAGTGTGGCTTCAATGATATTAAAGAGATAGGCGGAGGGGTAGTCGTGCCTGCAAGCGAGGAAGGAATAAGAGAGGGGCTGATAAATCTCTTGTCGAGGCCGGGCGAACTCAAAATGATGGGAAACAAACTGAAGCAATACACGCAGGAGTTTTTCGCATGGGACTATATTGTCGGTAAATATATCCAGTTGTATGAAGAAATCCTCGGCATCAAGTGTTAGTCAGATTAACCCTGAGTACGAACGACGTTACTCGTCCAACTTGGGAGGCCCCGCTGGGTGGTGGAAACATCAACCGACACTTCGAAATCATAACGGGAGTCGGGTCTGGACGGGGCGTCAGAGAGGCTCGGAGGCGCGAATAGTCAAAAAAGAAAGTTGCCCGACGTAGATTCATTGTTTTATTCTATCCGAGAAATCATCCAATCGTTGGGGGGGCTGATCGTCAACATCCTGACGGGCTATCGTTACTACGCGAGAAAAAATGGACAATTACGAAGAAAAAATTAAAAGAGAACAATCGTGGCATACCCAGGCGCAATTTCAGGCTAAGCACTTTCTCAACACAAGATTGTTCTATTCTCCAAAAAGAAATTTGTTTAATTACATTTTTCCAAAAAGGCAATTAACCCGAATTGCCCGTGATGTGGTGAAAACAGGGGGACTTGATCATCCGCGCGTCCTCATCGTGCCTGTGGGTGCCGGCGATGATATTCAGTATCTTCCGCCTTACGCCGGGCAAATATGCGGCATCGATATTTACCAAAAAGCGATTGACAGCATTCCCGATGGCCTTATTGAGAAGCATGTGGGCGACATGAAGCATATGGCTATGTTCTCCGATAACTCTTTCGACATCGTGGTGGTTCCTCTGTTTTTCCATCACTACGTGGGGTTTGGCTTTGATGATTACTTGCTGGAAGTGTATCGGGTATTGAAACGGGGGGGGCATTTCATATCCCTTGAGCCCAGTTCGCTGCACCCCCTGAGTTTTCTGGCCAGAGGCGCAAGGAAGGTGTTTGGCAACATTACCGGATTGGTTGAAGATGAGGTACCGTTTAATCCCGTTTTGCTCTCAAATGCCATGAAGCGATGCGGCTATCAGGAGGTCATGATTTACGGCGCCAGTTATTCGCATAACCGAACGCCCATCTGGCTGGCCAAACTTAACAACGTATTGACGTATCCGCTTCTCCGGTGTCCCGGCGTTAAATACTTGGCTTGGATGTGTCTGTTCTACGGCAAAAAATGAGGCGGATGGAATCACTGAATGGCATGAAAGTGTTAATCACAGGCAGTTCCGGATTGATTGGACGGTGGGTTGCCAAAAGACTGTCAAGGGAAGGTTTTCAAACGTTCGGGTTGGATATCTTGCCGCCCGTTTCGCCCTGTCTAAACCAGGCCCTTACATGCGATATATTAAACAAATCCATGCTTGTATCCCAGGTGCGCCAAGCGGCGCCGGACGCGCTTATTCATTTGGCGGCGCGGACTGATTTGCTTGAAACCAATAATATCAGCGGCTATGCCGCCAACATGGAAGGGGTGCGGAATGTCATCGATGCGGTCAGGCAAACGCCGACGATTCGACGCGCCATCTATACTTCGTCACAGTTGGTGTGTCGCGTCGGGTATGTTCCGCATTCCGATACGGAGTATTGTCCCAATACTCTTTATGGCCAAAGCAAGGTTTTAACCGAGACCATCGTGCGGGAAGAGGACGGCGGCGGTGTTGAGTGGTGCCTGGCACGACCGACGACTGTCTGGGGACCGGGAATGAGCCCTCATTATCAAAAGGTATTGCGTTTGATTGTCCAGGGGCGTTACTTTCATACGGGACGATCCAAATTGTATAAATCGTATACCTATGCCGGTAATATCGCGTTCGAGTATTATCGTCTCCTCGTTGCGCCCGCAGAATCCATAGCGCGGCGAACCTTTTATCTGGCTGATTATGAACCGCTTTCACTGCGTGATTATCTGGATGCATTACAAACCGCGTTGAACGCCCCTAAAATTCCTTCTTATCCGAAGTGGTTCGTTAAAATCCTGGCGCGGATCGGCGACGGCTTGGCCGTCGCCGGGTGGAAACAATTTCCCTTGAATTCATTCCGTCTTAATAATATTCTAACCGAATATCAATTTGATTTATCGGCTACGAAGGCCGTGTGCGGAGACTTACCCTATTCGGTTGATGATGGCATTAAGGCTACCGTTGCCTGGTTTCTTGGGAAAACAGGATAAATGATATTGCCTCGACTTCAGTTAGGGGCGCTGGGCTGCGCGTGATTTTAAAGTATTGTTCAGAGTCCGCTGAAAAAGTCATTAAGGCAATTTGTTCGATGATTGGGATGGAGGCTGAATTCCTCGGACCTCTTAATGAAGCATAAAACTGCGCTGGAAATATTGAAATATATGAAGGAGTTGTATATATGAATACTCGTCAAAATCACAACATTTTAAGTAAAACCAAAAAAGACACTAAAATCGTCATTGCCGGCGCGGGTGGGTTCATCGGCGGAGAGCTCTGCCGTTATTTAAAGGACAAGGGCTTCGCGAATATCCGGGGCGTAGACAAAAAACCGCTCCCCGATTGGTACCAGCGTGTCCCCGGAGTGGAGTGTTTATCCCTCGACCTGAGCCAAGAACAGAACTGCCGGCGGGCGGTCGAGGGAGCGGATGAGGTCTACCAGCTTGCCGCCGACATGGGGGGGATGGGTTTCATCGAACGGTTCCGGGTCGAATGCCTGAGGTCCATCCTCATCAATACCCACATGATCGAATCGGCCTATAGGGCGGGCGTGTCTCGTTATTTCTATTCCTCCTCTGCTTGCGTCTACAACACCTACCTCCAGAAAGACCCCAAGATCCGGGCCCTCAAGGAATCAGATGCGTATCCGGCCATGTCCGAACGGGGCTACGGCTGGGAGAAGCTCCTTTCCGAGATGTTCTGCCAGGAATATTGGGCGGAACGGAAAATGAAGACGTTCATCGCCCGCTTCCACAACGTCTATGGCCCATGGGGAACATGGGACGGAGGCAGGGAGAAAGCCCCCGCGGCTCTTTGCCGGAAGGTCATCCAAGCTATCGACGAGGGGACGAATGAGATCAAGATCTGGGGCGACGGAACAAGGACCCGGAGCTTTATGTATATCGATGACTGCGTCAAGGGCATCGACATGATCACCCACTGCGAAGACCTCGTCGCCACACCGATCAACTTGGGAACTTCCGAGCTCGTAAGCGTCAATGAACTGGTCTCGATCATCGAGTCGATCGCCGGGCTTAAGATGAAATGGACCTATGATCTGACGGCTCCACAAGGCGTGGGCGGGAGGAACTCGGACAATGCCTTTATCAAACAGGTTCTCAATTGGGAGCCAAGTACCCCGCTGAAGGTCGGCCTAAAGAAAACCTACGATTGGATCAAGGAACAGTATATGCTCAGAAAGGCCGGATTCAAGACCATATCGGATTGATTTTTTCTCGGCCGAGGGCATCTTAGTGAAAATCCTCATTTATTCTTCGGTCTATCCCCCTGATCCTGCTGCAGTGGGTCAGTACATAGCTGATGTTGCGAAAGCTGCTTCTGCTAGAGGGCATTTTGTGCGCGTCATCACTGCGAACAGAGGATATGATGATCCA
>Ga0315289_10007789_pt1 | contig 15561 bp, 9 predicted proteins | sample YL17G11_40_MG_FD_203452 | JGI IMG/M metagenome (GOLD analysis project Ga0315289, IMG submission 203452) | Sediment microbial communities from Yellowstone Lake, YNP, Wyoming, USA - YL17G11_40 | ecosystem: Environmental > Aquatic > Freshwater > Lake > Sediment | place: USA: Wyoming | collected... | reverse complement strand
TCAAAAACTGGATGACCTCGTAAAGGCAACCCGTTTACTAAGTGCATGCGATTCGATCCGCAATCAAATTAATCTAAGCCGGATACAAATCCATCAAGCAGATTGTGAGGCATACCTCAAGAGCATACGCGCTTCCCTGGATGAATCCGCTTTTACAACCGCCTGGGCTGAAGGAAGCAGGATGACACTCGATCAGGCTGTTGCATATGCAGTTCGGCGAGGAGCATGAAATAGAAGCCCCCTCCCGCCCTCATCCAGCCTCCCCTCTCCCGAATCAAATCATTCGGGATGCAAAATATGATGAAGGGGGAAGTCGACTTGACTGTACCTAAAAATAATGTATAGTAGGGGATATTAAGACCAATCACAAAAAGGTAACAGAAAACCCAGGGATGGAATTAGTGTTGTTTACCGGTTCAATCACGAAGCAGGGCTATTTTCACATCAAAAATTAACTAGCGGAACAACCACTGCGCGCATCGCTCTACTCCGCTGCAAATTGAAAGGAGATGGACATGAGAAGGCTCACTCTGATTGGATTTATTTTATTGATGGCTGGTGTATTGGTCGCATGTGCCCAACCTAAATCCACGGAAATCAGCGATTTGATCCGGCCAGGGGATAGGGTCGGCGATTTCCTTATCACAACGGGGGAGGAAGGAAATTTTACCTATGGATTTGATGTGGATTGCTCTGAGGAAGGGAGCAAACTAAAAGCAAATTTATCCTGCAAATCAACAGTAGGTGATATCGTTAACATCTCAACAGGTATCTATGACGATACAAACAGTGGCAAGCTGGAAGAATATTGGTCAAATTCCAACTATCAGCTGTTCATAGAAGGTCGTCCCGTCGATCTCCAAGCTTTTGGGACCGTGGAATATAAACATTCTATCGTTGGGGTGATCCGCTTCTGGAACGTAGTGATAAACACCAGCAAGCCAGGTACAATCACGGTCAATGATTCGGGAGTGGCGGGTGGCGATGCCTTTGAATATACTACGAGATTTACATTCAGCGCACCGTAATTAAAGAAACATAAGTGTGGGCGTTAGCGAGGGCACGACCACCCGAAGAATGACCGGATTTGGGGGAGAAGAGATCATTGGGTTGCGGAAATACCTCAATCCGGTATAAGATCAAAACGGATAGCCCCAATCTGCCAGATGCCACCTCTGAATTTGCCCCAGCCCCTGCCATTTTTGCTGATATGGCCATACACGAGAAAAGTTCCACCTTGACTTGCCCCTTTTAAGCCATTATAATTAGAGTATATAGACCGTATTTGTTTATTAATGGGTAAGAAAGTTATCAATAGGAGGAATGTGAGGGGCGATGTCGCTCACTATAAAATAAAAAATGGAAAGATATCTCATTGAAACTCCACATACAGAAAAAGATTGCCAGATGCTGATTGATCAGATCTATGCCATGGGTTATCTGTATCATTTTGATTGGGGATGCCCGGATGGAGTGCACTCAGGCTGGGCGATCATTGAAGCGGAAGACGAGGCTCAAGCGAGGTTAGCCGTACCCTCATTCGTACGCAGCAAAGCGCGAGTGGTCAGACTGACGAAATATAATGGTGAGAGTAAAGTATTTCACAAGATGGATGAAAAACTGGTTCAAGGCAAATAGGTACTGGCATATTAGTAATCCGGTATAAGCAGTGAAACCGCTAAGACATAGTGAAAACATGGGGACACTACTAAAGCTGCAGGCATTGAAAACATAGTGAAACCGCGAAGACACTACAGGCTAAGACATAGTGAAAACATAGGGACACTACTAAAGCTGCAGGCAGTGAAGACATGAAGACAATGATGGGGGAGGACTGGTCAGCGGATTTGATAGCGGATTAGCGGATGAGGCACTGCAGGCAGTGAAAGCAAAGTAACCACCCGACAATGGCGGGAAGGGATTCCCGCCCTACACTAAAGCCCCCTTCCAGCAGTGAAAGCTCAAAGACACTGCAGGCTGAAGGGAACGCTGGACTCGCTCCGGCTGAAGGGAACGCCGGACTCGTTCCGGCTGAAGGGAACGCCGGACTCATTCCACCTCCCCCAAATGATAATTTGGGGGAGGTGCTCTTAGTATCATACGGTATACCATTATGATTGTTGATTTGTTCGCGCTTGGAGGAGATTGCTTCCCTCGCTCACAAAGAACAGCGAGAGCACGAAGACGCTGCAGGCTGGTCGCGACGCAATGGGCAAAAGCGCCTCGCAATGACCTAACACAGGTGAATATTGGGTTTTGGCCATAAGTAGGTAATTCCCAACCCGACCTTTGGTAAGAGCAGGAAGTTTCGTGCCCCTACAAAAAACCTATGTTCCTTTTCACAACCTTTGTGTCCATCGGGTGCTTTGTGGTGATCTTGCCTCACCCCTCTCCGAACCGACGCAAAAACCAGGTTTTAACCACCTGGGTGAGCAGAACGTAACACAGCAGCATGCCTAGCAACAGCAGCCAGTACAGCGGCGGCAGGGGAACGAAACCCAACGCCCCAGCCAGGGGTGAGTAGGGTAACCAGGCACCCACGGCGACAATCGCCAACGAGGTAAAGATCAACGCCATGCTGGCATGGCTCTGGATGAATGGAATCTTGTTCGTGCGGATCACGTGGATGATCAGCGTCTGGGTGAAGAGCGACTCGACGAACCAACCGGTGTGGAACAGGTCGGGGTTCGCCCAGGTTTTGAAGATCCACAGCATGATGAAGAAGGTCAAGTAGTCAAAGATCGAGCTGATTGGACCGATGAACAGGATGAAGCGTCGCAGCTCACCGATAGCCCACTTGCGCGGCTTCTCCAGCCACTCGGCATCTACTTCATCCGTCGGGATGGAAGTCTGCGAGAAGTCATACAGCAGGTTGTTGGTCAGTACCTGGATGGGCAGCATGGGCACGAAGGGCAGGAAAAGGCTGCCTCCCAGCACGCTGAACATGTTGCCGAAGTTGGATGAAGCGGCCATCTTGATGTACTTGGTGATATTGCCAAACACCCGCCGCCCTTCCATCACCCCCTGCTCCAGCACCAGCAAGTTGTTCTCGAGGAGGATGATGTCGGACGATTCCTTGGCGATATCCACCGCTGAATCCACCGAGATGCCTACGTCGGCAGCCTTGAGGGCGGGGGCATCATTGATGCCATCGCCCATGAAGCCCACCACATGACCCTTGCTCTGCAAGGCGTGAATGATACGCTCTTTATCTACCGGCGAGAGCTTGGCAAACACTGTGGCTGTGGTCACCGCTTCTGCCAGCTGCTTATCGTCCATTTCCTCGATGGCGGTGCCAAGCAGCATGTTTTCCACCGGCAAACCCACTTGCTTGCAGATGCTGGCAGTGACTACATCGTTATCACCGGTGAGGATCTTAACGTCCACGCTGTGGGAATGGAGTTTCTCCAGTGCTTCATGTGCGCTGGCTTTGGGCGGGTCTAGGAAAGCCAGGAAACCCATCAAGGTCAGGTTCGACTCATCCTGAACAGTATAATGTGGCTCGTCATTCTCCCCGGGCATGAGTTTATAAGCGATGGCGATAACGCGGAAGCCCTCAGCGTTCAGGTCGTGGATCATCCTGCGCCGCTTGGCGTCATACTCCGGTAAGGTGTCCAGCACCTCACCCTTGACCTCCACCCGTGTGGAAAGCGCCATGATCTCTTCTACCGCTCCTTTACAGATCAGCAGGTGGTGGTTCTGATCGTCTTCCACGATCACCGACATGCGCCGGCGCTGGAAATCGAAGGGGATCTCATCGATCTTGCGATAATTCTCATCGACCAATAGCTCATCATTCAAGCTTTCGTGGTCCAGGATGGCTTCATCCATCAGGTTTTTGAGCCCGGTCTGATAGTAGCTGTTCAGATAACCATAATGCAAGACGCGATCGCTATCATTGCCACGCACGTCGAGGTGCTTTTCCAGCACGATCTTGCCCTGGGTGATGGTGCCGGTCTTGTCGGTGCACAGCACGTCCATGGCACCGAAATTCTGAATGGCGTTCAGGCGCTTGACGATGACCTTCTTGCGTGACATGGAGATAGCACCCTTGGACAGGTTGACCGTGACGATCATGGGCAGCATCTCGGGGGTGAGCCCGACGGCAACTGCCAGGGCAAACAAGAACGCCTCCAGCCAGTTGTGTTTGCTGAGCCCGTTGAACAGGAACACCAGCGGCACCATGATCAAGATAAAGGTGATCATGAGCACGGTAAATTGGTTGATACCCTTATCAAAGCTGGTGAGGATACGCTGACCGGTGATATTGCTTGCCAGCGAACCGAAGTAGGTGTGGCTGCCGGTCTGGACGACGACCGCCGTACCTGTGCCGGATTCGATGTTAGAACCCATGAAGCAGATATTCTGCATTTCCAATGGGTTGGTTAAGCCTTCGGCCGGTGGAGCGGGGGACTTCTCGACCGGCATTGATTCACCGGTGAGTGCAGCCTGGTTGAGGAATAAATCCTTGGCGTTGATCAAACGCACATCGGCCGGGACCATATCACCAGCGGATAACAGGACGATATCCCCAGGCACCAGGTCCTTGAGTGAAATTTCCTGGTGAGATCCATCCCGAACTACCGTGGCGGTGGTGCTGACCATGGCCTTAAGCTCCTCAGCGGCGTTATCGGCGCGCTGCTCCTGGAAGTAGCGCAGCACGACGCCAAGCACAACCATCAGGAAGATCATGATGGCCGCCCGGATGTCCTCCGTCAGGTAAGAGATGACTCCCAAAACGACCAGCAGGATGACAAGCGGATTCTTGAGGTTATCCCACAAGCGCATGTACCAGGTGATGCGCTTCTCGCGGGCAACCTCATTGGGCCCGTATGAGTCCAGGCGCGTTTCGACCTCCCCGGCAGCCAAGCCATTGGGGGAGGTGTTGAGCTGTTCAAATACAGCTGATATCTCTTTGTGAGCGCTATCTACAAGCTGCTTTGAGATTCCGATTCCATTGCCACGCATTGCACCCGTCAGGCGCATTGGTGTGGTGAGAAGGGTTGCGAAGAAGCCCATAGTTACCTCCTTTATCCAGTGAAATGAAAGCCCCCGCGCCGAAGGGGAACGCAGGGGCAGGCAATGAGAACCGTTATCTCACGAAAAGCCTTACCTTACCACGGGTGATCTCCAACCGGCAGGGTGGGCAAGATGTTTATGACTACGATCAGATTCCTTAGTATTCATTCTAATGTCCTGCTCTTTTTGAGCCCGCGCAGTATAGTCCTGACGAGGTGTTGTGTCAAGACCCCAAAAAGGGACATTTCTACTTAGCATTGACAGACCCCAAAAGGTGACGATTTTCTTAGTGTTGACACCTCAACCATTGCTGGTTTACCCAGTCTGAAATTGATCTGGCGTGAATAATCCAGTTGCTAACAGTTGTCGTACACCACAAGCAAGCAGCTACCGTTCGCCGGGGGTAAATACACCACCGGATCTGGCTTTGCATAAGGTTCTTATCCTGATGAAATCATTGACCGGAAAAATTGTTGTGTTGGTAGGTCTTTAGATATATAATTATCACATATCCAACAATTTATTGGTTGCTAAAACTAAAAGTGAATCTTAGATTCAAAATCACCCAGTGCAATTCATGACTGGCTTAGTTCAATTCAGAGATATGTGGCTGCACTTTGAAGCGGGCATCGTAATAGATTTTAGCCGACATATCATCCTCAAATAATCAGGCACGCTATATGAATATAAAAGCGATGGTCAAGAGCGTTGCCAATAATGAAAGCCTAAACTGATTATGGTAAGCCATTAAAAAAGGAGGAAGATATGCAAATCGACCGAACCAAGATCAACCTTATGCCATTGATCGGGGGGCCATTCTGGGATCTGAAAAACCTGCCCAGACACGTTTACTCAAATGTAGAGTCGTTAATGCTAGAGTATGAAACTGATCCTGAAGCTATCCCCCCGTTGCTCCCGGAACCTTTTAAACCTGGCAAGTCACCTACGGTGAGCGTGTTGTTCGCTGACAACAATGGCGTGGACTTTATGGCAGGCGGTGGATATAGACTCGCTGCCATCTCTGTGGCAGCCCAATACGATGGCAAGGATGGTCATCTCGAGGGAAGTTATGTTTTGGTGATGCCTGAAAACAATGCTCTACCTATTGTAACCGGACGGGAATGGTTGGGAATGCCCAAGTTCTTCACGGATATCTCATCCATCCGCGTTATGAATGATGGCCACCTGAGATGTGAAACATCGCTATGGGGACACTTGCTGTTCGGAATCGATATCGCCCCTCCTCTCAAAGAGCAAAATGGGCTGATTTGCAAAGTTGCCAGCAATCAATCAACCAAAATGCCCGCCTTCGGATACAAGTACATCGCCTCTCTCGATGGACCACCAGACGCCGATTATCCAACCATCATGTGGAGCGATACAAATATTAAGCACTTATGGCTGGGAAAAACCGGTGAGCTCTATTTTGGAAATCCATCCAATCAGGATATTGGCGACTATAAACCCATCATCGATGCCTTAAGATCCCTACCTGTGCGAAAAGTAAACCAAACCTCGCACTCGCTTGGTTCGATGGTATTGCGAAACGACAAGAACGGTAGAATCCGATAGCACGAACTATCTCATAATGTATTGACTCAATTCCTTTTGAACAAGCCAGCCGAAGAAACACCGCCTGTTTTACGGAGTGATTTTATACTCGAAATTGACACTTCACGACTATATTCGGAACAAGTTCACTAAAAGTATTTGCCGAGCTTGGTGCTTGAAGGAATATTCGCCATGGAAGAGCTGTCGGTTGATAAGCCAAATCTTTGGGCCACACTATAAAATCGTGAAAGGTTATTTTTAATCTTTCCGTTGATTTTGGAAGCAATTGGTACTACCATATATAGCGATGAAGGAGAAGCAATCCAGTATCACTGCGGCAGGGATCTCAGTAGCCCGGGCAGTCGAATCTGAGAAGCCGGAGGGGGTACGCATTTGCTATGACCCTTACGCGGCGAAGTTCCTCAACCCATTGTTCTACCGCTTCACGCGTTTCTTCATCGATACCGGCTATGCTGAACTTGCCGGAGCGGGTGTGGGAGGTTTCCTGGTGGTCCGGTGCAGGTACATGGATGACACCCTGCAAGCCTGTCTGGAAGATGGCTTGCAGCAATTGGTCATCCTGGGGGCAGGTTACGATTCACGCGCGTATCGCTTTGAGCAGCTCAGGCAGCCTGTATCGCGAGATCAAGATCGGGCGAGAGGGGTGAGGGTGTTTGAAGTGGACCACCCCGCGACACAGCAAGTGAAAATAAATAAGGTCAGGAAAACCTTGGGAGAATTGCCTGCCCATGTTACCTATGTGGGCATCGACTTCAACACCCAAACGCTTGAGGAGCGCCTTCCGGAATGCGGCTACGATGAACATTTGAAGACATTCTTCATTTGGGAGGGCGTGGTGATGTACCTGAGCGCAAAAGCTGTTGATAACACATTGAGTTTCATCACGCTCCATTCGGGTCCTGGCAGCCAGGTGGTGTTCGACTATGTCTATTCCGTCCTACTGGATGGAACGGTGAGGCATGGAGAGGTGAGCCGCATGCGCCAGGCACGACGTTTCTCGGGTGAGGGACTGACATTTGCCATCCCGGAAGGCACGGTGCAGGATTTCCTGGAGCAGCGTGGGTTCATAAAAGTGATTAACGTGACCAGTGATGACCTGCACCAGCGTTATTTTAGTGGTCCGAATGCCAGGCGTAAGGTGGCGTGGGGTTATGGAATTGCGCTGGCGGAGGTAGGTTGAGGAGAAATTGAGAGAAGTGTTTTATTTATAGCTTTGATACCGGCGATATCATGAGGAAGTTAGTTTGGACTATTAAAACAATGATGACAAGTGTGGCGAGTAGAAGACTGCTTCGGTAGAGATAAACTGCCTCTTCATCGCTCACCAACAGCGTTCGCGATGCTTCGACGGACAACGATCGTCCGCCCAGGGTCGCAAATACCGCTCCTTGATGAAAAGAACAGGGAGAGGAAAGGAGGCTCAACCTAAAGAAAGCGATTAATGGTGGAAATTCCAGTTGAAGGTTCAAGAAATAAATCAAATTCTCGACAAAGGAGGTCGGCTGGAAATGAAAACTGTGTTTGTACATCCTGAGCGCTGCATCGGCTGCAAGCAATGTGAAACTGCCTGTGCAGTGGCTCACTCGCAGACCAAAAACCTGTTCCTGGCCGTGTTCGAATCACCCTCTCCCAAGCCGCGCATTCACGCTGAGGCTGGGATGGTGCTCAACTCAGCCTTCCCCAACAAATGCCGGCACTGCAATCCGGCTCCATGCCAGATGGCATGCCCCACCGCAGCTATCACCCGCCCGGCAGATCATCCCGAAATCGTGTATCTCAGCCCGCAAAAATGCATCGCATGCGGCATGTGTGCCATCCTGTGCCCGTTCGATGTGATCACGTATTATGCCTCCGGTTCCGCACCAGGTCGACCAGCGGTAGCTACCAAATGTGATCACTGCATCGAGCGACAGCGCATGGGGGCAACCCCCGCCTGTGTGGAAGCCTGCAAGGTCGGAGCGCTGGAGTGGGGAGAGATCAACGATATGGTTAAAACCGCCCGCACGCGCTACTCTGAAGCCGTATCAGTGGCGGTCGGACAGATTTCAGGGGAAATGGTACATATCCCCGCCAATGTGGAAGCCTGGCACGCTTATGGGGCTGAGGTCAGCCACCTGAATGCCAGAGGTGAGAAAGGAGCATGAGCCATGACACCGTTCAGTGGGAACGGATATAAGAAATACAGTATCAATGAGGACACCTGGGCAATGATGGATATTGCCCATCGTGAAGGCATCGAGACGGTCTGGGACCGCCTCGCCAAGCAAGAACCGCAATGCGGCTATTGCCAATTGGGCACCAGCTGCCGCATCTGCACCATGGGACCCTGCAGGGTGGACCCGTTTGGGGATGGCCCGCAGAAAGGTGTTTGCGGAGCTGATGCAGACATTATCGTGGCACGCAACCTGGCACGCATGGTCGCAGCAGGCGCTTCCGCTCACGGCGACCACGGGCGGGACATCCTCGAGACGCTGCATCTGGTGGGTGAAGGTAAAACGGATGTTTATAAAATCAGCGATTCAGCCAAGCTACGCCGGCTGGCAGCGGAATATGGGATCGTAACGGAGGGCAAGAATGACCAGGAAGTTGCCCATGCCCTCGCCTGGCAAATGATGGAAGATTTTGGCATGCGTCATGAAGGGCTGGTGCTGGCCAAGCGCGCCCCGCAAGTCCGCCAGGACCTATGGCGCAAGACCGCTACATACCCGCGCGGCATCGACCGGGAGAACGTCGAGATGCTGCACCGTACCAACATGGGTGTGGATAATGATTGGGTCAACATCCTGCTGCAGGCGGTGCGGACCGCCCTTAGCGATGGCTGGGGTGGCTCGATGTTGGCCACCGAGCTATCGGATGTGCTGTTTGGTGTGCCCACACCCAAAATGTCACAGATGAACCTGGGGGTGCTCAAAACCGACCAGGTAAACATCATCTTGCACGGGCACAACCCTATGCTCTCTGAAGTGATCGTAGCAGCTTCTCAAGACCCCGAGCTGCTCAAGCTGGCAAAATCCAAGGGTGCACAGGGCATTAACCTGGCCGGGTTGTGCTGCACCGGTAATGAGGTGCTGATGCGCAAGGGCATCCCGATGGCAGGCAACCACCTGATGCAAGAGCTGTCCATCATTACCGGAGCAGTGGAAATGATGGTGGTGGATTACCAGTGCATCATGCCGGCAGTAGCTGAAACCGCCAAGTGCTTCCATACCAAGGTCATCAGCACTTTCGACAAGGCCAAATTCCCGGGCGTGGAGCACATCAGCTTTGACGCACAGCATGGTTTGGCAATTGGCAAGCAAATCGTGCGCATGGCGGTTGAAAATTACCCCAACCGTATCCCATCCCGTGTGCGTATCCCGGTTAGCTCTGTGCCAGTGATGACTGGCTTCTCGATTGAAGCCATCCTATCGGCACTGGGTGGTACACCCAAACCGCTCATCGATGCCATTGTGGCTGGCAGCATCCGGGGTGCGGTGGGTGTAGTGGGTTGCAACAACCCCAAGATCAGGCAGGATCTGGGTCACACCGAGCTGACCAAGCGCTTGATCGAGAATGACATCCTGGTGCTGGTCACTGGCTGTGCTGCTGTGGCGGACGGTAAAGCAGGCCTGATGGTTCCTGAAGCGGCTGAGCTGGCAGGACCAGGATTGAAAGCAGTGTGCAAGGCGCTGGGCATTCCGCCTGTACTGCACGTGGGTAGCTGTGTGGATAACAGCCGCATCATCGCGCTGGGTGCTGCCCTGGCCAATACCCTGGGTGTGGATATCAGTGCACTGCCTCTGGCGGGTGCGGCGCCGGAGTGGTATTCCGAGAAAGCAGTCGCTATCGGTGTATATGTGGTTGCGTCGGGTATTTTCACCGTGTTGGGGATTGCCCCACCCGTCTTTGGCAGCCCGAATATTGTCAAGCTGCTCACCGAGGGGCTGGAAGGCGTCTTTGGAGCCACTTTTGCCGTCGAACCAGACCCGAACCGGGCGGCAGTGCTCATCCGGCGGCACATCGAGAAGAAGCGGCAGGGATTGGGGATACCGGCAATTGATCCGGCGACCATCGCTTTACCTGAACCTGAGCTGCAATTAGTTTAGCTCAGCCTGAGAGATAGCTCAGCCTGGTAAAGGCTGACCAACTGGAGGGCTTTATGAAAATCATCATTATAGGCGCCGGACCTGCCGGTGTGACTGCGGCGGAAACGGTGCGTACTTTCGATCGTCAGGTGGAGCTGACCATGCTCACCGACGAGCCCTATCTGCCCTATTCTCCTCCGGCCATGGCGGATCACTTTATCCTCGGTACAGACAATCACTTATGGCGTCCAAGCGACTGGGCGGCTCAGACCGGCGTGGATTACCGAAGTGGAGTATGTGTAGTAGCTATTGAACCGGAAGCTCATCGCATTCGCCTAGCGAGTGATGAGATATTGAGCTATGACAGGCTGCTGATCTGCTCTGGGGCGCGCCTGTATGCACCATTAGCTGGTGCAGATTTGCCCGGGATTTATAATTTCAAGTCACTCAGCGCAGCTGAAAACCTGGTTGGCAAGGTGCGGGCAGGGGAAGCCAGCTCAGCGCTCATCGTTGGGGCGGGCTTCATCGGTCTGGAGATCGCCTTATTATTGCGTGAGCTGGGTGTGAAGGTGACCCAAATCGAGATGCTCGACCAGGTGATGGCAACCATGCTGGATGCAGAGACCGCATCGATTGCACTCAACTTGATGCGTTCACATGGTGTGGAGGTACGTTTGAGGACAAAAGCGACGGCATTCGTGGGAAATGGGCGAGCGAATGGCGTCAGGCTTGAGTCGGGAGAGGTACTCCAGGCAGATGTGCTCATCGCAGCCACTGGTGTCAAGCCCAATCTAGATTTGCTGCAAGGCAGCGGCATCGCCTCCAAATGGGGCATCACGGTTGACAATCACTTGAAGACAAGTGCCCCGGATGTATTGGCAGCGGGTGATTGCATTGAATCACCCGACCTGCTAACGGGTGAGACACTCGTGCATGCCATCTTCCCCAATGCCCTAGAGCAGGGGCAAGTGGCGGGGATGAACCTGGCGGGTTATCCGGTGATGTATGAAGGCGCTGAACGTATGAACAGCCTGAAACACCTGGGGCTTCCGATCATGGCGGCGGGTGAAAAGCAGGGAGATCGCGTCCTACGTGAACAGCATGACAACAGCCTGCGTACCATCTACCTGCGAGAAAACCGACTGGTAGGTTTTCAGCTGGTGGGAGATATCAAGGCGGCGGGCGTGCTGCATGCATTGATGACGCAAAAAAGCGACGTTAGCCGCGTAGAATCACACTTGCTCGACCCGAACTTCGGGGAGGGTATGCTGGCTTGGAGCGCGATCACAGCCTATTCGTAAGCAAGCGCATAACGTTTTGGAAACCCTGCCGGTTAGCTTGACCAGCAGGGTTTTTCGTCTATTTCGGGCTAACCCGCGTGGGTTTCGAACCTTGAATACCAGGCTACAAACTACCTTGCATAAGTGATAACCATTTCCAACCTACTTTTAGGCGCAAGGTTCTTATAATATACACTCTACATTACCGAAACAGCGACCAATATTCAGCATGATAGATTGGTGTAATTAATGCAACCTCTCAGTTTGGAGGTTCCCAGATGCAAAATAAATTGGCGACCCTAGAAATCCCAGCATTTAAGAAAAGCGGTAGCTTCTCACCGCGAAACAAGCTGACCAGGAAAGAAAACAAGTCGGACACGGCGGTGGCGTTACGTTACCGTGCGATGCTCGAACAAATCCCGGCGATCATATACACTGACTCGGTGGGGAAATTAAATCAAACCCTGTATATCAACCCAAGAGTTGAGTTAATTACAGGGTACACACCTGAAGAGTGGATCGCAGATCGTGATCTGTGGTTCAAGATCATCCAAAAGGAAGACCAGGAGCGGGTTTGGGCTGAAAACATTCGCACGGAAGGTACTGGCGAACCTTATAAAGAAGAATATCGCATTCGTACCCGGGATGGGCAGATCAAGTGGGTGCATGATGAAGCCTGGTTGATCCGTGACGCAGCCAACAAACCATTGTTCTGGCAAGGGTTTATTATTGACATCACGGACCGCAAACAAACGGAGATGGAACTTGTACACCGTGCTGCCGAGCTTTCAGCTCTACAAGAAACGGTACTCAATCTTACAGACCGACATTCGTTAGCAGACCTGTTAAACCTAATCGTAGAACGGGCGGCAACGCTTTTGAATGCCAGTAATGGAATGTTATACCTCGTTGAGCCTGATACACAGACGGTGAGATGTGTGGTTAGCTACAATACACAAAGGGACTATACCGGCATTGTTTTGCGCTACGGTGAGGGAGCAGCGGGCAAAGTTGCCAAAACTGGTAAGTCATTGATCATCAAAAACTACGCGAAGTGGGCAAACCGAGCGCAGGAATTCGAAAATGAAGACCCCCCCTTCCAAGCAATGATCAGTGCGCCGATGATCTGGCAAGGACAGGTGAACGGAGTACTGCATGTGCTGCGGCTGGAGCAATTTGCCCAGAGCGACTTGGACCAGCTGAGTCTGTTTGCCAACCATGCGGCAGTGGCAGTTGAAAATGCGCGCCTGTATGAGGCAGCAGCACAAGAACTGGATGAACGCAAGCGGGCAGAACAAAGGTTGCGGGAATCGGTCGCAATCTATCGGAAAGCGATCGAGTCCACCGGCGGGGTACCTTATTACCAATCATACTCGAACAACGGAACATCCATTCATTATGATTTCATCGGTGAGGGTGTAAGAGAGATCACAGGTTATGAGGCCGAGGAATTTAATGCAAAAATATGGGAATCACTGATCCTTGAGGCCTACCCTGTGAGAGACCCAACGGGATACTCCGGGGATGGAGCTGTTCCAAGAGAATGCATGGATGAAAAGCTTAACTCGACCTGGAAGTGCGAGTATCGTATACAAGCCCGTGATGGCAAAATTCATTGGGTGTTTGATTCAGCTGTCATGTTGCATGATGAAAATGGAAACACTCATGGCTCAATTGGGCTCTACCGGGATATCACGGAAGCAAAGAGAGCAGATCAGGTCCAGCAGGCAATTTATAGAATATCTCAGGCGGTGGTGACAACCGGCAGCCTGGAAGAACTATATCACTCCATTCACCGCATCCTGGGTGAGCTGATGCCAGTCGAAAACTTCTACATCGCCTTGTACGATCCATACGAAGATTTGCTCAGTTTCCCCTATTATGTCGACCTATATGACCAACCGCCACCACCAGCTAAACCCAAGCGGGGACTGACGGAATACGTGCTACGGACGAAAAGACCTCTTTGGGCACCTGAAGAAGTCTTTCAAAATCTCATCCAACAAGGAGAGGTTGAGGCCGTAGGTTCAGATTCGATTGACTGGATCGGTGTACCTTTGAGATCCGAAGACCGGGTGACGGGTGTGATGGTGGCACAGAGTTATACCGGGGGAATACTCTATAACCAGGATGACCTCGACTTGATGGAATTCGTCTCAACTCAGGTGGCCGTATCGATTGAACGTAAAAAAGCAGAAGACGCCCTACGGGTTAGCCTGGATGACACACGGCGATATGCAGAGCGCATGGCTTTGCTGAACCGGATCGCACGTGCGGTCAGCTCCACACTGAACCTTGACAACTTACTGGAAATCATATATCACGAAATCATCAATGAAGTCCCATCAGACTCGTTTTTTGTGGCTTTATATGACCGCCAAACTGACCAGCTCGAATTCCGTATTCGGGTGGATGGTGATGTGCATGAGCCTCCGCATGTACGTCCACTTGGCAGTGCTCTGACTGCCTATGTGGTAAACAATAAAAAGTCCTTGCTCATCCATGATTACGAGCTTGAGAAAGACCATCTACCAAAGATGACATTATGGGGAACCGGACAGCCGTCGCGATCCTGGTTGGGTGTTCCTATGCTACTCGGGGAGGATGTGCTGGGTTTGATATCAGTCCAATCCTACAGCCCAAATGCCTATGGAGAAAGGGAGTTGGAATTACTCACGACCATTGCAGATACGGTCGCCGTGGCGATTGAGAATTCTCGCCTGTATGAAGCAGAAAAACGTCGCGCTACCCGCTTGACTCAGATTCTAGAGCTGGGCACCGAATTGGCTTCCCTGCGTAAAGAGAGCGAAGTGCTGGATACGCTGGTCAACCGTGCAGCAGATATCATGGAAAGTGCGACCAGTACCGTGATGCTGATCGATGCAGAAAATAATGAGGCTGTGCTTACCGCTCAAACAGGCCTCCCGGCTAGCTCAGGTAATCTACGAGTCTTGCTAACACTCCCGGCGATCCGGAAATTGATTGAGACTGGTGAGCCGCTCATCCTGTCGGACATCGATCGTCAGGAACCGTCCATTCGCCAGATTCTGGTACGTCCTGACGTCAAAGCGTTTTTTGCATACCCTATGGTGCGAGAGGGACAGGTAATCGGTGTGATCACATTAGGCAGCCTGACACCCTATACTCCATCGGCGGAAGAAATCTCTGCCTGTCACCTGCTGGCAGAAAGAGCTGCAGCTGCATTGGAAAATGCGCGTTTGTTTGAAAAGACTGGCCGTCACTTGCAGCAAGTGCAGGCGTTGCGGACTATCGATGCGGCGATTGCCTCCAGCTTCGACCTGCGGGCTATCTTGAATATCATCCTGTACCAAATCGTGACGCAATTGAACGTGGATGCTGCAGATGTGCTATTGCTTAATCCACACAATTACGCGTTGGAGTACTCGGTGGGGAGGGGTTTTAAAAGCAATGCCATCGAAAGAAGCCGCTTTTTATTGGGGGAAGGGGTAGTGGGTCAGCAGATCATGGAACGACGGACAATCCACATCCCCGACCTGCAAGCGGTTATGCATAACTTATTACGAGCAGATATTTTTCAAGCTGAAGGGTTCACTACCTATTCAGCAGCGCCACTGGTCGCCAAGGGGGAAGTCAAAGGTGTGCTG
>Ga0315289_10007788_pt1 | contig 15563 bp, 17 predicted proteins | sample YL17G11_40_MG_FD_203452 | JGI IMG/M metagenome (GOLD analysis project Ga0315289, IMG submission 203452) | Sediment microbial communities from Yellowstone Lake, YNP, Wyoming, USA - YL17G11_40 | ecosystem: Environmental > Aquatic > Freshwater > Lake > Sediment | place: USA: Wyoming | collected... | reverse complement strand
TGATATTATTACATTACTTGCTTTCTGATCTTTCTGGGATAACCCTAATATGGATAAAATGTTTTTTTTCTTTGCCATAAATCTTGCTCACAAATTGTAGTGCGACATTTATGTCGCTATCTTATGCGAGCTAAAGCTCGCATTACATATTCTTTTCCCTTCTACAAATGTTTCAATGACATTGAGGTCTTTGTCAAGAATCGTGATATCAGCATCTTTACCTCTTGCGATCGAGCCTTTTGTTGCGTCGATACCAAGAAGTTTTGCTGGGGCTATGGATGCGATGTAAATTGCATCCTTAATACTTATATCGGCAAGATTGATTAAACTTCTTACCATTTGGTTCATAAGTAGGGCACTCCCAGCAAGTGTCCCATCTTTTAACTTTATCGCACCTTTCTCGCACTTAATTGTGCCACCAACTCCTTCAAATGTCATCCCTTCTTTTAATCCTGTAGGAGCTGTCCCGTCAGTAATAAGAATGATTTTGTCTCGTTTTTTCAGTTTGTATATTATCTTGAGAATAGTTTTATGAAGATGATAACCATCAGCGATAATCTGGACAGAAACATTGTTGTCGGTTAATGCGGCGCCGATTATTCCAGGTTCTCTATGATGAAGCCCACGCATAGCATTGAAGAGATGAGTAACGTGAGTCACACCTGATTCAAAAGCCTTTTTTGTAAGTTCATAATCAGCTTCGGAATGCCCAATAGAGACAATTATACCTTGTGTATGAGCTAATTTTGTTATCTTGAAATCTTTATCAACTTCGGGTGCAAGAGTAATCATTTTTAAATCGGAACCGAGTATATCAAGAATGTTTTTAAATTCTTTTACAGATTGTTTTTTAACAAAATTAGTTGAGAACCCGCCTTTCATTTTTTCATTTATGTAAGGGCCTTCAAGATGAACGCCGATGATTTTTGCACCACCTATGTTCTGGTTTACGACTTTCTTCAATCTTTTAAGATGAGAAAATTCATTATCATTTTTTCTTATTGTAGTCGTAGCTAAAATTGAGGTAGTGCCACCCGATGCAGAGGTTCTGGAAATAGTTTCCAAGGCGTCATCAGAGTCATCCAGAAAATCTGCTCCTCCACAGCCTTGAATGTGAACATCAATAAATCCGGGTGAAATATATTTATCCGTAGCATCGATAATAATGTATCTTGTTATTCCAGTGGGCTGATGTGGTTGAATTGCAAAAATTTTATTTTCTCTAATTAAAACATCGAGGTTTGGTGCAATAGCATTAGTGAAAATTACATTTCCATTAGATAGGCAATAACTTGTATTATTTGACGACATTTTCACTTTCTCAAAGATTTATTCAAATTAAAGACAATGTAATTTATTTTAAATTTTCTTACAAATCAATATCAAAAGAAAAGAATTATTATTAAGTGAATTAGTTTTAAGAACAAGATAAGTATTTTGGTAACATCTTTTGGATCATAAACATTGCTTTTAAAAATGTAAGTTACTTGGTAAATAAATTGAATATCTTAATTATTAATATTCATAAGGAATGTCATTCTCATTACAATAAATAAAAAAGTGTTATTAAATTGAAAAAAAAGCTTGACAATCATATTTTCTTTTTAATAAAAAAGTTCGATTTAATTTGTGAATAAAAGCACAAACTACTATTTTACTGTTATATAAATATGGTTTGATATTTAAATTTTTGAAAGAACTTTACAGTGTAATTTATTAATTTTTAAGAAGTTGGTAGGTGAATATTTGCCAACTTGTAAGTTCAGATAATTCAAGATGCTACATATATTAACAATAACCGAGTGAATAATGAACTACATCTCTTCTAAGAATTTTATTCAATTACTTAATGTTTTAAAAAAAGAGTACCAACTATACCTTCCTAATAAGAAAAATAATCAGCGTTTCTACAAAAAATATTCTGAATTTTCAGATGATATCACAATTGGTGAAGTAAGAGCTTTTGAACCGCTCAAAGCTTTTTTCTTTGGTGCAAGAGTTAAAGTTAGTGAAGATTTTAAATCAGATGTCCCTATTTCTAAGGAAAAACCTTATGCAATTATCGGTGTGAAAGCTTGTGATTTAAAGGGGTTTAAGGTTCTTGATTTTGTATTTAAAGGGGAAGATGTTATAGACCCATTTTATGTCAAGGCTCGTGAAAATAATCTTATCATATCCGCAGATTGTACCTGCGCCATAGAAACCTGTTTTTGCCTTGCCTTAGATGTGAAACCTTATCCTCAAGAGAATTTTGATATTAATCTTTCTCAGGTTAAGGGTGGCTTTATTGTTGAAACGGGCTCTCAAAAAGGTCGTGAAATTATTGAGAAAAATTCCAATCTTTTTGAAGAAGCTAAGGCTGAATTCATTAATGAAAGAGACGAGCAAAGAGTCAGGGTTATCAAGGAAGTGGAGAAAAATATTCAAGAGAAGGAAATCCCACGGCAGGAACGTTTCAAAGGCATTATCGAAAAGAATTATGAATCGAATATCTGGAAAGAAGAAGCAGAAACTTGTGTTGAATGTGGAGCCTGTAATACGATTTGTCCTACCTGTCATTGTTTTCTTTTATTTGACCAGAAAGATAATCAGCATTTAGCGAGATTTCGTTTATGGGATTCCTGTATGATAAAGGATTTTGCAAAAGTTGCCGGTGGTGCGAATCCGAGACATAAATTGTGGATGAGATTAAGAAATAGATTCGAAAAAAAATTTGATTTTTTCCCGAAGTTGTCTAATATTTATGCCTGCACGGGATGTGGACGATGTGTTTCAGCTTGTCCAGCAAAGATTGATATAAGAAAGGTTCTTAAGAGGTTGAGTGGCAATGGGAAATAATAAAAACCCATATCGGTCCATAGAATCAGAAGTCCTTGATGTTATCACCGAAAGTCCGACTATAACAACTGTAAAATTGAAACCCAAAGAATTATTAAGTTTTGAAACGGGTCAATTTATTGAAATGTCTGTGCCTGGTGTAGGCGAAGCTCCTTTTACCCCTTCTTCTCGACCTTCCGTAAAAGATATGATGGATGTAACCGTAATGAAGGTCGGCAAGGTTACCGAGAAAGTTCATACACTTAAAAAAGGGGATATTGTTGGTTTGAGAGGTCCTTATGGGAAGGGTTATCCACTTGATAGTTTTAAAGGCAAAGAAATACTGGTTTTAGGTGGTGGAGTGGGTTTGGCACCTTTGAGAAGTTTAATGTATGCATTATTTGATAGGATAAGTGATTTCAAAAAGATTTATTTTAGATATGGTGCAAGAACGCCTAAAGATATCATATATAAAAATGAAGTAAAAGAATGGTCACGGAGAGGTGACTTAGATTTTCGAATTACTGTTGATGCTGGAGATGAAGAATGGAAAGGACACGTTGGGCTTGTTACGACTATTTTAGATGGAATGGCAATAAATGTTTCCGGTGGCATAGCAGTAGTTTGTGGTCCACCGATAATGATGAAATTTTCTACGTTTAAGTTATTAGATTTAGGTTTTAAAATTGAGAATATCTATTTATCGATGGAAAAAAATATGTCCTGTGGTTTTGGAAAATGCGGTCATTGCAGATTGGGAATTTATTACACCTGCAAAGATGGACCCGTTTTTACTTATGATAAGATAAAGAATTTTCCGAATATTTGGGATTAGTCAATGTAGCGGTGTGATTTATCGCACATAATATAACGTCGCATAAATGCGACCGCTACCACACTAAGGAGTTGTGATGGAAACAAGTGCGGAACAATTGCATCAGGGGAAGGTGAACATCGAACCGAAAAAAGGGATTGATAAAAGACTTTATATTGACCTTGATGTATGTGCCACAGGTCAATGCAAAGAATGTGATATTAAATGTAGTTATTTTTATCATCCGAGTAATAATGGTATTGTTTCAGTGGCTGAACTTGCTACATATTATCTTGTGTGTCGTAGGTGTGAGGAACCACATTGTGTTAATGCCTGCCCGGTAGAGGCTCTTGAACAGCAAAAGGATAAGAATAAACTTTTAATTCGACATAATATGCGTTGTATAAGTTGTAAATCTTGTTCTCACGCTTGTCCTTATGGGACAATATATCCTGAAAATGTTCCATTGTTTGTCCACAATTGTGATTTTTGTCTGGATAGAAGGGATAAGGAAAGCGAACCACTGTGTATAAAAAGCTGTGAATACGGAGCATTGAGTTTAAAGAGTGGGGATATTCAGTTAGATGAGAACACATTTCTTGTAGGCGATTATTTAATAGTTCATTCAACACATTGGAATAGGGAAAAGGCATAGTTGTGATAGTTCAGGATATTTATCCTGAACTAAAAATGAAATGGGACATTTGTCCCGAATAAATTAATTGTTCAGGATACATATTCTGAACCATCATGATAATTGTTAAAGAGGAACGCATATATGCGTTCCCTACTGTGATGGAATTGGGAAAAGGCATGATTTATATTCAGTACATTGTGTATGTAGTAGTGTTCGGGTTCATATTGACTGCTATTGTAGGGCTTTTAGCGAGTTGGATAGACAGAAAGGTTACCGCAAGAGTTCAGTACCGTGTTGGACCTCCGCTGTTACAGCCTTTAATAGATATTATCAAACTCCTTGGGAAGGAAACGCTTATTCCGGCAGGGGCTTCAAAGACAACCTTTTTAATGGCACCTCTCATTGGGTTATCGAGTGTAATTCTGGTTTCAACTTTGCTATGGGTGAATAACATAAATTGGAATAATACTTTTATTGGCGATTTGATTGTTGTTTTATACTTATTAACTATTCCTTCTATAAGTATTATTATGGGTGGTTTTGCTTCTAAAAATCCCTTTGCGAGCTTAGGTGCTTCAAGAGAGATGAAACTCATTTTGAGTTATGAACTTCCTTTTATATTGGCTATTCTTGTTCCGGTAATAAAAACTGGTTACAGTATTAGACTTGGTGATATAGTAGTATTTCAATTGGAAAATGGGGTGATTGTTGGAAGTATATCGGGCATTTTAGCGCTGATTGTAGTAATAATGTGTATGCAGGCAAAATTAGCACTTGTTCCCTTTGATGCACCTGAAGCTGAAACGGAACTTTCGGGAGGGGTATTGATTGAATATTCAGGTTCGGGACTCGCTATTTATAGATTAATGAAGAATATGCTTTTATTTACATTGCCATTTTTCCTGATGATTATGTTTATGGGAGGATTGAGATTAGAAGGAATTCATATTCTTTGGGGTATTTTGAAATATGTCGGACTTGTTGCACTTATAACGGTCATCCGGAATACGAATCCACGTGTAAGAATTGATCAGGCTGTCAGGTTTTTCTGGGGACCTATGACGATAATTGCATTATTAGCTGTGATATTGGCATTATTAGGATATTAAAATATTGGAAATTGGAAATTTCAAATTTAAGGTTTCCAATTGAATTAGATATGTAGCCCTGACTCTTTTGTCTGCCTGTGCGTTGCACGCAGACAGGTCAGAGATTCCGAAACAAGTTCGGAATGACATTTTCCTTTTCCTGTCATTCTGAACTTGTTTCAGCATCTGGAAAAAGATTCCGGGCTACTAATTAGATTAAGACAGGGATACAGATGAGTTTAAAGTTAAATGCGTTGTTAAAATCACCGTGGGTATTTCACTTATCCACAGGCAGCTGTAACAACTGTGATATTGAAATCCTGGATTGTCTAACACCAAGATTTGATATCGAAAGGTTCGGAATGTTACTTGTCGGAAGTATCAAACATGCTGATGTGCTATTAGTTACAGGTTCTTGCAATAGAAAATCTGCGGAAAGATTAAAAAGATTATATGAGCAAGCGCCAAAACCCTGTCTTGTGGTCGCAATTGGAGAATGCTCATTATCACGAGGAATGTTTATTGACAGCTATAATTGTCCTTTACCATTAGATAAGATTGTTCCTGTGAGCGTTTATATCCCTGGATGTCCTCCTAAGCCGGAGGCAATCATTGCAGGTGCAGTTAAACTGATTGAGAAAATTAAAAAGGGTACATAAAAAAATGTAGGGAACGCATATATGCGTTCCTTATAACAAGGATATCAAATGACAAGAGAAGAAGTTTTAAAAGATTTACGAGAGAAATTTAAGAGTGATATTATCGAGTTATTTGATAAATCTCCGAAGCGGATTTATGTTGAGATTAAACCAGAATCAATTACTAAATTGTCTGAGTTTATTTTCAGAAATTTGGGTGCAAGGTTCAATATCGCATCGGGAGTAGATGTGCGGTATCATATCGAAATACTATATCATTTCACAATTGAGGAAATCAATTTGTTAATTTCTGTAAGAGTTAAATTACCAAAAGATAAATTGGAGATAGATTCCATTGCTAATATTATTAAGGGTGCTAATTGGATAGAAAGAGAAATAAATGAGATGTTAGGGATAAACTTTAAAGGTCATCCGAATTTGAAGAAGTTGTTATTGCCTGATGAATGGCCCGAGGGTGTTTACCCGTTAAGAAGAGATTATGATGAGTGGGATAAGAATGCTATTAGAGACAGAGGTGTTTAAAATTGGAAATTTCAACCCTGAACTTGATTCAGGGCTCAAATTTCCAATGTCATGCTGAACTTGTTTCAGCATCCCACTTGAGATTCCGAAACAAGTAATGTCATCCTGAACTTGATTCAGGATCGGAATGACCACTTTGATATGTGTCATTTTGAACATTCGTATTTAACTATAAATGAGGTGTTTGATGAGTAGGACTATAATTCCCATAGGACCGTTTCATCCATTACAGGAAGAACCTGAGTTTTTTACTCTTGTTGTAGATGGGGAGACAGTTATAGATATTGATGTGAAATTGGGATATAACCACAGAGGTATTGAGAAGCTCTCTGAGATGAAGACATTTGACCAGTCTACCTTTGTTATTGAGCGAATCTGTGGAATATGTTCAACGAGTCATCCTTTCGCTTTTGTGAATGCAGTTGAGGATATTTTCCCAATGGAAGTTCCTGAAAGAGCTAAATATATAAGGACCATAATTGCTGAAGGGGAGAGGATACATTCGCATCTATTGTGGTTAGGACTTGCGGGACATTTTCTTGGGTATAATACGGTATTTATGTGGGCATGGAAGTTGAGAGAAGAGATTCTGGATGTGATGGAGATTTTATCAGGAAATAGAAATAATTATGCTATGTTTAAACCGGGTGGAGTGAGAAGGGATATAAAAAAGGAAGATATTCCTGTTTGCCTTAAGAAAATAGATTCTATTATCCCTACCTGTGAGATGCTCAAGAAAGCTGTTATTGATGACCCTGTATTGCATGCTCGGACAAAAGGTATTGGAGTGCTTACAAAAGAGGAAGCTATCAATTATTGTGCTCTTGGACCAACTTCTCGGGCTTCAGGTGTAGATAGGGATTTGCGGAAAAATTGCCCCTATGGTGCTTATGATAAAGTTGAGTGGAATATGATAGTAACAGAAAATGGTGATGTTTTTGATAAAGCTGTTGTTAGAATATTAGAGACATTTGAATCAATCAAGATTATGAAGACTTGTCTTGAGAATTTACCAGACGGTGAAATTGATGCTAAAATTAAAGATATTCCACCTGGAGAGGGGATTGGCCACATTGAAGCACCTCGAGGTGAGACTTTCCATTATGTAAGAAGCGATGGAACGAACAGACCTGCAAGGCATAAGGTTAGGGCACCTACCTTTATGAATCTACCGACTTATAAGGCAACAGTTGTTGGTGCATCAATTTCAGATGCTACAATTATTTTAGCAGCGATTGACCCCTGTTATTGTTGTACAGAAAGGATAGGAGTGCGCGATGTTAAGGGTCGGAGATTGTATGATGGTAAAAATTTAATAAAACTTTCTCAGGAAAAGACTCTGAAGTTAAAGAAAGAAATGGGAGTGAAATAATTTAAAACCGACAACCGACAATTTTTATCCGTGTTTCTGTACTTTCGTGTTTCCGTGATTAAATTGAAGAGAAATCACGGAATCACAGAAGTACGGAAGCACTGAAAAGGTATTTATAAATGCACTTTTTTAGGTTCGACAACTTATCAAACTTTGTAGCAATATTTGTTGGTGTGTTTTCTATATTGGTTCTTCTTTATTCTATTGAGTTTATGAAAGGAAGAAAAGGTCTTTTCCGTTATTTCCTATATATTATAATAACAACAATTGTTTCATTGGGTGCAGTATGGTCCAATGACCTTATTATCTTCATAATATTCTGGGGATTTTTAGGAGCACTCCTATACTTATTGATAGATTTTGGAAGAACAGAAAATACTACTTATACGGCAAAGAAGGCATTTATTATAATCGGTGGAACTGATGCAGTGATGCTATTGGGAATAGCGATTCTCTTTAAACTTACTGGCACTTTTCGGATGGATAGAATAAATGTTGGGTTGAATAGTACCGCGGCTATTTGGGCTTATATTTGTTTAGCTATTGGTGCTTTTGCTAAAGCAGGTGCAATGCCTTTTCATACCTGGGTGCCGGATACTGCAGAAGATGCACCAACTCCTGTAACTGCCTTTTTGCCTGCTTCACTGGATAAACTTTTAGGAATATATTTCTTAGCCCGAATCTCGTTGTATATGTTTGAAATGAATAATGGGATGAATACATTTCTAATGATAATTGGGAGCATTACAATTATTGCGGCGGTTATGATGGCTCTTATTCAACATAATTTTAAAAGGCTTTTGGGTTATCATGCTGTTAGCCAGGTGGGCTATATGATTTTAGGAATTGGAACGGGTAATCCGATTGGGATTGCAGGTGGTCTATTTCATATGTTAAATCATGCTATATATAAAAGCTGTTTATTTCTTTCGGGTGGCGGTGTTGAAAAGAAAGCAGGAACAACTGATTTAGAGAAATTAGGCGGATATGCTAAAGTTATGCCGATTACTTTCATCACATTTTTAATAGCATCATTCTCCATATCTGGAGTTCCTCCTTTCAATGGTTTTGCATCAAAATGGATGATTTATCAAGGGATAATAGAGACAGGAAAAGATGGTGGATATTTGTGGATTGTCTGGCTTGTTGCAGCGATGTTTGGTAGTGCTTTAACACTTGCGAGTTTTATGAAATTAATACATTCGATTTTTTTAGGGCAACCTTCAAAAGAGCATCAAACCTCAATCGGCGTTCAAGCTAAAGTTGGCTCAGCGATGGTTGTTCCAATGATTTTATTAGCGCTCTTATGTATTGTCTTTGGAGTATTCGCTTATCAGATTCCTTTAAAATGGTATATTTTCCCAAGTCTGGGTAAGGAAGTAACTTTCACAGGCACCTGGTATTCAGGATGGGCGACAATCCTGATTATTATAGGTATTATTATTGGTTATACCCTGTATCTTCTCGGGACTCTTAAAAGTGCGAGAGTCACAGATGTATTTGTTGGGGGAGAAAAAGTAGAGGAATATCCTGATATGAGGGTTTCAGGTGTGGAATTTTATAACACGATTAAAGAGGTTGCTATTTTGAAGGGTATTTATAAGTTGGCAGAGAAAAAGGTATTTGATATATATGAAGTATTCAAACAAATAACTTTTGGTTTTAATGCTATATTACGTGTTTTGCATACAGGTGTGATGACTACATATCTGGCATGGTGTCTTATAGGAATGATTATACTTTTTTACGTTTTGGTGAGGTAAGATGGTAGAACTGAATGTTTTGATAATATTTATGATTATTGGAGCATTGATTGCAATAGAGGTGAAGCATTTGCTTTCATCCGTTATTGCTGTTGGAGCGGTTGGTTTAGGACTTTCAATAGCCTTTTTAGATTTAAAGGCACCTGATGTGGCGATTGTTCAGCTTGTTGTTGAAATATTATCAGTGATTTATTTAATAAGAGCAACATTAAAGAGAGATCTTCCTTATGCAACGGAAAAAGGATTGTTTCTTCAGGCTTTAGTTGGATTAATCTTTATTGCGATCTTTTTGGTTTTTGCTGTCCAATGTTTATATGAGTTACCGGAGTTTGGTCATCCGATAATGAGAGTAGCGAAGACATATTTGGAGAATGGACTGTCAAAGACGGGAGCAGCAAATATTGTCACGGCAATAATTCTTGATTTCAGAGGGTATGATACTCTGGGTGAAGCCACCATATTATTTACTGCGGTTGTGGGAGTTTTAGCCGTTGTGCGTGAGATTGGAAGAAAAAAGGAAATAACACACCCCAACTCCGTAGAGACGCAATGCATTGCGTCTCTACAGGGAAAAGAAAAGGGAGAAGTTAATGAGTAAAGAGCGAGATAAAGGAATGTCTTTAATAGTTAAGACGATTACGCGTCTGACTGTGGGTTTAATATTTCTTTATGGCGTGTATATTGTTGCTCATGGTCATTTGTCGCCTGGAGGTGGTTTTGCTGGAGGTGTGATAATTGCTCTATCTTTTGTTCATCTTATGCTGGCTTATGGGAAGGAAGAGGCTTTTAAGAAATTATCCCGGGCTGGGGCTTCGGTTTTTGAGAGTTTAGGGGCAATAATGTTTTTAACGATAGCTTTACTTGGCTTTTTTGGTGGATACTTTTTCTTAAATTTTGTAAGTAAAGGGACTCCTTTTAGATTATATAGTTCTGGGATAATACCATTTTGTAATATAGCGATCTGTTTAAAAGTGGGTGCTGGGCTTTTTGCAATATTTATTGCCCTTGTGTTATTAAAATTTGATGTGGAGAAAAAGCAATGATTCCTTATTTACCATATTGGCTATGTCTCATACTTTTTTGTGAAGGACTTTATTGTGTTTTAAGAAAGCGTAATCTTATAAAAATAATTGTTGGCATTATGATAATGGATTATGCGGTCAATTTATTTTTCGTATTACTTGCGTATAAGATAAATGGGCGTGCTCCTATTTTATCACCTGATACTACTATCATGAATATGGTTGACCCATTACCTCATGCATTGGTTCTTACATCAATTGTTATTGGTCTGGCAACAACAGCTTTGTTTATAGCCATTGCAATAAGAATATATCAGAAATATGGGACATTTGATATTACCAAGATTAAGGAATTAAAAGGATGATAGAGACTTCTCAAATAATACCGCTATTTGTTGCCATACCTCTTGGTGGTGCATTTTTAACTTCTTTGACAAGCAAGAAGTTAAATTGGTTAGCGGATATTCTGGGTATTGGAGCAACTCTTGTTCTGTTTGTTTTGTCCCTTATGTCTGTTCGTTTAGTGTATTTATATGATATACTTATATATAAAGTAGGGGCATGGAATCCTCCTATTGGTATAGTGATGGTGATGGATGGATTGACTTCGTTTATGCTTGTGACTGTGAACTTAGTAGCATTCCTAATCGCTTGTTATTCTATTAATTATATGGAGAAATTTACTTCAAAATGGAGTTTCTATACATTATTTCTGTTGATGCTTGCTGGAATGAATGGCGTGATAGTTACGGGTGACCTGTTCAATCTGTTTGTTTTTTTAGAGATAGCAGCGATAGCGAGTTATGCGCTGGTAGCTTTCGGGACGGAGAAGTTTGAACTTGAGGCGGCATTCAAATACGCTGTTATGGGTTCGGTTGGGTCACTCTTTATTCTTCTTGGTATTGGATTTTTATATGGTTATACCTCAACATTGAATATGGCGGATATGGCGAATGTCCTTAAAGAAAAAGGAGTTTCTAATGTAACTTTGATGGTAAGTGTTTTGTTCTTGATGGGATTTGGATTTAAGGCAGCGATTGTTCCTTTCCATGCCTGGTTACCCGACGCACATCCTTCTGCACCAGCACCCATCTCAGCTATGTTGTCTGGGGTGTTGATAAAATCGTTGGGTATTTATGCATTATGCAGGATAGTATTTAATATAATAGGAATAACTGCACCTATATCTAATATATTGATGTTCTTGGGTGCATTATCAATGGTTGTCGGAGTCTTTTTGGCTATTGGGCAATGGGATTTTAAGAGGCTTTTGGCTTATCATTCGATAAGTCAGATAGGTTATGTAGTTCTTGGAATAGGTATTGGGACTCCCCTTGGGATTTTGGGTGGTTTATTCCATCTTTTTAATCATTCAGTGTTTAAATCTTTGCTCTTTTTAAATTCCGGGGCTGTTGAGTATTCGACAGGAACGCGTGATTTAAAAGAAATGGGTGGATTAGCCTCGAAAATGCCGATGACAGGTTCAACGAGTTTTATAGCTTCTATGTCGATTGCGGGGATTCCACCGTTCAATGGTTTTTGGAGTAAGTTAATAATAATAATTGCAGCTGTGCAAGCAAGTCATTACTGGTATGCATTCTGGGCAGTTTTGGCAAGCATTTTAACCTTAGCGTCCTTTATGAAGGTGATGAAATATGCATTTTTAGGGAAATTAGGAGAGAAGTGGAGTCAGATAAAGGAAGTTCCCGGATTTATGCAATTGTCGATGTTGTTGTTAGCATTAATTTGTGTAGTGGGTGGCTTATTAGTCTTGCCCAGTGTGAGCGAAGTTTTCCTACGCAAGGCATCAGACGCTCTTTTGCAAGGAGTAGATTACGCAACTACAATATTGAGTAATGTGTAGCGGTTTGATTTATCAAACTCTCTTGTTGTGTGAGATTCATCTCGCATATTTGTGCGGTAGGGATGTCGCATTATGATATAAAGATTGGTGTAATCCAGATGAAAAGTAAGATAATTTTATTCATTGTAGCATTTGTTGTATGGTGTTTATTGACCTGGATTCCGGATGGTCAACATTTGTTTGTAGGAATTTTTGTTGCTCTTTTAGTAGCGATTTTAGCGGGTGATTTGTTTGTGACAAGACCTCATACTTTGACGCACCCATTACGATATTGGTATTTTCTTGTTTATTATTTACCTGTGTTTTTATGGGAATGTCTTAAGGCGAATTTAGATGTTGCTTATAGAGTTTTGCATCCTCAATTGCCTATAAAACCGGGGATTGTTAAAATAAAAACTAATTTAAAGAGCGATGCAGGACTTACGTTTCTTGCCAATTCTATTACTCTGACTCCTGGCACAATGAGCGTGGATATCGATAAAGAAAATGGTATAATATATATACATTGGATTAAGGTAAAGGCTACGGACACAGAAGAAACCACAAAAATTATCTCTGAGCGCTTTGAGAGAATTTTAACAAAGATTTTTGAATAATGTTGTAATGGACGGGGATACCTGTCCCGGGAATGTAGTGCGAGCTTTATCCTGAATCAAGTTCAGGATCAACTCGCAGTCTGTTATTGCGACATAAATGTCGCACCACAAATAAAATGTGGAATGCGGTAGCTTGCTACCGCTTTGTAATGCGAGGATTTGGTCTCGCAAAACGAGTTTATAAAAAAAGCAGAAGCAAGCTTCTGCTAATGTAAAGCGAAAGCAAGCTTTCGCACTCCAAAGAAAAAGGAAATTAACGAAGGTTGATGGTATGAAAACAGTGAGATGGTTAATAGGAGCAATTATTCTAATAGGCATTGTTGTTTTGATTATATTGCACCCATTTCCATTTCTTTTTTACTCCGATCTCCCTTATGTCGGTGTTATAGGAAGAGCACTCTACATAATTATTTTAGCAGCTTTTATGTGCCTTTATCGGATTATGTTAGGACCGACAAGTGCTGATAGAATTGTCGCAATTGATATAATGGGGGTTCTTATAGTTGGGTTTTGTGCAATTTTATCCATTTCGACCGGGAGGTCATGGTATATTGATATTGGAATAGTCTGGGCATTGCAGAGTTTTATCAGCACATTAGCACTGTCCAAGTATTTAGAAGGGAAAGATTTTGATGAGTAGCACAATTGGTTTAATATTTATCATTATAGGATTAGCTTTTGATGTTTTTGGGTGTTTAGGGCTTGTGCGTCTTCCGGATATATATAATCGTTTGCAGGCGGCAACAAAGTGTGTCACCCTGGGAACTTGTAGTATATTATTTGGAACATTTATTGTAGTTGGATTTACTTCTGCCGGGATAAAATCACTTTTGTGTATTATATTTATTCTGTTGACTGCACCGGTAGCAGCACATGCTTTGGCAAGAGGAGCGCATCGCTCCGGAGTAAAGCTCTGGGATGGTAGTGTTATTGATAGATATGCTGAGGATAAAGAAGGAGAAGCGAAGGAAGGTAAACAATAATTTCAATTAGCCACGAAAGCACACGAAAGGTCACGAAAATTAAAAATATCTTTTTCGTGTGTTTTCGTGAAATTTCGTGGCTAAATATCCTTTTAGATTTTACAGGTTAAGGATCAAAATGAAATACCCCAAGATTAGAGAATTAATCGAGGCAATAAAAGCGTTAATTGTAGGACCTTATACTTCGAAATTTCCATTTGAACCTCATCAACCTCATCCTAATTTCAGAGGTCAACCGAAGTATAATCAGGATAAATGTGTTGGCTGTTTAGCCTGTGAAGAGGTTTGTCCCGTAAATGCTATTGCCCACAATGACTCAGTGGATAAATCAAATCCGATGAGAACAATGATTCATTATACTGATACCTGTATATTTTGTGGTCAATGCGAAGCGGCTTGTATTGCTGATCACGAAGGTATTAAACTTTCAAATGATTTTGAGCTTTCCTTTTTTGATAGAAAAGAGGCTTATGAAACTATTGAGAAGGAATTAGAACTTTGTGAGATTTGTGGTGAACCGATTGCCTGTAAAGATCATTTGAAATGGATAGCTGAGAAGATTGGTGAATTAACCTATTCAAGTCCCACCTTATATTTATCCCGCTTGAAAGACCTTGGAATTATTGATGAGAATCTTGTGTCTGCATTAAAAGATTACGGTCGTTCTGACAGAGTCAAAATACTCTGCGCCCGTTGCAGAAGAGAAACTACTTTAACAACGAAGTAACCGTTAATAATAAATTTCACGCAGAGCTCACAGAGAACGCAAAGATAGATAATTCAGTTGTCAAAAATAGTTAATATCTACTAAGCCACTTTTTCTATAAACATTTCGCTCCTTTCGGAGCGAGATTTAAAGACATTGATGAATTAGGATTGAGACCTCTGAAAAACTAACAAACGACGCTATGTCATTCCTGCGAAAGCAGGAATTTAGAAGTTTTTAAACAACTTTAATGTAATTCTGGATTCCCGCTTACACGGGAATGACAAATTAACCAGTATTTCAGAGATCTCGGATTGGTAATTATGTTCTTGTTTGATGATATTCTAAAAGGAAAAATTGTTATTGTTGGAGTTGGTAATACGCTTCGTGGGGATGATGGATTCGGTTCTATATTAATAGAAAAGTTGAAAAAAAATTTTGAAGAAATTGGAGATAGACAATACAAGTCTATTCCCATTTTAATTGATGCGGGGAATGCACCTGAAAATTATGCTGGAAAGATTGCTAAAGAGAAGCCAGACACTATTTTAATCGTTGATGCAATTGATTTGGGTTTGAAACCAGGGGAATACGAAATTATCAAAAGGACAGATATGGTTGAGACAGGCTTTACCACTCACAATATGTCATTGAGTATGTTTATTGAATTTTTAGAGAAGGAAACAGGAGCTGAAATTTATATTTTAGGAGTTCAACCAG
>Ga0315289_10007786_pt1 | contig 15566 bp, 13 predicted proteins | sample YL17G11_40_MG_FD_203452 | JGI IMG/M metagenome (GOLD analysis project Ga0315289, IMG submission 203452) | Sediment microbial communities from Yellowstone Lake, YNP, Wyoming, USA - YL17G11_40 | ecosystem: Environmental > Aquatic > Freshwater > Lake > Sediment | place: USA: Wyoming | collected... | reverse complement strand
GCATCATCATGGGCATCCTGCCCGGCACCGACGGCGTGGTGCGCATGTCCAAGTCGCTGGGCAATCACATCCCGATCCTGGCAACGCCGGAAGATATGTACGGCAAGGTGATGAGCCTACCCGATAGCGCCATGCCGGTCTACTTCCGGCTCGTCACGCGCTATGCGCCGCCACAGGTCAAGGCGGTCGAAGAGGCGCTGGCACAGGGCAAGCGGCATCCGCGCGATGTGAAGATGGAACTGGCGCATGAGGTCGTTAGCATCTTCCATTCGGAACAGGTGGCTGCTGAGGCCGAGGAACAGTTCAAGCGCGTCTTCCAGGCACGCGAAGCGCCGGGCGAAATGCCTGAGTACACCCTCCAGACTGGTCAATCGGTGTTGGATGTTCTGTTGGCGGTTAAATTGGTAACCAGTAAGAGCGACGGACGCCGGATGATTGAACAGAAGGGCGTGCGCCTGGATGGGGAGGTTTTGCCCGACTCACAGGTGATTTTCCCGCATGGGGGCGTGTTGCAGGTTGGAAAAAGGAAGTTCGTGAGGGTAAAATAAATCGAAATCGAACCCCCCGGAGTTTTCAGAACCTCGAGGGTATATTTACGGTTGCAACGCCTCTTGCATCAACGTCTGGCCGAGATATTCGATAAATGAGGGGTTATCTTCTTCTATCGCTATCACCAGTGCTAGCGGCGTACCCTGCCAATCGGGCAGTGTCCCGGCCAGGTACCAGGTGATGGTCTTGTGCTCCTGCGTTTCGACACCTTTTCCGCTCGCTTGCCAGAAGGGCTGACCGCTGACCATCAGCGACTCGGCGGTCGAGGAGGCAGATTGGGCTGATAACGCTTGCACAGGCTCGCCCAACGGCGGTAAGATGACCCAGCCCTGCTGTGGAGTGTTTACGGCCATCACCAGGCGTGGGGCAGGCAGGATACCCTGGTTGCTGAGTGTGGCGGCTGCCAAAGCCATTTGCAGCGGGCTGACGCGCAATTCCCCACTCACAGTCGAGGCCGCCGCGACCGGCAGGCGCAACTCAGGGGTGGTATAAAATCCAAGCGCATCGTACAACTGGATGAGGTCGTTGTGAGGCGCGTTCTCGCTCAAGCCAGCAGCGAAAAGGAACGGCGTGGGAACCATTCCCAAAGGATAAAGCCCTTGCCCGGCGCGATCCAGCAGCGGGGCGCCTGGGTCTTGCGCCAGGCTGTCGCCTTCTTCGTCCAGCTTATTCGGATCGTAGGTCGGGTGGGAGGCCATGACCAGGATCTCGCCGCTCTGCGCGTTGAGCAGCACCAGTGCGCCGGCGTGCTCGCCGAGCAGGGCGTCGGTATTGCTCTGCAAGTCCAGGTCAATGGTCAGGCGTATGTCCAGGCCGGGAGGCGGCTGGCCGTAGAGCAGGTGATCCCACCAGATGAGGCTGGCGGGGTTGCCCTGTAAGCCGCGCAGATAGGGATCGAGACTGGCTTCCAGTCCGGCCTGTCCGTAAATGGGGTGGGTATAGCCTGCGATGGGAGCAAGGTCAGGGTATGAATAGACACGGGTGTAACTGCCCGATTCACCTTGCGTGAGGTTGATCGGCGTGGAGTTCCGGTCGAGCAGGCTGCCGCGCTGCACGTAGCGATCCGAGATGGCGCGGCGCGCGTTGTCGGTGCGGGCCAGCAGATCGGGGCCGCGCCAGACCGCCCACCAGCCGTTCGCCAGCGAAGCGGCAATCAGGCCGAGGCCGAGAATGCCGGTCACGATCAGATATGGCTGCGAACGAGGCAGAGGCGCGGGTTCGTCTTCGGACTGGCTGGAGATGAGCAGGAGCAAGAGAAGGGAGAGGTAAGAAGTCAGTAGGGATGAACCACCATAGGAGAGGAACGGCAATGTGACGCCGGTCAGCGGCAGTAGGCGTAGGTTGCCGCCGATGATGAGCAGGCTTTGTGCTCCAATATAAGCTGTCAGCCCGGCGGCCAGGAGACGGCGAAAACTGTCGGAGGCGCGCAGGGCAACGCTCATCCCGCGGGAGAGGAAAAGGCCCAATAGTGCAAACAGGCCAATCGTTCCGACCAGACCCAATTCTTCTGATATTGCTGAAAAAATGAAATCCGAGACGGAAATCGGCACCAGGCCGGGGCTGCCCATCCCAGGCCCGCGCCCGCTGATTCCCCCGTTGGCAACCGCCATCAGTGATTGTATGATCTGGTAAGAGCGCCCGGATGGGTCGAGCCAGGGGTTCAGCCAGGCGTCCACGCGCAGGCGGACGACATCGAAGAGGAAGTAACCGGCCACTCCTGCAAGTCCCAGACCGAACAGGCTGACGAAAAGGACGCGCTTGCGGCCGGAGGCGATGTAGAGAACAATGGTGTAGAGAACGATGAATATGGATACGGTGCCGAGGTCGCGCTGGAAGAACAGCAGGAGCAGCGCTAGGCCGATCAGCACAAGGGTGGGGAGGAGGAGAGGGAGGAGGAGACGCGGCACGAGGGAAACACGGGGGGCGGGGGAGCGGGGGAGTGCGGGAGCAGAGGGGAAAAGGGGTAAGCGGTCGGCAAAATAGGCGGCCAGATAAACGATCAGCAGGAGCTTTAGCGGCTCGGAGGGCTGGAAATAGAGGCCGCAGCAGCCCAGCCACAGACGTGGACCCGCGCCCAGCGGGTTGGTGCCGAAGACGAGCGTCAGGGCAGTGAGCAACAAGCCGCCGGTTAGCAAGAGGTACTTGTAGCGGCGAAGGAAGCGCAAGTCGGCTGGCAGGCGCAGCCCCAGGAGGAGGATCCCGCCACTGACAACCAGCCAGAGCGCCTGCCGCAGCCCTAAACTGGCGTCCAGCCTCCAGACGGTCAACATACCCCAGCCGCTGAGCAGGGCGGCCAGGGGCAGCAGGTAGGGGTCGCTATCGGGCATGCAGCGGCGAACCTGGTGATGAGCTAACGCTATCAATCCAGCCCAGAGAATGAATCCAAGCCAGTGGCTCCAGCGGTATTCTACGGCCCAGGAGCGCTCGCGGGCGGCGGGTGAGAGGGTCAGGATGAGGGAATATAGGAAAAGAAAAACAGCCGCCAGTTCGAGCAGGCGGGTCTGGATTTGTTGCGGCGATAGGGATGCGTTTACCCTATTTTTCAGATAGAATCCGTGTTTATCCGTATTCATTTATGGTTCGGTGAATTACCAATGCTCTCACTTACGTCTTATCCTTTACGTTGCACGGTCACGAAAAGCGTAAAACGTGGACCGTGATCGTTTAGTGCAGGTACTTCTTGACCAGCAATTCCAATTTTTTTTGCGTCTCTGGCAGAATGACATCCGGGTTGGTGATCAACGCATCGGCCAGCGCGCTTCCACATTTGCAGGCGCGCTTGGCCGGTAAGCTGCGTACAAGGTTGCGTATGGCCTGCTGGGCAACAGTCGTGTTGCGGTTCAGGATTTGGATGACCATCTCCACCGTCACCGGCGCTTCGCTAACGTGCCACACATCGTAATCTGTGACGTGCGCCATCACTGCGTAGCACATTTCCGCCTCGCGCGCCAGGAAGGCCTCCGGCGAAGAGGTCATGCCGATGATGGCCATACCCCAGGCGCGAAAAGTGTTCGATTCAGCCTTGGTCGAAAAGCGCGGCCCCTCGACTGTTATAAAAGCGCCGCCAGCGTGGACGGTGGCGCCGGTCTGCGCAACGGCTTTTTCCAGTTGCGCTGAAAGTTCCTGGCAGAACGGATCGGCTGTGCCGACGTGGGCGACCAGCCCTTCGCCGAAGAAAGTGTGCGCTCGGCCTTTGGTATTGTCGAAGAGCTGGTCAGGGATAACGATGTGCCCAGGGGCGTAATCTTCGCGCAGCGAGCCGCAGGCGCTGATGCTGACCACACGTTCCGCGCCGAGCAACTTCAAGGCATAGATATTGGCGCGGTAGTTGACCTCGGTCGGCATGATGTGGTGGCCGATGCCGTGCCGCGCCAGGAAAGCCACACGCTGCTTTTCCAGCGTTCCAACGACGACCGGCGCGCTGGGCTTTCCAAAGGGGGTTTCCAGGTCGAATTCTTTGGTATCAGTGAGGCCGGGCATGCTGTATAGTCCAGAACCACCAATGATGGAGAGCATTATTTTTCTCGACATAAGATTACTCCGAAAATACGTAGGGCGGGATTCCAATCCCGCCGAATGGGGCTGCTTTCCGAAGAGGATTCAGCCACAAATTTCACGGATTCACACAGATTTTTCCTTAGACTTTTTGCGTCGGCGGCATGAGCATGTCACCGGATAGGGTAACGGTCAGGCGGGCACTACCGCAGCCGATCTCGTCGCCGGAGATGACCACCGTCGGCGTGGACAGGCGTTCCTGGTTCAGAAGCGTGCCGTTGGTCGAATCCAGGTCCTCCAGCCACCATTGTCCGTGATGGTAGCTCAAGCGGGCATGGCGGGCAGAGACGGTCTCTTCATCTAGCGGACATTCGCAGACAGGATCGCGGCCGATCGTGATCTCGGGCTGCTTGAAATGCCTGACTTGCGGCGGCTGGTCAGCGCTTGCTATGGTCAGGCTGATGGACGGCACTCGCCGGCTTGCCAGCAGCGCGCTTTGCTGCCTGAGGTCGCGCCATAGGTTCAGAAAAGCCCAGGTCAGGAAGGCGTAGAGACCGAGCGCCAGCAAGAAGCGCATAACGAGGAGAACAGGGCCGCTCATTTGGCTTGTTCTTCGGGATCTGGGATGAGGTTCGTCGGCAGCTCGCTGACGACGGGTGAAGCGGCTGTGTCTTCGATGCTCGGCTCGGCCTGTCGGAGCGGAACATCCTGCCCGAAGATCAACATCACACCGGCCAGCGAGATCACATCGCCGGGATACAAGGCCGACTGGGTGGTCCGCTCGTTGTTGACATAAGTCCCGCCAGTCGAGTTCAGGTCGAACAGCATGTAACGGCCCCTTACGGCGCGGAGTTGGGCATGGTTGCGCGAGACGCGCGGGTCATCAATCACGACGTGGTTGTCCAGCCTGCGCCCGATGTTGACAACCGACTGCTTGAGTGGAAAGATCTTCGTTCCCTGGAGGACCAGGAACGCGTTGCCGGGAATTGTGCCAGAGTTGATATCTCCAGCATTCCTGGCGGGTATGCCGCGCGTCTCGGCTAGGCTTTCGCCGCTGAACGAGGCCAGAACGCGTGCCTTGCCTGGTTTTATGGAGATGTCGGCGGCGGTCGTCAGGGTTGGCGAACTGGAAAAACGAATACCGACCTCGCTGCCCGCAGCGATCAGGGCGTTCAATAATTCTTCCAACATGCCTGGCTCACCTCGCCACTTAGATAGGCAGGAGGGGTGGGCGACGATCACGTACATGTTCGGCGCGAGCGCGCTCCCATCCGGCTGCTTTTTTATGCTGCTGTTCATCGCCGCGGCAAGTTGCCTGGTAATCTGGATTTCCAGTTTACTGCCTGGCAGGGCTTTCAGCAGGTGTTCTTCGATCAGTGAGCGCAGTTGCGCTTCCAGTTTTTCGAGTTTTTTCATTTTCGAGTTTTATACTAGGGAATTGCCCTATCATTATAGAATGTCGAGGTTGATTCTGCAAGCCCGTTGCCCTTTTATGCAGAGGGTGCTATCATGCGGGCATGATCGTGCCCGCTCAATTCCTTACTCGCTCGTTGCGACATTCTCCGTATGGCCCGGTGATTACCCGCATCCTTGCCGCCGGATTGAACGCTGTGCATCCCGGTGAGGCAGTAAGGCGGTTTGTTAAGCGCGAAAAGAATAAACTGCGCATAGCTAATCTGTTATATCCACTCGAAAAGGATCAGCGGACATTCATCATCGCTTTTGGAAAAGCCAGCCTGCCGATGGCGGATTCGCTGGCAGAAATCCTCAGAGATAGGTTGACCGGTGGGGTGGTTATCCCCAAGCACGCTGCGGGCTGGACCTCAGGCCGGCTGGCCGTTATGGAAGGCGGTCACCCTGTCCCGGATGAGCGCAGCTTGGCTGCTGGTCGGAGGGTTATCGAATTAATCTCCGGCTTGCGTGAGGAGGATTTGGTATTTTGCCTGATTTCGGGCGGCGGCTCGGCGTTGATGGCCGCGCCGGTCGGTGGCGTGACCCTGTCCGATTTGCAGGCATTGACCTCCTCTTTGCTGGCTTGCGGCGCGAGTATTGAAGATATAAACATCCTGCGCCGCCATCTCGACCTGTTAAAAGGCGGCGGCCTAGCGCGGCTGGCTTTTCCGGCACGCGTTGTTTCACTCATCCTTTCGGATGTGGTCGGGAATCCGCTGGAGGCGATTGCCTCTGGGCCGACCGCGCCCGACCCGACCACTTGCGCCGATGCGCTGGCTGTGCTTGAGAAATACAAATTGCCCAAGAAAATCCCGGAATCAGTGATAACCGCCCTAAGATCAGGGTACGAAACAATCAAGCCTGGCGATGCTGTTTTCGAAAATGTGGACAATCTCCTCGTGGGCAGCAATCTAATCGCTGCGCAGGCGGCGTTGAAACAGGCAGATATAGAAAGTTTTCATCCATACCTGCTACGAACCGATTTGCAAGGTGAAGCCCGCCAGGTTGCCGTCGAATTGTGCCGTACGCTGCGTTGGGCGTGGCAGACCGGGAACCCAGCTCCGCGCCCAGCTTGTATCATCGCGGGTGGCGAGACAACTGTCACATTGGTGGGGAATGGTCGCGGTGGCCGGAATACCGAACTGGCATTGGCCTCTGTCACCGAGTTAGCCGATTTCCCCGAGGTGATGCTCTTGAGCCTGGCAACCGACGGCGAGGATGGCCCAACCGATGCTGCCGGGGCAGTCGTTAATGGTGAGACCTTAGGGCGCGCCTTTGCCATGGGCCTTGACCCAGTTGACTATCTCCGCCGCAATGACTCGTACACTTTCTTTGCTGCCTTGGATGATTTGCTCAAGCCTGGTCCCACTGTCACGAATGTCCATGATTTGATTTATCTCTTTACTTTCTAACCTGATTCCTACTCCTTGATCCCTATGTCTCTCCCTCTCGTTCTCCTTACTCACACATTGCCCCCTGATTGGCTCACTTCCCTCGATGGCCGCATCTGCGCCGTACCTGTCCCAGTAGATGCCACTTCCCTGACCCCCGAACTGGAAGCGAACCTGGCCGAGGCCGAGGGCCTGTTCTGCTTGCTGACCATCCCGGTGCGCAAAGAGTTGCTCGACCGGATGCCGCGCTTGCGCGTGGTCAGCAACATGGCCGTCGGCGTGGATAATATTGATATAACTGCCTGCACGACGCGCGGCATCCCAGTAGGGAACACACCCGGCGTTTTAACGGATGCTACAGCTGACCTTACGATGGCGCTCCTGCTTTCGGCTGCACGTCGGCTGCCCGAGGCTTCCAGCGATGCCCGCCAGGGCCGCTGGCGGACATGGTCGCCGACCGGCTGGCTGGGCGCGGACTTGTGCGGCGCCACGCTGGGAATCGTCGGCTTGGGCAAGATCGGGCGCGCCGTGGCCGAGCGGGCGCGCGGCTTTGGCCTGCGGATCGTCTATACTGACACATCCCCTCTTCAGGATGTCGAATCGGAGCTTGGCGCAATGTTTCTTTCGTTCGATGAATTGATCCGGCAGAGTGATTTTATCAGCCTGCACTGCCCATTAACCTCCGAGACGCGCGGCTGGATCAACGAGTCTGCTTTGAGAAGGATGAAGCCGACTGCTATACTGGTCAACGCTGCGCGCGGCTCGGTGGTGGATACCGACGCGCTGACACACGCCCTGGCTGAGGGTCGGATCGCGGCCGCCGCGCTGGATGTCACCGACCCGGAGCCGCTGCCATCCGATCATCCGCTGTATTCACTGCCGAATTGCCTGATTGTTCCCCACATTGGCTCGGCGACGCGCGGCACGCGCCGCCGGATGGCTGAAATGGCCTGCGAAAACTTGCTCGCAGGTGTGGAAGAGCGCAGATTGCCGTATTGTGTCAATCCGGAGGTTTATGAGAAACCCGTTTTCTAGAAGAAAACGGGTTTCTGAAGTTTACACCTGCTGCCCGCAATTCGGGCAAAATCTTTCCCCGTGCGTAAGCACATATCCACATTTCCCGCAGGTTGTGGGTTGGACAGCTCCCAGCGGCGCGCCGCATGCCACGCAACTCGCCTCGCCGACCGGATTGGCCGCGCCGCAATATTCGCAGGTCAGGCGGCTCAGGCGCTCGGACAGTTGGTGACTGGCTCCTTTGGCTTGTACTTCCCTGTCAATGATCGTCCAGACCTTCTCGTTCAATTGCAAGTTTTGGATGTCTTGGGCGATGTCGTCCAACCGGCCAAGCAGGTTCAAGGGATTCATAAGCGCTGCGATGGCGGATTGTCCAAGGCTCGCAGCTACTCCCATCCATTGCTGCTGGCCGATCTGCACCGTCACGCCGTCTTCGATCTCCTGAATGTCCACAGCTAGCGCGGTTTGCCCTCCGGAGCGAGACCACTGGCTGGTTGCGATTTGCACGGTGAGATGGCTGCTTTCGCCTAGTATCTGTGCGCGCAGGTTGCCCTGGTTGAACTCTGCCAGCAATGCCTGGGCGACATCAGCCGGCGAGATATTTCCATGAAAGACGCGTTGTTCCATAGGTTTTTTAGATTATAATCGTTTTGCGATTTTTGATAGTTGCCGTATCATCTCAATATACAGGGGGCGGGGGATGTGCGGGCGACGAAGCCGCCTGCACATCCCCCCCTACTTTTTGAGAAGATGCGTTGGATCGAACTGCCTGATAGGATGTACGAATTATAACAGCAGAAAGTTTCTAATCATGCATTCCTGGACAAAACTCTTCCTGGTTCTTACGATTTTTGCCGGTGTTGCCGGTTTATTTTTCCTCTGGCCGGAATCTATACCTGCTGCCGCGCAACAGCCGACCGGCTCTGTGCCGACCGTGACGGGTACACCTTCGGGACCGATGATCACGGTCACATACCCCGAACAGATCAATGTCCGCGCCGGGCCGCACTCAGTCTATTACCTTGCCATCGGAGTTTTGCTGCCGGGCGAACAGGCTCCAGCCCTGGGCCGCACGGCTGGCGGGGAGTGGATCCAGATCTCTTATCCGGGCGTCCCAGGAGGCGTGGGATGGGTGTACGCGCCGTTAGTCGGTCTTTCACCGGGCTTTTTACCGATCATCGAGCCGCCGCCGACCGCCACGCCGCGCACGACTCCGACCATTGATCCTACATTGGCGGCTGCATTCTCGATCCCATCCACGCCGACCCGCCTTCCCACTTTCACGCCTCCGCCCCCGCTGGCCTACCCTACGTTCGAACCGGTGAGCAGTGGCGGAGTGAGCTTGCCGATGGGTCTGGTCATCTTCGGGCTGGCATTTATCGGGATCTTTAGTGCTTTCATCGTCTTCTTGCGTGGACGGTGATCGGTCGTTAAAACAACGAAGAGGCCGGAACATCTCCGGCCTCTTCTGGCTTGGTTTTCATTACGAATTGCAACTGCCGCCGCTGCAATCACATGTAGGCAAAACGTTTGGGTTTTCGACGATAAAACCTTTTCCGCGCTCGTCGTTCACGAAATTGATTGTCGAACCGCGCATGTACTGGATAGAGATGTTGTCTACCAAAACCTTTATCCCATCCATCTCCAAGGTCGTGTCCATCTCGCCAGGCTTATTGTCCAGCGACATGCCGTATTGCAGACCCGAACAGGTTCTACCGGCTACGTACACTCGAAGGGCGTACTCTTCAGCGAGGTTTCGTTGTGTGATCAGGTCGCGCACTGCTTGAGCAGCAGTCGGGGATAGGTGTATGGTATCTGTCTCGATCTGGTTCAGCATACTTACTCCTGTTTGTTGTAAAGTTGACCCATCGTATCAGGATTGGTTTGATTTGTCAACAAACCTGTGGTCAAAAGTAGAATGTCTGGTGTCCGGGTGATGAGCGCTTGCGATTTCCCTTCCGCCTGTATATAATCCCGCCAAATACTATCCTTATTTGAGGAGTGTTCCATGCGACGTTTGTTAGTTTCCGTACTTATTTGCCTGTGGGTTTTCGCTGCATTACTCTCTGCTTGCGGACCGGCTACGAGCAGCGATCCGGCTGCCCGAGCGGTGGAAGGTTATCTCGCTGCGCTGGTAGACAAGGATTCGAATCGTCTCGCCGCCCTTTCCTGCGCTACCTGGGAGACTAACGCGCTGATGGAGCTGGATTCGTTCCAGGCTGTTCAGACTCGTTTGGATGGCCTTGTCTGCCAGACGACCGGAATAGATACCGGTACATCGTTGGTTACGTGCAAGGGTAAGATCGTGGCAACGTATAACAACGAGGATCAAGAACTTGATCTCTCCGTCCGCACCTTTCTTGTTGTTCAGGAGGGCGGTGAGTATATGGTGTGCAGTTATAGATGAAATCCATTTTCTCGCGCGAAAATCTATGGGCGCTGCTATTGTGCCTGATCCTACTCGCACTCGTGATTTTTACTGCAAGTAGTGCACCCCTCTGGATCTATCAAGGCTTTTAGATGACGCTGACATATATTCTCATCTTTACCGTCGTCGCCTTGTTTCTCGGATTGGTATTGCGGGATCGTTGGCGCGTTTATTTGCTGATGGGGATCAGCGCGCTGGCGGTTTATCTTCTGCAACCTGCCCTGCCGATCCGTAGCCTGGACTTTTGGCTTTCTACCATAACGCTCTTGTTGACAGTCTTGGGCTGGATCCTTACAACCCCCTCCGATAAGTTGCGTGAACGTAATAATCTGGTTGCATTGGCGATCTTGGTCAGCATTGTCGTTTTCGCCGACTTGACCCGCTACCTGGGTTTGGGATGGACGCTGTCAGCCACTCTGCCGCCCAAGCTTGAAATGCTGATGATCTTTCTTGCACTTGCTGTACTGTTTCTGGGTGCTACAGCTTATTTCAAGCGCCTTTCGCCGATCCTTTTTCTTGCTTCAGGCATTGTTATGCTGCTCGGAATTTTTATCATCCTGAAAGTACCTTCTCTGGCGACAGCGGTTAGTGGAGTCATCCGTTACGCTTTGGGCAGGTCGAGCGCCAATGCTGCTGCTACGGATTTGCGTTGGTTGGGCTTTTCCTACATCGCTTTCCGGCTTCTCCACACCATTCGCGACCGGCAAACTGGACGCCTGCCGGTCGTTTCGCTACCTGAATATGTCACCTATGTGATCTTTTTCCCGGCTCTCACAGCCGGGCCGATTGACCGCATCGAGCGTTTTATCCAAGACCTACGGCGGCGTCCTATTTTGCTTTCCGCTGAAGATTTGTCCAATGCCGGTAAACGGCTGATGGTCGGTCTTTTCAAGAAGTTTGTTCTGGCCGACAGCCTCGCCATTATCGCTCTCAATAACGTCAACGCTTTACAGACTCGCACTGCTGGTTGGATGTGGGTATTGCTTTATGCCTATACCTTTCAGATATTGTTCGACTTTAGCGGTTACACGGATATTGCTATCGGTATCGGCGGGTTCCTTGGTTTTCGGCTGCCTGAGAACTTTACCAATCCATATCTAAAGCCTAACCTGACGCAGTTTTGGAACAGTTGGCACATGACCCTCACGCAATGGTTCCGGTCATATTTCTTCAATCCGGTTACCCGTTTCTTACGCTCCGGCAAACACCGGTTGCCAATCCCTGCAATCATCTTTATCACCCAGCTCGGCACCATGCTTCTTATCGGCCTCTGGCACGGCATCACCTGGAACTTTGTACTGTGGGGATTGTGGCATGGGATAGGGCTTTTTGTGCAAAATCGCTGGTCTGAGTTTCTCCGTCCACGCTTGGCCGGATTGGAGAATCGTAGAGGACTCAACTTCTTTCTCACAGCGCTTTCAATTTTTTTGACATTCCAGTATGTTGCTCTAGGATGGGTCTGGTTTGCTCTACCTACCCCGGGTTTATCATGGCAGGTTTTACTTAAACTTCTTGGCATGGCGCAATGACATCATCTGCTACTGGTTCATCCAGGTTGATCAACCCATACCTGGTTCTAGTCAAGGGACTGATCCTTTTTATTTTCATCAATCTTATATGCATATCTATATATATCCCGTATGGCAAGCTTTCCCTTTATAACTTCCTATTGCCTGGAAGGGAGCGATTCCCATTTGCAGAAGAAGTACCCGAGAAAATCTATAATCTCACCACCACGAACTTGGACGTAATGTTTTCATCTCATATCATTTCTTCGCCGAAATCGAAGGATGAATATCGTGTCGTGTTACTTGGCGACTCTTCCGTCTGGGGAGCGTCACTTCACCCCGAAGATACTCTGGCTGGACAATTGGATGACGCAAACCTGAAAAGCTGTGACGGCAGAAAGGTTCACGTTTACAATCTGGGCTACCCTCGCAATTCCATCACCAAAGATGCGCTTATTCTAAATGAAGCTATGCGATATAAACCAGACTTGATTGTTTGGATAACAACTCTGGGAAGTCTTACCCCCGATAGACGATTGGACCACCCAATCGTTCAGTCGAACCCTTCTCGGCTCTACGAGTTAAGCCATAAATATAATCTAGAGTTCGATTTTAGTACCATCAATTTTAATCATGCATCCTTCTTGGATAGAACTGTGTTTGGTTTCCGCCGTGATATTTCCGATTGGGCTCGTTTGCAGCTCTATGGTGTGCTTTGGGCTGCGACAGGTATAGACCAGGTATATCGGAATAGCTTCAAAGTATATTCACTTCCTGAATTGATAGATGATATCTCATATTTTGATTGGCAACCTCCCGCGTTCGACCCGCGTCTTCTTTCTCTCGATGTACTAGAGGCCGGCATGGAAATAGCAGGGAAGACACCGGTCATTTTGGTCAATGAACCGATACTCATTATTTCCGGTCAGAAGAACAGCGATCTACGATATGACTCGTCCTATCCACGTTGGGTGTATGATCAATATCGCCAAATTATGAATGTTGAGAGCAAAGAAAACGAGTGGCATTACATTGATTTATGGGATTTAGTCCCCTCCACCGATTTTTGGGGAGATACTGACATGCACCTGATGCCGGCTGGCGAGGCGCGTTTTGTAGAAGAACTGATCCCTTATATTCGATTTGCACCTTGCCCCTAGTAATAGATATGTATCAGTAGTTCACAAAAGGGCAATTGACGGTTAATGTTGGATTACTTCGGCCACGCGCTGCTGTCTTTCGATAGCGCGGCCGAGCATGAGATCCGAACGGCGTAAGGACAGTCATTCTTTCGCTGACGGCTTCGTGGCACGATTGGGTCTGGTTCACGTTGCCTGACCCAATTCATCATGGAATGTTTACCTCAAACTTCTTGGAATGGATTGATTCTTTCGAAAGAGCATTCTTTGGTTGATCTTTATCGATAGCCGTTGAAAGTACATTTTCCCCTGGCTGTCTTGATGGTATGGAGTGAATTTGTAATGAGGTAAAATATGCACTTATGTATGGCGTAGATGCCACTGTTTCATGATCGCTGGCTCTATATGGGTGACGTGCATTTTAGCCTAAATACCATCTCGACACTCAGGGACATTTGCCTCATATTTACGTATTGAATGGTCTTGGCCTTAACTGACTGATAGCGCATCCAGGTAGGTCCATACTTGCAGGCCGTGTAAACTTGAAGCGATTGCTACCGTCCTTATTCGTTTGGTTATAAAGTATTTCCGCTTCGTAGCACCTATTTTGTTACAATGTTTGTTTGACTTATCCATAAGAAGAGGTCTCCGTAAATGCGATCATTGGACTTGAAATTTTACTTCTTAGTGATTTCAATTTTTCTTACATTGTTGCCGGCTTGCACACCTAAGAACAACTACTATCAGGAGTCATTATCCGGTGTCCCTGAATTAATTTCCATATCACCGATACCATCACTGCAACCTGTAAGTTCACCTAGTAGTCAATCATCCCCAACCAATAATCCATCACTAATCCCGAATGTAATGATCACGCAGCAATTGACACCACAAACGACTTCAGTTGCCGAAACTCAAAGACCGCCGGAAATCGACTGGCGTGATGCTCCCATTATGCCCCTTGTGAGTCCACGCGTACTTCAAATTTACCAGGATGGTCAGGCTCAGGGTCGTAACCCTCACAACTTCTCCGTTATTGGCGATTGCCAGGCAATTCCCTTTGTTTTTATGGGACCTTTCGAGCGTGGCGAGTTAGAACCTGACAGCGCAGAAAGTAATCTTTGGAATGCCATTAGCCAATTCAAAGGTTCATTTGTTCGAGAGGGTATGGCTGTACGAGGCGGATTCACAGCCGCCTCTATCCTGTCTCCCATTCAGGCTGACCCACATTTTTGCATACCCGGTGAAACCCCGTTAACCTGCGAATACCGTCTGCACAACCCGGCCTTTGTGCTAATCACTTTAGAAACCTGGCTCGACCCGAATACTGTGGATCGATACGAGATTTACCTTCGCAAAATTCTGGATTATGTAATTGAACGTGGTACTGTCCCCATTTTGCTCACTAAGGCTGATTCTTCTGAATTAAGAAGCCGCACTCATGTCATCAATCCAGCTATCGTGCGAATCGCGCGTGATTATGATGTTCCGGTGATCAATTTCTGGCGAGCTGCCCAATACCTGGATAATTATGGGATTGACCCCGCCCGTGAAGGATTCCACCTAAGCCAGGAGGGCTATGACCTTAAGAATATCCTGGCCCTTCGAACATTGTATACAGTTTGGAAAGCAGTCGAATCTGGCGTCAGCAGCAGCAACACTAACAATGGTAGTGACGATCAGGGCAATTCTACAGCCACACCCTCGCTGCAAACTACCCCCATCTCCCAGCCCAATCCGCTGGTCACAGTGCCTAATTGTGATGGAGGCTGTATCTTCTTTGCTACTGCCAGTTCTCAAGATGGAGTAGTAACTTCTCAGGGAATTCTTGCATACAATTACAGTACCCAGACCCTGACCTCGGTGCTTGAAGACTATGACCTGCAAGATGTCAGCGAGGATGGCAAACGGCTGCTGGTGAACACGACCAACCGCCTGTATGAGATCAACCTAGCGAATGCTTCAGCGAACCTGATCAGCGACTCGTTCTTCTCATTAGGTAAACAAGGTGCGTATTGGAACAGTGATGACAGTGCAATCATACTCATAGATCAAAACAATTCCTTTCAAACCGAAACAGGCGGGGCATTCAATCTTTTTCCATCCGCTCATGATGAAGAACGTTATTTTGAAAGTGGCTCTTGCACATCCAAGGATTCTTGCCAATCCGGCGGGGTTTACCGTCTCAACTCAGATCAATCTGCTACTCGCCTGGATTCATATTCGCGGCTGGTTTTCTCTCCTGACGGTAAGTTAGTAGCCTTTCTGAATCCAGCCGCTGCTACTAAATATAATTATTTCCAAATCAGCTATATTCTCCTTGAAGAAACCGAGCGAGGCATCAGCAGCCGCCGTGTATTCTACTTCCCAGAAGAAGGCGGTTTTATGGTGCATCCTGACGTGCATGATTATGCCTTCTCACCGGAAAACAATAAACTTTTCATCATCTACGATGTGTACAGTGCTTACTATGAAGAGTCTCTACGCATTCAAACTTACGTGATAGATTTAAATACTGGTATTTTATATGACTTCGGTAGCATTAAAGGGATCAGTGGCTCACTTAATCCGCGAATGGTATGGGCACCTC
>Ga0315289_10007785_pt1 | contig 15568 bp, 13 predicted proteins | sample YL17G11_40_MG_FD_203452 | JGI IMG/M metagenome (GOLD analysis project Ga0315289, IMG submission 203452) | Sediment microbial communities from Yellowstone Lake, YNP, Wyoming, USA - YL17G11_40 | ecosystem: Environmental > Aquatic > Freshwater > Lake > Sediment | place: USA: Wyoming | collected... | reverse complement strand
TCTTCCGGTTGACCGTCACTGACGCGCAGGGCGTAGGCCGCCAGAAAGGCCACACCGAAGTCTATCGCGGCCATGAATATCAGGTCAACTTTGTGCGCAAAGTCAAAATGGAGATCGCCGTGGACGATCAATACGTCGAACGGACCGTTGAGGCGATCGCCAATGCGGCGCGCACAGGCACGGAGGGAAAAATCGGCGACGGCAAAATTTTCATCCTGCCGCTGGAGGACGCCCTGCGTATCCGCACCCGGGAACGCGGTCCGGAGGCTTTGTAGTCGCGCCCCGTCATGCGTGAAACCATCAACAATCTGCGAATATCCGCGTTTCGCGATGCCGACGACGACCCCCGTGCAGCCATCGGCGCGTTTGCTTCCGGGATCGATGCCGTTCTGCGGACCGCCTGGGAGCGCCGCATGGGCCCGCACCCCGGCGCCGCCTGTCTTGTTGCGCTTGGAGGGTATGGTCGCGCCGAGCTTTTCCCCCATTCGGACGTCGACATCCTCGTCCTGCATGCGCCCGCGGCGGACGGCAAAGCGATTGCGGCGCTGGTGCGCGATTTCTGGGACATGGGCCTTCTGCTGGGATGCGTGGTGCGCACGCCCGCCGAATGCCGGCGCATCCTGGGAGAAGACCTTGCCACGGATATTGCGTTATGGGAGTCCCGCTGCCTGGCGGGAAGCCCGCGGCTTTTCGAATCGCAGGTGCGGGAGGCCGTCGCTTCCCGGTTCTCGCGCCACCGCAACAGCTACCGCCACGAACTTCTCGCGGCGTTGCACGACGGCCTTTTTTCCGCCGCCTCCGCCATCTTCCGCATCGAACCCGACGTTAAAAACGGGCCGTGCTGCTTGCGCGATTGTCAACGAATGCTCTGGCTGTCGCGCCTTTCATCCCCCGCCGGGGCCGCAACGAGCGCCGCGCGGCCATCCACCATGGATGAGCAGGCCAGGTTTACGCGCGCGTATGGGGAACTTTCGCGATTACGCTGCGCGCTGCACCTGGTGGCCGGCCGGCGGCTGGACACGCTGGAGATCGCCCTGCAGCCGGAGGTTGCGCGACGCGCGGGCCGCGACGGGCCCGGCGCGCTCATGGAAGGGTTTTTCAAGTCCGTGCGCGACGTAAACCGCCTGCTGCAAGGTTTCGTGGAGCGCGAGGGACGTCGCGATATTCTGGGCTCCCTGCGCGCCCGGGCCGGATCAATGCGTATCGGCGATGACCTTTGGCTCATCGACGGCGTCATCGGGCCGGCATCCTCCGCGGCCGTCCCTGCAATGACGCCCGAAACAGTGCTGCGCATCTACGCCGCGTCACTCGATTACCAGGCCCTCCCGTCAACGCGGTTGCGCGACGCCATGCGCCGGGCCGTCGAAGGGTTCACTCTTGACATGGTGTGCACCAGGCCGGCGGCCGAGGCGTTCCGGGAGATTCTTGCCTCCCCGCGTCACGCAGGGCCCGTGGTCCGGCATATGCACGAAACCGGCGCACTGGGAATGATGGTACCGGAATTTGCCGCCCTTACCTGCAAAGTAGAATACGATGCCTACCATGAATTCACCATTGACGAGCACTGCATCATGGCTCTTCAGGCGTTCGAAGCGCTGGCCGCCGACGCCGATTCGGCGGTGCGCGCCTGCCGGCGGCGTATTGTGCGTGCCGGGCTTCTCCGTGCGTCGATACTTCTGCACGATATCGGCAAGGCCGCGCCGGGCGATCATACGATCTCCGGCGCAACAATCGCCGCCGCTGTCTGCCGCCGGTTGGGATTTACGGAAGAGGAGACCGGGCGCATCGCCTGGCTCGTTCAACGCCACCTGGACCTTGCCAATCTGGCGTTGCGGCGCGAACCCGAAGAGCCGGCGCTTGCCCGTTTCGCGGAGACGATCATCGACGCCGAATGCCTTGATATGCTGTACCTCCTGACCATCGTGGATATTCGCAGTGTGGGCAGCAAGACATGGACGGCATGGAAGGGCATGCAGCTGGCTAAAGTCTATCAAAGGACCGCGGCGCTCATCAAGTGCCCGCATCCGAAACCGGCGGCCGGTGCGGCCGGCGTCGACCTGTTTTCCCCGGACCATGCGCGGGCATTTGAGGACGATGCAGCCTCGGTGCACCGGTCGTCGGACCTGGTCATCCGTATTCAAAGCGGGCCGGGGTTCGAAGAGCTGATCATGATCGCCATGGACCGGCCGCGCCTTTTTGCGGACATCGTGGCCTGCATTTCGTCCGAAGGCTACAACATTCTCAGCGCGCGGATCACCACGCGCTCCGACGATCGTATCCTTGACGTTTTTCATGTGGAGTCCGACGGCACAACGACGGTGTCGCCCGAGGAGCGCGCGCGGAACATTGCCGGCAAATGGGACCTGCTGTGCCGCGGGGCCGTGGCGGCCGAAACGCTCATTGCGCAGCGGCGCGCGCGATACCCGGCCGGCGCCCGGCGGGAAACCGGCGCCGCCGGCGTGTCCGTTATTATTGACAATTCGGCATCTGACGGGTGCTCGGTGCTCGAAATAGAGGCGCCCGACCGTTTCGGCCTGCTGCACCGCATCGCCCAAACACTTGGACGCTTTGAGGTCAATATCGTATCGGCCCGTATCCTCACGCGCATCGACCGCGCGGTGGACGTTTTTTACATTACCGATGGCAAAGGATGCAAGATCGATGGCGCGGAAAAGCAGCAGGCAATCACGCGGTTGCTGCAGGAAGCGCTCGAAGGCCTCGCGTGACCGGTGGAAATTGACATTGCGCGGGAGCTACCGAATGCAGGATTCAAACAACCGCAGCGCGTCGCCCAGTTCGTTTATCGGATCGCTGCCCGGCAGAAATTCCATACCCCAGAAGCCGGCATAGCCGTGCGCATGCGCGTCAGCGACCAGCGGAGCGTAATCGATCTCCTGGCGCTTGCCGGGAAAATCGCGTTTGGGCGCGCCGGCAATGTGAATGTGGGAAATGATATCCAGGTTTTCCATGAGTTCGTCATGCACCGGCGCGCCCATGCGGAACATATGGTATACGTCGTACAGCGCCTTAACACAGGGCGAATTGACCGAGCGGACAAGCGAAAAGCCGAACGCGGCCGCATCGGCCTGATAGTCGGCGTGGTCGATGGAATTAAGCATCTCAAACGCGAGGGTTACCCGCAACCTCTCTGCATGGGGCGCAAGAATCCTGGCCGCGGCGATGCAGTTTTTCAGTCCTTTGGCGTCATCCATTCCTTTGCGGTTCCCGGAAAAGAAGATCACCCGCGCGATGCCGTTGGCCGCCGCGGTCTCCAGGCATTTGATGAGTTCCGGCACCAGCTTCGCGTGGTTTGCCTGATTGTTAAGCCCATCCGTCATGCCCGGGCCGCTCATGGTTTCTATGGAAAGCCCGGCGGAAAGCGCGAGGTTCCATCGCGATGGATCGACCATCTCCACGCCCGCATAGCCGGCCTGGGCCAGTTTTGTATAATAGGAAGCGGGATCGTCTTGCGGTTTTAAGAAGCACCAGTCCGGTGCGCTGAAGCGGAGTTTGGTCATAGGCAATAGTCGTAATATACTATTTGGGACGGAGGTTTAAAAATAAATTATATTATCAGCATGCCAAGAAAAGCGCGGATAACAGCGCCTGGTATCTTGCTGCATATTATGGGTCGCGGCATTGATGGCCGGGATATATTTCTTAATGACAGCGACCGCCTTGTCTTCATTTCACTTTTTCGATTTGGGTTGCAGCAGACAGGTTATCGCTGCTATGCATGGGCATTAATGCCCAATCATTATCATCTTTTTCTGCGCGCAAGCGAACAACCGCCCGCCGCCCTAATGCGGCGACTGAATTCCGCATACAGCCGGCATTACAATAGAAAGCACGATCGCAAGGGATATCTCTTCGGCGATCGCTATCGTTCCATCGCGACGCAAGACCAGAATTATTGTGAAAAAATCGTCCGCTATGTTCACTTGAATCCCATTCGAGCGGGAATATGCAAAAGCATTTCCGCGCTTGATCGCTATCCATGGACTGGTCATAGAGCGCTTATGGGAAATGCCCCATCCGATTTTCAGGATACGCAGGCCGTGCTGCGCCGCTTTGGCCGGGATGCTCATGAGGCGCGCATGCGGTACTGCGCATTTTTAGCAGAAGGTCTCAAGGGAAATAGCGGGGGCGAACTTATTTCGGTAATCCGTAATAGTAATAAAGGAGCTATTGACGTCCAGGAGACCGGTACCTGGGTAATCGGCGATCCCGTGTTTGTCCGATCGGTCATTGAGAAAGACAAACAGAATCGCCTTCGCATTGCACGATATCAAAAACTTGGATGGACATTAGATCGGGCCGCTAAGGAGGTTGCGGCATGCTTTAATATCGATGTTGAAACACTTCGTGCCCGCAGCCGCTTAACACCTTCAGCAGAGGCCAAGAAATCATTCGCGTATATCTGCCGGTCTCTGCTTAATTTCCGAACTATCGATATCGGCCGGTTTCTTGGTATCACCGGCCCGGCGGCGTCCATTTGTGCGAATAGGGGCAGAAAAAGTATAAACGATAAACGACTTGCTAATTTATTAATAAACCTCCGTCCCTAATCTATCCTACAATGCGCGAAGCGCTCCTCTATGAAAAACTTGCCGACGCCCGCGTGCGGTGCTTCCTCTGCGCGCACGGGTGCACAATCGCCCCCGATGCCTTCGGCCTGTGCGGCGTACGGCAGAATATCGGCGGCGTTCTGTATACGCATGTTTACGGGAAGGTAATCGCTGAACATGTAGACCCTATAGAAAAAAAGCCGCTCTATCATTTTCTTCCCGGCATGACATCGTATTCCATCGCCACCATGGGCTGCAACTTCCGGTGCGACTTCTGCCAGAACTGGCAGATTTCCCAGGCGCGGGCGTCCGATGAGGTATCATCACACCGCCGCGACGGCGTCACAACCGCGCCGGAATCTATTGTTGAAGCAGCGGTCAATGCGGGCTGCAAAAGCATCTCCTTCACCTATACCGAGCCGACGATCTATTTCGAATATGCGCTGGATGTCGCCCGGCTTGCCCGGGCCCGCGGACTCAAGACGGTCTTTGTGACCAACGGCTTCATGACACGCGCAATGCTTGACATGGCAAAACCGTACCTCGATGCGGCCAATGTGGACCTCAAGGCGTTTTCGGAGCGCTTCTATCATTCGCACTGTAAAGCGCGATTGGCGCCGGTGCTGGATTCCATACGCGCAATGCGCGAACTCGGGATCTGGATCGAAATCACCACGCTCGTTATTCCCGGGGAAAACGATGCGGAGGAAGAACTGCGCGCCGCCGCCGGCTTTATCGCGGCCGTGGGAAAAGAGGTCCCCTGGCATATTTCCCGCTTTTTTCCCCAATACGAATTCCTCGACCGGCCGCCGACCCCGGCGGCAACGCTGTCGCGCGCCGAAAGGCTGGGCCGCGAAGCGGGATTGCAGCATGTCTATCTGGGCAATGTTGCCGGCGATTCGGATACCCGATGCCCTAAATGTCAATCTGTGCTGGTGCGCCGGCGCGGGTACGATGTGGGCGCGGTTGCCGTGCGCAACGGCGCCTGCAGCGGATGCGGAACAAAAATCGCCGGTGTATGGGAGTGAGATTACGCGGGGGACACCGCGTAATCGATCCTCATCTTCCCCAATTCTTCAATACCGCCGTATTCCCGGGAGCCGCGCCAGACCATGGACAGGAGCCCGTTTTCTTTGTCAATCAATACGGTCTGCAGCACGGGCTGCAATGCGTGGGTCGCGGGGCCCAGCGTCAGCGACATGGCCGGCACATCGCCGGGAAGATCGAACTCGAATTGCGGGAGCTCCGGGTCCATATAGGTCAGCGCCACATGTTCGTTGCCGGCAAGCACGCGGTCGCCCAGGCCTTCGGACGCGCCCTGGAAAAACCGGAAGTCAAGTTTTGGGGCGCGGGTATCGGGAGGCTTCCCGTCCGCAAATGCGCCGGCAAGCATTTCCGGAAGCACGCCGGCATAGGTCCAGCGGGGATAAAAAGTCTGCCGTGTCCAGCCGAACGATGCGGGTTTCGGTCCTTTCCGCCACTCTTCGTATTTGCCAAGTACCAGGCTTTCGGGCTGGATCGGCGATTCCGGATCTTCCTGATTGGGGACCGGAATTTCCGAAATGTCTTCAAATCCCCCTTTGAGACAGAACCCTTTCCCCAGAGGATTGGGAGGGTACGTGAACAGCGTTCCCTCTTTGGATTTTGCCGTGCCGCCGTAAGCATTGCGATAGGTGATGGGCCGGCTTTCAAACGGCGCCGGGTCCGAAAAAGACGGCCCCCGCAAAGCCTTGCTTTCAAGCCTGCGGTCGCCGTAAACGCGCACGGTTTTGCGGATCGGACCGATGCGGATCTCGCACTCGATATGAAAGGCCCGCTTGCCTTTGGGCGTATGCGCCTGCGCCAGCACCACCACATCGGTAAACGGCTTAAAGCCCACCAGATCGTTTTCGGCGATGAGTTCGGAGTAGAAGGGATTGTCCGGCTCCCGGGGGATATCCGCATTGTAAAGCGGCAGTTGCTCGTCGGCCGGCGATGCCTTTCCCGGCGCTATTTCATATGTCCGTTTGGCAAGCACCGAAATGATCGGCCTGCCGTCGGGTGCATACGCAGGAAGCATTGCGGTTTGCCAGGACATTGCCGAAAGCCCTCCGTGGATCAGCTTTTGCACAGGGAAGAGCATAGAAAATATATCGTATCGGCGAGCGATTTTGTATTGAATTTTGGTGATTTGAATTTCGGGTTTCCGGCGATGCCGGCCTTGCTTTTCCCCTCCCCTCATTATAATTTGCTTATCGCTTGTATCATCCGCACATCCCCTGGAGCGACCTATGGCACCATCGGATTCCCCGGTCCGGGAGCTTTTTTCCAAAGCGTTCGGCGCGCAGCCGCGCGTGATCGGCCGCGCGCCCGGCCGCGTGGAGGTCCTGGGCAATCATACGGACTATAATGAAGGTTTTGTGCTGTCTGCGGCCATTGACCGGTATCTGCATGTTGCGGTTGCTCCATCCGATGATTTCCGGTTTGTCTCTGCGCTGTTCCCCGAAACCGTGATTGCACAGGACGCCGCCCCGCAAAAGGATTCGCGCTGGGTCAATTACATGCTGGGCGTTTACGCCATGCTCCAGCAGAAGAGATGGCCGGTGCGGCCGTTTTCCATGGCCGTCCAGAGCGATATTCCCATGGGCGCGGGACTCTCGTCGTCCGCGGCCCTTGAGGTGGCCACCGGATTGGCGCTGTCGCGGCTGTACGGCTTTGATGTCCCTGCCGAAGAGATGGCGCGCATCTGCCAGAAAGCGGAGCACGAATATGCCGGCGCCAAATGCGGGCTGCTCGACCAGTTCTCCGTGCTTTTTGGAAAGAAAGACCATCTGCTGTTCACGGATTTCCGCACGCTAGAGCATGAGCTCCTGCCCATTGCGGCCGAAGTGACGCTGGCAATCACCCCGTCCGGAATCACCCACTCGCTGGGGGAATCGGCCTATAACGACCGGCGGCGGGAGTGTTTTGAGGCGGCGGCCTGGTTTTCAAAAGGCAACCCGGCCATGAAAACACTCCGCGACGTATCATGGAACGAGCTGATGGCGGCCGAGGGGGCATTTGGTGCCACGGCCTTCCGGCGCGCCCGGCACATCGTGGGCGAAGACGAACGGGTCGTGCGGGGCAAAGGTCTTCTGCGCGCGGGTGATCTTCCGGGGTTCGGGAAATTGCTGTACGAATCGCACGAAAGCTCGCGCAAATATTTCGAAAACTCCTGCAGCGAGCTCGACCTGCTGGTTGACATCGTAAAAACGATCGACGGCGTCTACGGCGCGCGGCTTTCGGGCGGCGGGTTCGGCGGCGCAACGCTGACGCTGCTTGACAGCTCGGCGTGCGAGCCGTTCGCCGACGCCCTGTGCGAAACCTTTGAAAAGCAGTGCGGCAGGAAGACCACGGTGCATATCGCGCGGATCGCCAACGGCGCGTGCGCACTGTAGCAGGCGCCGTCTCAACGCCCTCGCGCGCTCATACCGCTCCACGGCGACCGCCACTGCCGGAATTCATCCCCCAAACTCCCGCTGGATCGCGCGGATATCCTTGAGAACCTGCCGCGGCGTTTCCGACCGGTTGATCTGGCGCACCATGCAGAAATTCCGCGCGCCCGCGGCCAGCACGTCGCGCAGATTGGTACAATCGATGCCGCCGATGGCAACGGCAGGCACGTTGGCATGCGACAGCATGGTGCGCAATCCGTCAATGCCGATCACCGTATCCGGCATTTTTTTCGTGGGCGTGGCATATACCGGGCCCATGCCGATGTAGTCGGGCTCCAATGCGCATGCGTCAATGGTCTGTTGCGGCGTATGGGTGGAGACGCCGATGATGGCCCTATCGCCCACAATGCGCCGCGCCTGAGAATACGGCATGTCGCTCTGCCCTACATGGACGCCGTCGGCGCCCACGGCCGCGCAGATCGCGGGATCGTCGTTGATGATGAATTTCGTGGGTCCGTTTTCGGGAATGATGCGGCGCAGGGATCGGGCGACGCGCAGCACCGTTTCGGCAGGCGCGTCCTTGATGCGCAGCTGAATGAACGCCGTGCCGTGGTCCACAAGCATGCGCGCAAGCTCCTCATAGCCGACCAGCGGATCGGTGAGTATGGCATACAGGCCGAAGACGGGCGGAAATTTCATGATTGGGGCCCTTTGATGCGGAACGTTCCGTGAATGCGATCCACCAACCCGTCGCGGGCAAGGCTGGAAAGCATGGCGTTCACGCGGTCGCCCGTGTCGCCGGTTGCCCGGATGATTTGCGCGCATGTCAATTGCTTCGCGCGCAAAAGCAGGCGCAGGATCGCGCCGCGCAGCTGGCGCGTGGAACCGACAAACGCCGTCTGCCGCGTGCGGTGCGCGCTTCTGCGCGCGGGATTGGCGTGCGCCTTCTTGAGCATAACCCCGTAATCCATGAGCGCATTATACCAGCGTGAAGGATGCGCGCGATCGAGGGTCTGCGCCACCAGCGGCCTAAGCTCTTCGTCGGCTACGGACATCCTGCGCGGGAAGAAATGGTGGATATACACCGCGCGAATATTGGTTTCGATGAACGCCACCGGCGCGTTGAATGCATAAGCCGCGATCGAGGCGGCCGTGGCCGCACCGATGCCGGGCAGCTCGATCAGTTGCTCCGGCGACGCCGGCAGCCGTCCACTATGTTCCCGCATGACGGTTTCCGCGGCCTTTTTGAGCGACAAAGCGCGGCGGTTGTATCCGAGTCCCTGCCATGCGTCAAGTACTTCGGCGAGCGGCGCCTCAGCCAGCGCGCCCCATGAGGGGAAGCGCCTGATGAATTCGCGGAATTTGCCGATAACGCGGTCGACCTGGGTCTGCTGGAGCATGATTTCCGAAACAACGATGTGATACGGATCATTCGTTGCGCGCCAGGGCAGATCCCGGCCATGGGCGCGATAGTGCGCATACACGGCGCGCCGGAAAGCGGCAATCGCGCGCGGGGAAGGCAGCGGCGTGCCGCGCGTTCGGGATTTCGCTGGATGCTGCATAGGATCGTCCGTTCGCCGGGCGCGCAATGCGGTCCGCTGCGCAGGGCCGCCAGCCATCGCATGATTCAGGAAAAATATATTTTAATTTCAATCGACCATATACGCACCGGCGCCCGGACGGCCGGTTGCGAATCGAAAATCATCGTCCTATCAGGAGCTGTTGCCGCATGTTCTGCCGAAAAAAGAAATCGTGGTACTGCATGGTGTTCTGCGCCCTGCTGTTTGCCGGGGTGGTCTTTCTGGTTTCCCGTTTCTTCATGCACATGGTCCGCGCCGAATTGACCGACCGGAAATTCAAAAAAGACTATCGGCACACCGACCTGTTCATTTAACCATGCACCGGCCGGCCCCGCGGCCGCCGGAACCATCCATGTCCGCAACCACCACCCATTTGCAGGGCTCCATCCAGCCGTTCATCCGTCGCGATTTTGTCAAGCTCGATCAGGACCTGACCGTGGAGGCTGCACTTGCCTGCATCCGCGCCAGCGACATCCAGCAGGACGGCATTCTCTATCTGTATGTGGTCGACGGAGACGGCAGACTCATGGGCGTGTTGCCCGTGCGCAAACTTCTGACCGCCGCGCCGGGGGAATGCATCAAGCACCTCATGACCGCCACTGTGGCCGCAATCACGCAGCGCGCCTCGGTTTTTGACGCATGCGAAATGTTCCTGCGGCACAAGTACCTGGCCTTTCCGGTGGTGGACGACGAGTGGCGCCTGGCCGGCCGCATCGACGTGTCGCTCTTTACCGAAGAGATCGTGGACCTTACGGAGCGCCAGAAAGCGGACGGGATTTTTGAACTCCTTGGTTTCCGGGTTTCGCAAATAAAGCGGGCGTCGCCGTGGATGGCATGGAAGCTGCGGTTCCCGTGGCTTTTAGCGACGATTGCAAGCGGCACGGCCTGCGCGTTTCTGGCCGGCGCCTTCGAGGAGACGCTGGCGAAATGCCTGATCCTGACCTTTTTCCTTACGCTGGTGCTTGCAGTAGGGGAGAGCGTGAGTATTCAGGCCATGACCGTTACGATCCAGCGTTTGCGCTTTGCGCGGCCCGAGCCGGGCTGGTTCTTTTCGCTGTTCGGCCGCGACATGCTGACCGGACTGCTGATATCGTTCTCCTGCGGCGTGGTTGTGGCCGCGATCGTGGGGCTTTACAGCCGCGACCTGGTGTCCGCCGCGGCGATCGGCAGCAGCATCTGCCTGTCCCTTATCTTCGCCACCATCATGGGCCATGCGGTCCCGGCCGTTCTGCACGGCCTGAAGCTCGATCCCAAGGTCGCGGCCGGCCCGCTTACGCTGGCGATAACCGACCTGGGCACGCTGTTCGTGTATTTTGCACTGGGGACCGCATTTCTGGTTCGATGACCCCTTGGGCCCTGCGTATCCCGCTACGCGCAGAGGATCTTCATCACGCGCGGAATAAAGCCTATCACATCGCCGGCGATTACACTGTAATCCGTCAAGTCCGCGGCCGCCAGTTCGCCTGCCCTGCCGTGGATGAAGGCGCCCAGTATGGCCGCGTCAATGGGCTTTGAGCCCTGCGCGATGAGCGACGTGATGATGCCGGAGAGCACGTCACCCGATCCGGCGGTGGCAAGCGCCGAGGTGCCGTAGGGCAGAATATAAGCGCGGCCATAGGCGTCGGCCACGATGGTCGGCGATCCCTTCAGCAAAACCGTCATGCAATGCGCACGCGCCGTGTCCTGCAGGATTTTGATGGTCTTGAGACGGTCGTCAGGCAGGGGGCCAAAGAGCCGCGCCCATTCGCCGCGATGGGGCGTCAGTACCAGGTCGCTGCTGCGGCTTTTCAGAATCTCGGCCTGGTCCTTGAACGCATTGATGCCGTCGGCGTCAAGCACGACCGGCTTGGTGATTTTATGCACCAGCATGCGAACGAGGTGCGTGGTTTCGGCTTCATGGGAGATCCCCGGGCCGATGCAGACGACGTGCGCGTTTTCCGCCAGACCCAGCACCTGGTCGAACGCGCCGGTGGCCGGCGTGCCGTTTTCTGTTTCGTCAATGGCGTGCAGCACCGGCTCAACCAGCCGCGCGGCCAGGACCGGCACTGCGCTTGCCGCCGACGCCAGGTGCGCCATGCCGCATCCGGTGCGCAATGCCGCCATCGATGCGAGGCACGCCGAACCGGTCATGCCGCGCGACCCGCACATGAACAGGGTGACGCCGTGGTCGAATTTCGACCCGGCGGCCCTGCGGCGCGGCAGCAGGGTTTTTAATTCGTCAAGGGTCGGCAGAAAAATATGGGAGGTGTTCCGCAGAACGGCGTCGTAGGGATACTCAAGGTCGCACACAACAAGTTCGCCCACGGTTTCGCGGCCGGGGTGCCACCACGAGCCGAGTTTGGGAAAACCCATGGTGACCGTGGCCGTGGCGCGCACGCACGGCATGGAGGGGATGCCGGTATCGTTGTTCAGGCCCGAGGGCGTGTCCGCCGAAACCACCGGCAATCCCGAAGCATTGATGGCGCGGATCACGTCCGAGTACAGGCCGCGTGGCGCACCCGCGATCCCCGTGCCCAGCACGGCGTCGATAATGCAGCGGAAACCCTTGAATCCGCCAAGGTCCGCGGCGTCATTAAGCAGAAGGAAGTTTCCATTCTGGACGGCGTAATCGTCGAACGCAATGCGCGCTTCGCCGGACAGCTGCTCTTTATCGCACATGCCGAAGCACATCACGCCGTAGCCGGCCTCCATAAGATACCTGCCGGCCGCATAGCCGTCGCCGCCGTTGTTTCCCTTGCCGCAGACAATGGCGACATCGCCGGCGCCGGCATCGGGCGCCAGGCGCCGCACGGCGTCGCGAAGCCCCTGGCCGGCTTTACACATGTACGCATAGCCCTTCTTGACGTCGCCGGCTATGGCTTCGGCGTCAACGGCGCGCATCTGCGAAACGGTAAGAACGGGGATCATGGGCGGTTTGCCGCGGAAGTTTATATTTTAGGCATAAAGAGAAAATATACGATTTCGCCTTCACCATTACACTGAAATCCAAAGGCCCCCCGATATGCCGCGATTGTTCGTCGCCGTTGATTTTCCCTCCGAAGTGCGTGAGGAAATCGCCAACCTATGCCACAGCGTGCCGCAGGCCCGCTTCACACCCATGAATCAGCTCCATTTGACCCTGCGGTTTGCCGGCGATGTCGATGACACAACCTATCACGAATTGGCCGAAGAGCTGGATGCGATCCATGCGTCGCCCTTTAATCTGACGCTCAAGGGCGTGGGATTTTTCCCGCCGCGGCGCGATCCCACGGTCCTCTGGGTAGGCGTTGAGGAAAATCCCGCACTCGCCGCTCTGCGCGACCTTGTGGGAGAGGCCATGGAGCTTGCGGGCATCGAGCCGGAAAAGCGGAAATTTCATCCGCACATCACCATCGCGCGTTTCAAACAGAGCCCGCCGGTGGCCAAGGTGATGCCGTTCATACTGCGGAATTCCCTGTTCCGGACGGCGGAGATTCCCATCAGTGAATTTCATTTGTATTCAAGCCAACTGCGCCAGGACGGGGCGGTGCATACCATTGAGTCAACGTATCGGCTTTTATGATCCGGCATCCGGATGCGGCTAGCGGGCTTCCGCCTTCGCGCTGCTCCGAAACTTCCGACCTCTGCTGATCTTGCATTTTCGTACGCTCGTACCCACGTACGTTCGTACGCTCGTTCTTATCCGAAGTTCCGGTTCGCGGCGCGCACCTCATCGCGCGCGCGCAGGTAGCTCTCGTAGCGGGATGCGGCGATTTCCCCATTATCAACCATTGCCCGCACCGTGCAGCCCGGCTCGTTCACATGCGCGCAGTTGTTGAAGCGGCAGCCCCCCGTATGCGCGGCAAGCTCGGGAAAACATTCGGTGACGCCTTCATCGGTCAGCTCCGGCATGTCGAGCACCGAAAAGCCGGGCGTGTCGGCGATGTAGCCCCCGCCGGGGAGCGTAATGAGCGTGGTGCCGGTGGTGGTGTGCGTGCCGCGGCCCGAACCCGGCGAGATCTCCGCGGTGCGGAATTGACGGCCCGGAAACAGCGCCGCCAGGATGCTGGTTTTTCCCGCGCCCGAGGGCCCGGCAAGGCAGGTGAGCCGGCCGGCGCACCGCGAAAGCAGCGCGTCCATGTTCTCGCCGGTTGCGGCCGAGGTGACCAGCACGGGATAGCCGATGCGTTCGTAGATCCCGACCGTTTCCGCCTGCGCGGCGCGTTCCTCATCGTCAAGAAGATCGGTCTTGTTGAACACGATGGCGCAGCGCAGATCGTTGGCCTCGGCCGAAACCAGGCACCGGTCCACGGCGCCGCAATCGAGCGGCGGATCGCAAAATGAGAAGATGCAGAGGAGCTGGTTTACATTTGCAATCGCCGGCCTGCGAAGCTGCGACGTGCGCGGGTGCAATCCAATGACCGCATACGCGGCTTCGCCGCCCCCGCCGGACTCCTGAATGTCCACCACGTCGCCGGCAAGCGGCCGCTCGCGCTTGGCCAGCGTGCCGCGGAACGCGGCATCGAACACCCCCCGGTCGGTGTCGACCAGACAGGTCTTTTTGCGGAGCTCGATGATGCGGCCGGTATGGAGCATGGGGGTCAGCCGGGTGGGGGAAGGGGAGGACGGGAAGCCGCAGCCACGAAATTCGAAATTCGAAATCCGAAATCCGAAACAAATCCGAATGACCAAAATCTCAAATAAAGCCAGTAAAAGCGAGCAAAAAAACCAGAATTCTGATGGATAGTATCATAAAGACACATTGATACGATGGGAAAACAACATGGCCCTCTTCCGATCTCTGTGGACTCGAGCGAAGGCTTTGCGAAGCGGGTGCGAATGATTGTGTTCATGAATTCAGAATCTTGCTTTTCTTCGTTGCTTCGTGGTAAAAATTCCGTGCGTTCTGTGGGCCTTTTCTATCCGCGAATACGAAAATACCATTGTCGGCCGCATAACATCAAGCATTCTCCCGCATCCGGCGATAGCCCTCTATGCCCCTGCCGGGGGCCGATATATTTTTATCGTTGCTTTCACATTTCGCCAAAGGGACATTCCCCATGAAATCGCTCTACTTCGACCTTCTCTGCGGCGCCAGCGGTGACATGGTCCTTGCGTCCCTTATCGACGCCGGCGTTCCGATCGAATACCTGCGCACTCAACTGGACAAACTGCATCTCCACGGCCTTGCCATCGACTGCGAACGCGTGGAGCGCGGCCACATCACCGGCATGCGCATGAAGATCGACGAAGGCCATTCGCACGAGCACCGGAACGTGTCGCAGATCCTTGAGATCATCCGGCAGGGCGCGTATCCCGACCGCGTGCTCAAACGGTGCGAGACCGTGCTCATGCGTCTTGCGCAGGCCGAGGCCGAAGTGCACGGCATACCCGTGGAAAAAGTGCACTTCCACGAAATCGGCGCGGTCGATACGATCGTCGATATTCTGGGCGCGGCCCTGTGCCTGGAATACCTGGTCATCAACGCGGTGTATTTCGGGGAATTGACTGAAGGGCATGGGACCATCACTGTTGCGCATGGCGTGATGCCCGTGCCGGCGCCGGCCACGGCGAAACTGCTTTCGGGCCTGCGGCTGCGGACGCTTGACATTCCCACGGAGATACTCACGCCCACGGGCTGCGCCCTGCTTTCTTCTCTTGGAACGCAGGTGACCGTGATGCCCGCCGGCGGCGTCATTGCCGCCGGCCATGGGTGCGGAACGAAAATATTCGAGAACCATCCCAATTTTCTCCGCGTGTTCGTGCTGGACCAGGCAGGTCCCCCGGCAGGCGCCGAAGAGGTTGCGGTGCTTGAATCCGAGATGGACCACATATCAGGCGAGATCATGGGCTATGCCGCGGAGCGCCTCATGGAATCGGGCGCCCTGGATGTATCGTGGACGCCGATTTTTATGAAAAAAGGCAGGCCTGCATATCGGATTACGGTGATCGGGCAACCCTTGGATGCGCAGAGACTGGCATCGATACTCATGGCCGAAACCCGGACACTGGGCGTTCGCCGGCATGTTTCGCAGCGCACATGCGCGCA
>Ga0315289_10007784_pt1 | contig 15568 bp, 14 predicted proteins | sample YL17G11_40_MG_FD_203452 | JGI IMG/M metagenome (GOLD analysis project Ga0315289, IMG submission 203452) | Sediment microbial communities from Yellowstone Lake, YNP, Wyoming, USA - YL17G11_40 | ecosystem: Environmental > Aquatic > Freshwater > Lake > Sediment | place: USA: Wyoming | collected... | reverse complement strand
GGCCAATAGATCCCAGCTGTCGTGTCAAAGCCAATCTTGGAAAACTCCAGAGCAAACTCACGACTACGAGTTGGTGAGACGTGGACCAGCTCGTTGTCCTTTTTCTGAATGTTTCCAAGGTGGCCAATTAGCAAAAGTCGTTTCATACTTCCTTCAAATATCTCAATAACAATTTCGCAACAACAGGAACATCATATTTCTCTTCTATCGTTTTCCACCCTGCCTCTCGGAACTTTGTCCGTAGCGCTGGATCACTGAGCAAGGTATCAATCTTTGTATACCATTCTTCAGGAGTGTTGGCAATAAATCCATTTTCTCCATCTTGAATGATATAATTACACTCAGCATATTTTGAGGAGATACATGGCACACCCATTGCCAGGTTCGCCAACGCAGAGTGTCCCGATTTACCTTCATCTCTCTTTGAGAATGGCAAAATTCCCACCATTGTCTCCTGTAAAAGTGGCACTGTAAATCGTAGATAATTGTCGTACGTTCTCAAATGTGTGCATTGTGCAAAGGGGAACATCTCTTTAGCTCTCTGTTCATCTTCCTTGTCGTTGAACCCAGCCAATACCAAAATAAAGTTGTGCCTCTCTCTTAGTTGGAATAGCACATCCTTTATCTTAGCTAGCCGACTAACTGCTGCTCCCATTCCGCACTTTGCCATTGAGATCGACAAAGGACCTTCCTTCTTGAAAGCCGAATACTCGTGGGCATCAACGGCAGACGGAACCAAACATGTGGGCTTGGTGCTGCTGTACAGGTTGTACAGGTAGTGGTTTCCCACAACCAGCACATCGCTTAGATCCAGTAAGTCTTTTACTTTTTGATCACTATCGAAGTCGTCGATGTCGAATACCAACTTGCACTTGCCTTTGTACTGGGCAAGGTGCTCGACTGAATTGAAGTCGGTTCGCCATTTCTGGACGTAGAGAATGTCTTCTGGATTGATCGAAGAAAGAATTTTGTGCTTCTCTGGGATTGGCAGCTCACAAGGCAGGACTTCTACAGGTTGATTTTGGCTCCTGAAGAAAGCAGCTATTTTGAACACTCTCATGCGGGACGAAGGAGCACGGCTGATATATGAAGGTAAGAAAAAGACTTTCACTTTCTACTTCCTCACTTCCTTACTTGCTTAGTACCCTCTTGAAAAACTCTAGGTACTGCTTGCCACAATGTTCTATTGTTAGGTCAGGTCTTGACTTGACGAAACTTTCCCGATTATGTAGTAAAATATCAATAGCTTCACCTACCAAAATCGGGTCTAGTTTTGGTAAGTTATTATGATTTACAAATTCAAGATTATAGTCAGGTTCATTTTTGATTATGATCCCACTTCCCTTGATCAACTCCGGTACACCACCATTGTGTGTAGTCAGCACAGGAAGACCACAAGCCAGTCCCTCGACCACGCCGTTGGGGCACCAATCTATATATGCTGCGTGCATCATGATATCTGCACCACGATAATAGAGGGGAAGTTTATCAGGAGGGACAAATCCTTGATATTTAATACGCGAGTCTACAATTTGATTTGGTGCTTCACCTAAAATAACTAGCCCTAGGTCCTGACGATTCAGTGCCAAAAAGCATTCGATTATTTGACTCAACCTTTTGGACTTCCATGACCACTTACCTGATACTATTATGGTATGTTTAAACCCATAATTAAATTTATCACCCAGTGGACTGAATGAACCATCTACCCCGTTGGAAATGACTGTTTCGTGCTTTGCACTCTGGGGCTTGCCAAAGTGCTTGTACAGCATCTTACGAGCAAACTCGCACTGGAAGACTATTCCTGCAGCCTCGTGGTATGTGTCTCTGATACCCTCATTTCGTTGGATACTATTTGTCGACGTGTCATGGTAGATCCCATCCACTCGAAGGAGCTTCTTTGCCTTCCAACGATCTGCATTTCTACCACTACCGCTGATATTGATAAAATGGAGCTCGTGGTACCTACCCGGATTACGGACAACTTCCACACCATTTTTCTTTAGGTAGGCAATCAGCCTCTCCAAAAATATGAATGGACCTATCGTGGGATTCTCTTGTCGTCGATTAAATGCAATCTTCATATTCTCTCAAATACACAAAGCAAATTTTTGAGCTTTCTACTCACCTGAACTATCTTGTGCTTCTTCAGTTTGAATCCAGGTCCCAGTATCTTGACGACGTCATGAATCGATTCAAAATGGCAGTAGTGAGCAACATCCTTTGCCGCTTTGCTCTCTAACGGCACCTCTACATATAGGATACCACCAAGCTGCAGCACCTTGTGGAGCCCACCAACTACTGCTTTTGCGTCATGGCAATGTTCCAAGCTATGAGTCATTAAAATCGTACCAAACTCTCCGTCACTGAACGCTGATAGATTGTGCATGTCGCCCCAGATTACATTGCGCTTCTGGCTCTGTGCATACTTGACAGCACCTTCTGTAATGTCGATACCCATGACACTTAGAAATCTCTTGCGTATTAGGTAATCAAGCATCCAGCCATCACGAGTCCCAATATCGAGTAGTGGAAGTTCTGGCTTCACAAACTTCTCAAAGAAACGAAATGCGCTCTTCAAACGATTTCGTGCTTCTATATTCTCTCCTGAGAATCGTTTGGCCTGTGCAGCTAAGTATTCTTTCTCGTTGAACATCACCAACCTCTTCTAATAACATCGATTACTCTTTGTATATCCTCATCAGTGAGTGCCAAATGAAGCGGAAGACTAATTAATTCACTTTCAAGTTTCTCAGCATTGGGTAGACTGGTCTTCGGGTACATTGGATATCTTGTATTCAGCCTATAATGTACTCCACAATGTATGTCGTTCTGTTTTAGTTTATCCATCAAATAATCTCTTTTGTCAGCTCGAATGGCAAAAATATGATTTGAGCTTTTGCGGTCTGCTTGTCGCTGCATAAATTTTATTCCAGCAACATCTTTTAGACCCTCTCTATACATTTCGGCAATCTCGGCACGTCGGGCATTTTCTTGGTCAAGAAGTTTCAGTTGTTCGATGCCAATGGCTGCATTGATATCGTTCATGTGCATTTTATGCCCGACGAGAGGAACGTCATAGAGCCAACTATAAGCTTTTGCATTTAGGGTTGAGCCTGATGTTTCAGTACGAGCATAGGTGCTTTTATCAATGCCCAGCCAACGAAGTTTATTTAACTTATCAAAATAGAATTTATTATTTGTAGTAATGCATCCGCCATCCCCGAGGCTCAAATTTTTCACGGCCTGAAAGGAAAAGCAATTTATAGCAGACACGGAACCAATCATTTGGCCTCTGTATGCTGAGCCACAAGCGTGGGCCGCATCCTCGATAACCTGAATACCATAAGTTCGAGCTATCGTATGTATCTCATCCATATCGGCAGGATAGCCACCGAAATGAACAACCATAATTGCCTTTGTCTTTTCTGTAATCTTACTCTCAATATCATCTGGGTCGATGCATCCTGTATCGAGCTGGACATCAGCAAAGACTGGGGTAGCTCCAACATAGAGAATGGCATGATTTGTTGAAACGAATGTGTTATGTACCAAAACACCACCAGTTCCTGCTATAAAATTTTCGATATCAGGTACCGACACATCATATACTTTTTGATTTTCTCCAGGTAAGACAGATATTTCTTCAATTGGCAACAAGGCAATGTCACCATCCTCGAAGCGTTGTATGAACTGCTCTGCCAATTCTTTATTGCCTGCTGACACATGAGTACGAAGAGTCGTGAGTCCAACTCTTTCTTGTTTACTATCTGTTCTCCAAACGGCAAATGGAAGCAGTTGTCGTGGCAATAATTTGTCCCAAGATTCAGTCCGATTTTGAATGATAGGAAGTTCTTCATTTATATCGAGTAGAAGCAAAACCTTTTCTACCAAATCTCGATGCGTGATCTTGGCAACAAACCCTTCTGAGGCTTGTACAGATTGTTGTGTCTTTTCAATAAAAAAGGTACGCTCTTTGTCAGGAGTATATTTCAGGAAGGTGGCAGGAATGTTAAAACTTAGCAACAAATAAATAATATCGTTTATGAGAACTTGATTAACAGAAAAGAAGCTAACTGTTGTTCCATTTAACTTGTTGGTATAGATATTACCATCTCCTCGCCAATATCCTTGCAAGAAGGATCTTCGCATTTCAGGAGTCCCATTCCAAACACAAGAAGGAACTCGTTTGGAATGTGATTCAGTTCCACATCCCAGACTTTTGAGAATACCTACAAAAACCTTATTATTTATTTCAATAACATACGAATTCGTCAGTGTATTTTCACGTGTCTGATAATTAATATTATATTGCTTTAGTATAAATTCCACCTCTTGAGCAAATGTTTCCTTTTCATGTAGTCCAAATGTAAATCTTACTTGATTTCGTCCACCTTTACTATTAGTAGAAATACAACCCTCGGCACAGTAGTATCCCAACATTCTATTCCAGTTTGCATCAATTTTCAAGCAAAGGGACCACTTTTGTCCAGAGGCAGTAGCAAGAACAATTTCGGACTCTTTGTTTAGTTGTTGTAAGGCCCTGCACAACTCTCTATATTGTTGAAGAATTTTTAGAGGAAGCCGCCTGCAGTGTTTATCTGCCGTCTTAAACTTCCAATTTATTGATGTTTCAAAAATTTCCTTTGGAACATTATAGCAATAAATATTTTCAATATCATATCCACTTAAAGAAAGTAAATGTTCTAAAACATTAATCTCTTCCACGTTTCCGCTAGGGAGAGTAAAACGTTTAGGTACTACCACATAATCGCCTAGCCTCAATTCATTAGAAGGTACTGCTTTAATGCCTTCTTTGGTATAAAGGAACACATTATGATATTTTGTAACGGAAATATGTCGTCCGTGAGCTAATTTAATATCATAGACATCCTCTGTAGTGGGGTGCTTTACAATTTGTTGAATTGGTTTCCATAATACCTTAAAACTGTCTTTATCTACACACATAACTTGAATTCCATTATTTTTAATGGTTTTTACAACCCTATCTTGTACCTTCTCTTCCTCATTGAAATATTTATTTGCGAACTCTTCCATTGTAGACATCTGAACAATTCCGTTGTTGGTGTATAAAATGGGTTCAATTCCTAATATACTTAGCGCTGTAGAAATTACCTCATCACCCTCCTCTAAATTAAGAAGATGTAATGCAAGATGCAAAGCAGATGTGCACGAATTCAGAGCAACACAATACTTTGCTCCAACATAGGCTGCAAAGTTTTTTTCAAAAGTTGCAACTTTTGGTCCTAATCCTGTCCATCCAGATCTCAATGCCTCTGCTACAGCACTGATCGCGTTTTCTGAAACCACGGGCCGAAACAAGTGAATTGCACCCATTCTATCCTCCTTGTATTACACTAATATCACAAATTTACACTCTTTGACACCTAATATTTCCTTTTAATAGTATCCGCTTTTCTTTCATTTTGTTACATCTCTTCTATGTCCTCATCTTTTACCTGTTGCTGCTTTACTCTAAAGTGCTTAGCTCCGCACAGATCAGCATAGTAAGGATATTTCTCTATCGTCGCATGGTAATCAAGATGAACACAATAATCTCTGCAATCCCAGGTTAGCACCTTACGGCCACCTTGTTGGCAGTACCTTGTGAATGGTGTATCTATCAGTTCCCATCCAGTTTTGAAGAATCCCAACATATGAGGAATGCGGGTCAAACACATGTGCCATGGAACAGTACGTGATGCCTCCAAATAGTTATCCCTGTGTTTCCACTTCTCGATGTCTTTGAACCAGCGATCATTCTGCCATTCGGTTTGGTATCGAGCCAAGCAAACAATAGCGGCTACATCTTTTTGGCTCAGAAAGTACTTTATATTGTCCCCAAATCGAAGTGGCTTCTCAAACCATATGTCGGCCTCTGTACCAATCATAAGATCGTAGTTGGTTGCATATTTTTGGATTACATAACGATAGGCACTCATATACAAGTTCTTGTGGCTTACGAAAACCCTGTCCTGGTGCCTTTGGAACTGCTGTGCTACTTCTATACTCTGCTTGCCATCCAGGTGGTGTTCAGGATCGGTATTTACAATCGTGATCCTAGGAACGTAAGTTAGATCAGACTCGTCGATTGACCGATAAAACTTACGCATCTCCTCGGCCTTTTCGAAGCATGAAATCACCATCACGATTTTAATCATAAACTCGCTCCCCCACAGGACCTTTGTATACATATTTAGTGAACAGCACCTCACCATCGCCTCTAATCCATTTACTGATATTCTCACGCGAGTATTCCATGCCACGCCGTTCGGCGTTTTTCTTAGCCAATGCTGTAATAGTATCGTCTTTATCTAAAAGACAATTACAACTTAGTGGGTCATCCATGTGATCTACAACTTCAAGAGGAAAAACATAACCATTTATGTACCCTTTGTTTTCTGCTCTCCCTTGCCACTCCTGCCAGCCATAGATTACGCCCTCTTTTGGTATTTCTGTTTTGGAAACAACTAAACCTTGCTCTGTTCTTTTTGCCTTCATTCTTCCCGAAATATCTCTTGACATCGTCCAACTATCCAAGAATCCAACATCTTTTACAACAGATGATTTCAGTAAATAAGCACACCCTCCAATAATCGATTGCACCAAAATCATATTATTGCTCAACCTGCGGATATTCCGCTTGCTTGTTTCAAAATTCCAATCTACATATACATTAAATGGAAAACCTCCTACCGCTGCGAGTTGATCACTTGATTGGTGTAGATCTATCAATCGCTGCATCCAACTTGGAGACACTAACGTGTCATTGTCCACTTTCCCCACTAGATCATAGTGGCTGTGTTCGTGCCAAAATTCATTGGCAATCTCGGAAAGAGCTTTGTGTACGTTCAGCGACTTAATCTGGATTTGTGCAAAAGCATTTTTAATTGTTTCCAAATACTGGCAGGTTTGATCAGACGAGGCATTATCTACTATGACCAGCTTGAAGGGTATACTAATTCTTGACAACTGGCCAACTGCCTTTCGAGTATATTCAAGGCGATTATGAGTAATCATTAATATTGCAATTGTTGGTGTCATAACAGATTAGCCTTCATCAAAGTCTCTCGCAGGTTATTTGTTAGTGTAAACTGCGTCTTTACAAAGTTGTACGCATTATCGGCAATTCTTTCTCGTTGTTCTTCATGATCTAAGTAGTATCCTATTTGATCTTCAAATTGGTTAGCATTGCATATCACCAGATGTTCGCCACTCACAAAGGGGTTTAGATTACTGATTTCTTCAGAGATCACAAATCTTTTATTACAAAAGGAATCTACAATTAATTTATGATACTCGAAATATTGCATATGTGTATAATGAATGTTTAATGAAATTTTAGATGAAAAGAGTGCTTTGCTATAGTTCTCACCTAGCACCCTACTTGTGGGGGTTGAAAAAGAAGAAGAAGCACCTCGATCTCTAAGATATTTTTCTAATCTATTCAAAATATAACAACGCCGAAATTGCTCTCCTACAGGATATCCAATAAACATTACGTCATATTTATCTTCGCTCGAATATCCTAAATCAAAAGTCGAATGATAACCCACCCGAAACTGAAATACATTATTGTATCCGAGTCTGTTGAAAAAACTAATATGATCCTCAAACGGCTCAAAGATTATGTCGTACTTAGGCATTTCCCTGGACACAATCTTCCAAAATGTGCTTGCTCTTTCACAATACACATCCTCTCTGGGACATTGTTCGCTCTGATACATTATGTACTTTGTATCTGGTCGATGCCTGAAGTCTTGTTGAAAAGAGGGTGCAGCACAGAAAACAATGTCAAAGTATTTGGTTTCCAGGGTACGTATGTCATGTACCAAATAACTATCAAATCCGAGCTCCTTGAACGCTTCTACCATCCCACGAGCAAATTTAATGTTCAGATCATAACATAGAGGATGCACCCTTGAGAGGTATATAGCTGCTGATCTGTTAGGACAAGAATATGACGTTGCTGGTGGAGACTGAGGCTTACCCAGGATGTCATTTGTAATTTGCTCAACTCGATGATCAAAAGTGTGGTACTTTCTAATTATCCTACGCCACTTTGACATCTTTTCTTTGTGCTCTTGTGGATGCTCTAAATAATAATCTGCGAGTTGTTCTAACTCCTCAAAATTGGCGAATTGAGGAACATCTCCAAGCCCCAATACCTCAAGTCCATCATTCCTGTCGCAGATAACCATACAATCACTGCAAGCAATTATATCTAATACCCTGAATGCCACAAAATCTGCATCTTGCATATCTTCGGCGTGTGTATAGATTGTCAATGTTGCCTGATCAAATAGTTCGCTATACTTTTCATTCTCCCAGTAAGGTGCTATTATATATTTTCGGTCAATGTGATTTTCCCAAAGAGATCCCACAACCCCTATTCTGTACTTACCTGTGGCAATCAACTTCTTGACCATCTCTACCCTGCGAGCCTTAGCAGAATTGCCGACTATAATAATGTCATAGGGCTTTTCTGTAAGTTCACTCTTTTTGTAAATCTTGGAAGTAGCAGAAAGTAGAACTTTGACATCAGGTCTTATACTCTCCAGCTTTTTGGCATGTTTATGAGAAAGAGTATAAATAAAATTGAATTCTTCTAGGAGCTTCTCATTTTCGCTAGCACCTGGATGACTATAAATCCACATCATCTTGGTAGCAGCAGCACTTGAAAAATGTTCGCTTCCTCGAAGCAGCAAAGAGACGTCAGCTTTGTCTTGTGAAATATCCCATCCCTGTTTTATGAATGCTTCGTGAAGATGCTCTCTGGCCCAATAGTCTCCCCACCACTTTCCATATAGTGGGTCCCTATCAGAAGGAGAATAAATCTTGATTGATCTATCCAGTTTAATACTCGGCGTCGCTACTACCTTCTTTTCTTCTGTCCTGGCCAGCTGCCTTGCCACAAGTTGCCTAAACTTAGCTAGAGGATTGATCTTATAATACTTCTCATCGTCATTTATCAGTAGTGCCCTATCGGGATTGTCGTAAAAAACAAAAAGGTCATCGGCTATCGCGACATTGAAGCCAAATCGACGAGCCTCATGACAAAGCTCAGGTTCCAAGTGAGACTGGATCCTAAGTGTACTGAAATTGATTTTATCTAAGACAGCCTTCTTTATTAGAAGACAAGCATCAGCACTGGTAATCCGGGGATACTCCCTTTTCGATTTTTTATCTAGAAAGTCTGCCATTGATTGAGTCGAAGAGTCATTAGGTAGGGCATTACATACTCCATGTCTGACACCCTCATTGACAAATGGACAGGTGATTCCAATACATGGCTCAGAGCCAAGGCAAGCCAGCAGTTTACTGACCCAGCCTCTGTTCACTGCTACGTTGTCATTTATTAAAATCACATAAGGGGATTTGTTTATTTGCAATACCTTCAACATACGATTGTTATACCCAAAGTACGTTGTATAATTTGTGAAATTAATGTGGCTGTATTCTGACTTACAACTGAACTGGGAAACATATTGGGCCAAAGATAGAGGCATACGCTCACTAATGAACGTGATCGCACATGTATTGGGAGTATTCCCCAGAAGAGCTTTTATGCAGCGTCTCACCTTGTGTTCGTCGTGTGATAGATATACTAAAACCTCAACGCTTGACATTAGATTTGCTTTTCGTAGTAATATCCGGTTTCTGGTTTCGTGGTGATGCGGGCATATCCTGCCTTTTCAAACGCTTTGTAAGATCTGATATTGTCTGTTTTTATGTTTGCATAAAGAAGTTCAAGGCCTTTCTCTTTGGCAATAGGAGGTAGAAGTAATAGTATAGATGTTCCAATGCCCTTGCCTCGAATACCCTCTGATACAATTACTCTACCAACTTCTGCCTTTTTGTCTTCAATATTGTAGATGGAAACTGTTCCAATGATGGTAAAGTCTTCCTCGACTATATAGACAAGGTCTTTGTTTGGATCAAGCTTTTCGATCCAATTCTCGACTTCTTGGTGAGTGAATTGCCTATTTGAAAAAAACCAGGGGTACGTGTCTTGGCCATTGCGAAGAGACATTAGCATAGGTGCATCAGACCTTTGGACGGGACGAAGGGTTATTGGCATGTTATTCTCCATTTATAGCTCATTAAATACTTTCATACCTATCTCTTCTTCAGCCTTTAACCAGTCATCTAATTCATGACCCAACACACAGCCACGTGCTTCAAATAACTCATATGCACGTTCTTGGATTTTATCTTGTGAAAGATATTTCTTTAGTAATTCTGATAGTACACAAACCATTGACTCTTTTATGACACAGCCAAGTTTGAAAATAAAATCCGTTTCTACAGATGTGCCCATGATTTCTATTTTAGATTGAATATCAATCCATGAGGGCATATCGTCAACAACATGTGCACCCATTTCACTTTTACCTGCCATCTCGTTTATATACTGGCATAGTGGAATTTGAGTTCCACTCCCATTGTCGTTGTTGCCATAAACGAAGAGACAATTTAGGGACGATTCTAAATCATGTATTTCCTGAATTCTCTTTTCTTTACAATGCAGCCCTAATGATATTTGTAAACCATTCAGTAGATTAGAAGGAAGTGGTCGTTGAATTCTGAAGTGTTTCAGCCAGTCAACCGGAATGGATCCTTTGAAAATCTTGAATAGAACCCCATTGCCCTTATTTCTATTGGTCCCGACCAACTTTCTCAACGACACAAGAATATTTTGACGAAATTCTGGTCTTCCCTGATTTACATGATTCAGTGCATCGTGTAAAAGATTAATTTGTCGCTTTAGGAAACGAAGTTCTTCCATGTATTCTTACCTTCCATATTTCAAAACTAAATCAGCAATCACTTTCCTATCCTCCTCATTAACCCACCAACCTACTGGGATGCAAAGATGGGTTTTGTTGAATTTGTCAACACAAGGAAGATTACATCTCGATGCCTGGAACATTGTGTGGGTGTCATTTCTCGCATGTACTTTTGAGGACGCGACGCCATTTTCTTTCAACTTAGCCATCAGCTCGTCACGATTATTTGCATTAAGTGTATAAAGCCAGTAAGCTGGATCTGCTCCTGGTAGGGCCTTCACTACACCAATCTGTGAACCTTCAAACCTTTCATTATAATACTTGGCATTACTTCGATGTTTACCAAGAATTTCATCAAAGTGTTTAAAATTCTCTAAGCCAATGGTAGCAGCCACATCATTCATGTGCATTTTATGTCCTGCTTCTGCCACATCTAGCTCACAACGAAGGTCTGTAATCTGTCTATTCTCACTCCTGTCAATCCCATACCATCTTAGCAACTTGGCACGCCTATAATCAGCACCATCACGACAGATTAGAAGTCCACCATCTACTGTTGTGATGTGCTTGATTGCCTGCAGTGAAAACATTGTAAAATCAGAAAACGCTCCAATGTATTCATTACCAATCTTTGCACCAAATGAATGAGCACCATCCTCAACTATCTTTATTCCATATTGGTGTCCAATTCTATTCAAGGCAAACATATCACAGGGATTACCACCCCAATGCACTGCAATTATAGCCTTGGTCTTGCTTGTGATCTTTCTTTCGACATCTAATGGATCTATATTGCCAGAAATTGGATCAATGTCAGCCCAAACAATTTTGGCTCCAACAGCCAGAATAGGCGTTAGGGTAGCTGAACATGTCATGGAGCTAACTATGATTTCTGCCTCGGGATCATAATTCGTAATCATTTGATAGGCAAGATGAAGGCCTGATGTACCACAATTTAGAGCAAGAACATAAGGACAGCGAAGCTTCTCGCCCACTGCCTTTTCGAATTCTACAACCTTCGGGCCTTCTCCAATAAACCCGCAGTAGAGAACTTTTTTCAATTCATCGATCACAGACTCTGCCATGTAAACTTTAAATAGCGGAATTGTCTTAGGTTGTATCTTTTGTACACCTCCACATGCATCGCAAGAATCAGTCATGTTTACTCCCTTCATATTCCTCTCTCAAGATTGACATCAAAATATAGTTAACATATTTACCATTTTTATATACCGATTGCCGTTGTATGCCTTCGTCTATGAATCCCATTTTTTTGTAAAGATGGTGGGCACGCTCATTCTCTTCTAAGACAAGTAGCCAGAGTCTATTCATCCCCCAGACATCAAAACCAAGTTTGAGGATGAGTTTATACATTTCCTTACCATAGCCTCTGCCTGTGTGTTCTTCGGCGATATCTCCACCAACACACATGCTTTTATTCTTATGGTCTATGTCAGTGATGCGAAGATAGCCAAGGGGTGTCCAAACATCATTTTCTTGCTTTTCGAATATAGCATATAATTGTGTTGGATCACTCGAAACTTTATCGAACCATTTTTGTTGATTTTGTTCATTTGTGAAAACAACTACTCCGACATTATTTTGTACATGTTCGGATGTGCGTACCCTGGTTATGAAGGGTAGATCAGATTTATCCATCATTCTGATTCTGAAGTTGTTATTTTGCAGCATCGTTTATCTCCTTCCAGAAAAACTCGCACAATTTTATCCTACCCTCTTGCCACTGTGCAGACGGCATGGTTTGGTTAATTTTTTCACGTTTGCAGATCTTACCTGATTTGGCCAATTTCATTCCCCGAGAAATTGACATTTCAAACGATCCAAAAAACAGATGATATGCCAGTATTGTATTGCCAAAAAGATATTTCCTTGGCTGTGACATCCATTTTTTGCTTTGTGTTGGGTCAGTAGAAAATGAATGAGAATTAGAAATTTCAAACTTTTCTTGTACAAAAGCGTAATATTTTTCGTCTTTGAGTCGCTCTCTAATTTGCCAACCAACATCTTTTGCTGGAGGTCCTTGAGCCCATCTAAAATCCGCTTTAATCCTATACAATGCATCAATTTGGTGTGCTGCACCAAACGCAACGGGAAAATCGTGCGGTCCAACAAAATTTGACCAGGTAGGACCGTCTTCTGGATAAGGAGCTCCAACCACCACACATGTTTGCAATTTTTCCTTCAAGAAAGTCAAAAAATGTGGTTGAACCCAAAAAAAGTCTGGATCTTGCGTCAGTAGGTATGTAGCCTTTGGGTATTTTATTAAAGTATGGTTATATAATTGTTGCAAGGCACAGCCGTGTGCATCTGAGCTATAGCGAGGAGCAGTATCACCAGAAAGAATATCAATTGGTATAGCAGACTTTTTGGCAAGTTGTAGAATTCTATCATATTCTTCCATATTGCGACTATTCTCTACAATCACAATTTGGAATTCTTCGCCTGCAAAATCGCGATATATTTTAAACTGCGTCTCCATATAAACAGAAGTTTTATAATTGACAAAGCCTACTACAAACATACTCATCTCATCTCCGATAACTGCTTCAAGCATTGTTCCACGTGGGTTTCAAATCTATAATGTTCCCTTATAAATTCATACCCACATTGTGCTATCTTTTTACATTCTTCAGGTCTTTCTAAATAATACCTAATTGCACCAACCATGTCATTTGTTTCCACATAGTGCTGACCGCTCGTAAGTGGACTACCGATACTAGGCTCACTCACAACAAAGCATCTATTACTGAGTAGTTGTGCTATCACTCGAATTGATTCAAACATCTTATACTTAGGATTTCGATGTATGTTTAGTTGAATTAGAGTATTAAAAATTACTTGGTTCAATTGTTTATTATTTGCGTTGGCCCAATGATCTTTAGTTCGAATACACCACATCTTCGATCCCAACTCCTGTTCTGTGTTTTTGATTACTTGGTATCTGTAGGATTTGGGAGAAACATAACCAACTAGTGCAAGGTTTTGTTTAGGTCCAACTACATAGGGTATTTCGAAACTCGAATGATGTCCCATGGGACAGTGAAGCCTCTTGATAGGTAAATCGATCTTGAGATTTTCTTGACTCATCTCAAAGATGCAATTAAACTGTCCCAAGGCACGATGAACCCGGTTGCACCACATAGAATTTCGCAAACATTCCCAATTGTAGGCAATCTTGTATGTATTATCTTTGGGGAAATTATACCAAACATGTGCATACATAACCAAACAAACATCATATCCAGATTCATATTGTGGCAACAGGGACGACGTATATCCCAATGATAAAAAACTTTGGTGGAAAGCATTGGCTATCATATAAGTCAAGGGATCATCTGGATGTGCTACTACTAAAATTTTCATTGTCGTTTGTGTTCTAAAAGGAACATTCTCTCTTGTAAATCTAGGAAGTTATAAGTTTTGACACTGTCTCTTAGGTAATTCAATTCATTGGGCAGCATATTAGAACTATATAAGACACCAGTCTTTACAAGAGATCTAAGTGTACCCTGAGTCCCACTAGCCATGCTGCATCCCAAGTCCTCTATGATGTATCTCCCTCCACTCTTGAGATATGCAAACAGGAACCCCAAGCTAATTTCTATATGTGCACTGATGTGACTCCCGTCATCAATAATGATGTCAAACCCTCCTCCAGACATCGAAATTAATTTGCAGAGATCACCTCTACTAGATTGGTCCCCTAAGAACGTTGTAAATCTGGGATTATTAAAACGTTTGACCATTCTTCTCACACGAATATCATATCCAAAAATGTGCGCGTTAGGAAAATAATCATACCACATTTTAAGCGAATATCCTTTGTCGATACCAATTTCTAAGAGCCTCAAACAGTCATTCCGCGTCAGCCCCAAAAGAGGCTCATATATGGCGGTATAGTTGTGGAATAAAGTTCCCTTGTCTGTTTTGTAATAGTCAGCGAGCTCTGTTAAGGTTTTCATATCTGTATCCTATTCAATATGCCTCTTTACCCAATCTTGCATAACTGATGGGTGTGTACCTGCAAACAACGGATAGCCACGGTCCTCCAGGGTATGAGTCTCTTCATCTAATTCTCTGAAATTGTCATCTTGTGTATAACGAATTCCCCACAAGTTTAAACTACGTGCTACGCATCTCTCCAATCGGCACTGGCCGTAATGCAAAACATTAATCATACTGGGCTCAGGTTTCAAAACGCGCAATTTCTTAATGGCTGCAGCTCTTTGCTTACCCCACCCTATGAGATCTTGATGAGGAGAATGAGAACCTTTTCTTAAGCGGCCATAATAATTTCCTAAGTGATTACGATAAAGCATAAGGCGTCGTTTAATGCCAGTACTCTCTCTTGGTTTTAAAAATATCTGGTATTTTCCATCGCGCCTACATCGATACAAATGGTCCATATAAATGTCGTACATATCATAGTCTTTGGTTTCAACCATCTCTTTTATAGTGGTGTGAAATTTTTCATGTATTATTTCATCAGTATCAAAAAAGAAAACCCAATCACCACCACAATTTTCTAGTACTTTATTGCGGATAAAGGCCTCAGCATGATTAGTTGGACTCCAACGTTTAAATTTGTATTGCCATACAGTTGGACAAATTTTAATCTTGGCACTTATACTCTTTAACTTTTCAACCGTACCATCTGTGGAACCAGCATCTACAACCACAACCTCATCACAAAAATTAAGGGCCGACTGGACAGTTTCTAAAATAGGATAATCCAA
>Ga0315289_10007783_pt1 | contig 15568 bp, 16 predicted proteins | sample YL17G11_40_MG_FD_203452 | JGI IMG/M metagenome (GOLD analysis project Ga0315289, IMG submission 203452) | Sediment microbial communities from Yellowstone Lake, YNP, Wyoming, USA - YL17G11_40 | ecosystem: Environmental > Aquatic > Freshwater > Lake > Sediment | place: USA: Wyoming | collected... | reverse complement strand
CGGCGGCGGATGACCCGCAGCATCCCCTCAACATGGCTGGTATGGCCCTCGTGAGAGAGTGTTTTTCAGAGAAGGTTGTACAGTAAATGCGCATGGCCAGTGTCTCAAAATCGTTGACAGGTTCCGGAGGGCGTGGACCTGAATGCCAAGTTGCCGCTCCTGGCCACGTACATGGGACATGCTCATTACCATCACACGCAGCGTTACCTCACAGTACTGCCCTCTATCATCGACATGGCGGGCAAGCGCTTCGCTGACAAGTTCGAGACGCCGCTCAAAGTCCCGAGATGACCTTATGCGACTCAGAAACGCCTCTAACCTATACGTCCTTGGTCCTTCTGACCTGACAGCGTCGGTCAAACACTTCCTTGCATACTACCTCCCGCAGCACCGTGGAGCTTCGGTGCACACCATCTCCTCATACGCGCAGGCGCTCAAGAGCTTCCTGGCTTTCCTCTCAGATAAACCCAGGAACCGAGGGAAGCTCACTTATCGAGACCTGACCGTGGGGAATGTGCTCGCGTTCCTTGTCAAGATCGAGAGAGAACGAGGAAACTCCCCTTCGACAAGAAACGCCAGGCTAGCTGCCATCCTTTCTTTTGCCCGCTTCGCATTCCTCATGGGCGGCTTGAACAAAGACACATACGACAGGCTGCGCCACATCGCCTTCAAACGCCGTTCACTAGCGCCCGCTTTTCATCTGGATGTGCCCGAGCTCGAAGCCATATACAGATCAATCGACTATTGCACGCATGACGGCTTCCGGGATCTCACGCTCCTTAAGCTTCTCTATAACACCGGCGCTCGCGCATCTGAGATCGCTTCGCTCAAGATATCGGACATAGATCTCAGTGCACTCCATGTGACCATCACAGGCAAGGGCTGTAGACAGAGGTTGTGTAGTCTGTGGAAAACCACCGGGGCTTTGCTCCGCATCTACCTCGCCTCTGAAAGGCGTGTGCCACAGAAAGGGTTTGAGGATCATCTATTCATAAACCAGAGGCGTAGACCTCTCACGAGATTCGGTGTCCGTGAGATTGTGCGACGTTATGCGCGGAAGGCGGCGCTTGCGTGTCCTGGCCTGGCAAAGCACAGGGTCACGCCCCACACCTTTCGTCACACCACGGGCGCGCACTTGCTGGAAGCAGGGGTTGACCTTAACACCATTCGTGAGTGGCTTGGGCATGAGCACGTCTCAAGCACTGAGGTATATGCCAGGGCGAACGTCCGGCTCAAGTGCCGGACACTTGCCAAGCTGCAACAATTGGACAAGAGGCTTTTCACAGAGCTGAGCGCTAGCCGTACTCTGCCTCAGGTGGGGCCGAGTATCCGACGCTGGCTTGATTCTCTCCAAGACTGACTCCCCAGTTGAGCAGCGGTGCTGGCGGGAACCGGTCCCGGTGTGACTCGACGTGAAAATTATGTGGTGAGTTGGTCCCGATTCGAACACCTTCCTGTTGGACTCTTCACCTTCGCAGCCAAATCGCTTGATTTGGCCATATCCTGAGGGATATCTAACTCACAACATAAGGGAGGTACGCTCGGGAATAGGCTGAGGGCTGCGATGGCGGGGAAGAAATAGCACGCTGAGTGAGGACCGTCTGTCGTGGACGGTTCTCCTCGTTCCGTAGGCCCAGGAAAGTGCAACATCAACCCTCCTGCGACCAATGCACTATCGCGATACTCCCACTAACATCTTCGGGGCCGTCCTCAGCTATTAAAACCTCGCATTCCCGGTACTCACACCGTCACACATCGAACAAATCACGCTCCAAAAACCTTGCAAAGGAGCTTTGTCTTCCTATACAATCCCCATAGGTAAGTGCGAAGCGGCTCAGTTCGACTGATTGTATCCAGAATGCTCACGCTCATGAATCCCGTGAGAAATCGCGCCTTACCACCATGAGCACTCCGGATACAATCCTACAAAATAGATAGTAGGAGTGTTGGGGCGATGTCTTTGGAAATTGCCGGCCCTGAGCTCGAGGCAGCATTCTCGGTGGACCGGGGTGACGAACGTAGTGCACAAAGCGTCCTCGAGAAGTATTGGTGGCTGCTCCTCGATTATCCATGGCGCCATCCGCCCGATCGCTTGGGCGTCTATTCACAGGTTCCCATCGGCGTTGGCGAAAAACAATATGTTCCAGATCTCATGGTGTTTGATGATCCTCCGTCTCAGGGATTCACGACTTGCACCATTTGGCATCTCGTAGAATTGCAGGCGCCGGGTGCGCCGATGGTAACGAGGAGTGGGGCAATAGCTAAGCCATTCAGAAGGGCCTATGAACAGGTCTTGGAATGGTCCCAGTGGCTAAAGGAATACAGCAAGGCGGCGTCGGATTTGTTTTGGGGACGCCACCAAATTCACTTTCGGTACAGTATAATCATGAGTCGCAGGTCACTGGCGAACGATCACGTCTGGAAAAGGGTTCCGCCGATGAGAGAAGCAAATAGATACATCAATTTATCCATCCGCACTTACGATAGCCTTCTTGAGACTGCGTTCGGTATCGGGGACGCGACATGGAATTGGTATGAGCAGACCGGTGGCAAAGTCTTCTTGAGAGATCAATTCAGAACTCGGAGTGCACTTGAATATGATCGCTCCGCAGACACACTTAAGATCATCAAATCACATGGCAGCAGATAATTCAGCAATGCCATCCAACACGTATGACGCCTCCCGCTGTCAAAGGATAGAGTTTCCCTTTGGCCGGTACGCGGCAACACGGGAGGTACGCTGGGAAACAGGTTGAGGGCTGTGATGGCGGGGAAGAAATAGTGGCGCCTGCAAGAGCGAGGGCCACGTGATGGGTGGTCTTCGCCTTTCAAGTCCCCGATGTATCGATATAACAACCTGCATTTTGTGACCTCACCCTTGCCGTTTGTGATTGACATGAGAAGTATCGGCAGGTATAATTATGTGACTCACCGGAGAGGGTTGCCGGAAAACTTGATGGTGTGGGGAGAGACCAGAGAAAAAGCTGGTATAGACTCTGGGGTAGCGAGAGGTAGTCAGATATCTCTGGTGACCGCGAATCTTTCGACGGATAAATGCAAAGAGGTTCCAACCTGCACGAATAGCGTGCTTCCGGTGGCGCTTTCAGTGGCGAAAAGAGTATGAAGCAGGACGGGACGACGGGCTCGGATGAGAACCTTTTATTCGGGGTGTTTTACGGGCTTGAGGGGGACACTTGGACGGAGTCTACTTTTCCACAGGAGGAGTTGGTCATGGAGAGCAAAGCGGCTTCAGGACTGAATAATTGGGGAATGTGGCTCATTCAAAAGGTCATTCACCCACTCACGATTTTTGGAACACCTCTGTTTATTCTTGCTCTCATGATCCATCTCGTCTCCCATGCTTTTTACAGAGACACGTACTCAGGAATTCGTAGCTTTGCGGCGGTCCTGCTGCCGTTGATCGTCGTGACCTTTATCTTCATCTTCCAAAGAGAATTGCTGGAAAGACTGGGGCGGAGGCCAACTTTATTGAGCTTCTCCGCTTCCTTAATCGCTGGAATTGCTGCTATGGCAATAGTGCGATTCTGTGCCTATTCCACGATTGTTCCAGTCAGCGAACTGGTACTCTCGGGGAGTTTCTCTATACTCGTCTTCAGTTACGTGAGTCTTCAAGAAAACAAGATGCTATCATACTATTATGGGATGATTTGTGGGTTTCTGGTATACATTATATTCTTTGGGTTTCCTGTTTCGTGATTAACCACTCGGGCAGGCTTGGCTGGCAACAGCAAGTGCAGCTCACAGCGGAGGCAAGAAAATGCCTGGGCTTGATAATCCTTGGGTTGTCACAATAGTCGGAGGACTTATTGTTTCGCTGATAGTCCGTGTAATCTCCCGTCCACCTTCCATATACGTATATGATTTGCTGGTCGGACTGGCCCTTTTCGCTATGCTTCAGGTAATGGTGGTGATGCTCAAGGAGAGTTGGTTACGACTCATTGCCGATCAGTTTGGAGAAAGGGCCTATTGGGTATTCTTTGAGGCAATAGCAATAATAATTGTAGCCCTGACCATGGAGAGGAGACAGCGAAACAGAAGTTATGGTGATAGTGATTGATGTGTAAGCGGACATGAGTCGGTTTATGTGTGCAGTCTCAATCGGGTCCGTCGCGAAAGCTCTTGCGATGTTGTCTAGATTGGCTAGCTAACAGGCTAAGGTTGCGGTGGTTGGGTGCGGGTCTACTTTTAATTTGGTTCCACTTGGGAGAAGTCACCCCTGGAGATGAGTTGGAATGGAAGCACACAAATATGATCCCGAATTGATACAACAAGTTCACCAGGCGGCTAAGAGTCGGTCATTTGAGGAAATGTGCGACCTTGTCGTAGACACTGCCAAGAAGCTAGTTTTGGCGGATAATGGACGACTCCGGTTTGTTGATTACTCAGAGAAAAGACTAGTACCTGGTGCAATCCGGGGGGCTTTGGCTGAGAAGCTGGAGATGGCGGTTCGAGACTTTGGCGAGTGCATTGTTGGGCGCGCAGCTGCGCAGAGGAAGTCTCAATTCGTCCTTGATGTTCAAAGTGACCCGGATTTTAGGGCTTTCAAGGTCAAAGTGGAAAAAAGGAGCAAGCAAGATGCCGACTGGAAGGATTACCACGATGCGACCTTGAAGCGGCTTGGTTCGGAAATAGCTGTTCCGGTACTGGCCGGGCAGGACCTCCTGGGTGTATTAAGCGTGAACGCATTCACACAGGGGGCGTTTCGGCCAGAGGCCGAACGGCTTCTTTCTGAGTTTGCTTCCGAAGTAGCAGTGGGCTTTCTTATCAGAAGAGCTGTGATTCTAGAAGAGCTTCATCGAATAGAGCAAGAAATGATCTCCGTGTTCGCTCTACAGCAGGTGGCAGAGCATATTGCAGATGGGATTCGCAGAATGGTGCAGGGAAGCATTCCCAATATTTTTCTTTATTATGAGGATTCGGGAGAAAGGGAGAAAAGCCCATTCCGATTCCTTGCTAGTGCAGGTGCAAGCGACGAAGAAAAGAAGCTTGGCTCATTTGAGCCAAGATCGATCCCGCGACACGATACCGATGGGCGTGGTGTTGAGGCCATAAGAAAATGGAAGCAGGGGCAAGATGCATTTGTGGTTGTCGAGGACGTGCAATCTGATCCGCGTGGGAGTCCTACGGCTCTCAAGAACAAGGTACAGACTACAGCATGTCTTCCGCTCGTTTTCAAAGGAACTGTGCTGGGGGTTCTATATCTTCATTTCAAGAAGAGACACTTTTTCACTATCGAAGAGAAACGAGTTCTTGAGATGTTCGCGATACCTGCAGCAATTGCGATCAGGAATGCGACTGTTCTGCCAAGCTATATCGAACTATATGGGAACGCACTTTCTGACGAGCTTAAGAGGCTAACGTCGAGTAACGGAATGACAGGCGGGAGCGACAGTCTTAACGAGAGAATCCACAGGAAATTGCTAGAGATTTTTGACAACCTGGGTAACTCAAGGGGTGAGCAAGAAATTGCCGAGTGTATCCTTGCGGGAGTTAAAGCGTTTTGCGGGAACGAATACTTCAGTCTGCCTAAACGCTTTTCCAATATGCTGGGGCAGTTTCAAAAGCATGAGGGAGTGTTGTATGCGATCCCCTACTATCGAGACCACTTTGTTCACGCGTTTCATGTTTTCTGTCTCGGCTACCTAATCCTGAATCACTGGTGGAAACCTGAAGTGCGGTTCTTATGCCCGGCAAACGCGAAAGACGAAGAACAGACTCTGAAGAGATGGTTTATTGCCTCAATTCAACATGATATTGCGTACCCCGTGGAAATGGCAAAACTCTGGGTTCCGCGTTTTCCAAGAGACGTCTTGGACTTGGACATAGACATACGCAGCACGTTTGATTGGTGTGGGATTCTCACGCGAGAAGAAAACATAAGGCACATTGAGAAATTGGCAGAAGCTTTTGCTGCCCCCTTAGAAAATGTCAATGACAGTCAGAAAGCATCCGATACGAAAATCGCGTTCAAGAGATGGTTTTGCGAACAGCTCTTGGAAAAACAGGACCATGGTGCGCTTGCTAGCCTGACTCTGGCAAGCCTAGAAGTACCTCAATCGGATCTACCCTATTCCTACGGAGCGGCTTTGGATGTACTCTTACACAACTACTCGATGAACAGAGATATAGCCATAGGCCAACTTGCCTTTGGATACTATCCCCTCGCATTTCTATTGTGTTTTTGTGATACTGTTCAGGAATGGGGACGTGCTGAGGGAACGCGTGTTGACGGCTTTTGGAAGTCGGTTGACACTTCGGTACGATTTGCTGGATTGCAGGTTAGCTCGCAGCACACGGCCGTTGTTCTTTCATATGCCATTGAACAACGGTGCAAGCAAAAAATCGGGGGATTTCTAACGCTGGGTCCAACAGGCGTACAGCGAGAGATGAATCGAGAGAAAGAAGATGTAAGAGCCCACATAGCTGAAACTGTTGAGGATCTCCGTAATGCGTGGAGACGTGGAGCGATTCATCATAGCTTTTCAATAAAAGCATGCGATGAGGAGGAGGAGGAGGAGAAGGAATTCTGTAGCGTTGCTGTCATATAGCAAAGAACGATTCATGAGCTAGGAATCGGGACGTTATGGCAGCACGTCGGGAGGCGTACGAAGACCTCCGCGTGATGGTGAAGGGAAAGCCGGAGAGCGAGGAGATCATCCCGCTGGCGGCGCTCAAGGCGTCGATTGGCAAAGCAGCGTATGCCTACACCGACAAGCACGTCGGGCCGCGAGAGCGCGTTGGCAACAAGGGAGGAACGCTCGGAAACAGGCTCAGAGCTGTGATGGCAGAGAAGAAGTAGTCCGACTTATCACAATGCGAGGATCATCCGGTGGGTGGTCTTCGCATTTCCTGGGGCAAGGGGAGTGACATCGGTTTAAGTTGACAGACAGCACACCAGTGCTATGGTTATGTGACCAACGTGAGGAGGCTTGCTGCAGGGCTCAAGGGTGCGCTTGTTAGCCGAAGGTGTCCATAGGCTCGCCGGGTCATTTCTTTCTATCCGGTCATTTTCTGTACGGTGCAGCTAGGAATCCACTGTTTCGGGGGTTGGCCCATAAGTCAGTGGGATCCAATCAAATTTGTTGGTAATCCTCGGCAAGAATATTGCTTGCCAAGCATCACGCAAAAGGGGGTTACACAATGCGAATCGTACTCTTCCTAGGTGCTGGATTTTCGGCGCCGTTTGGCCTTCCAACGATGAATGAATTCTTTAGGGTGGCCGAGGACAGTCCAAGAATCGATGATGCACAGAAGGAATTTCTGCGTGAGTTGCGGCTTGAGGCTCGGCATGCAAATGCTTTCCTTCAGAGTTCACCGACAAATCTGGAGGATATCTTGTCGTTAGCAGTCATGGGGGACAGGGTTGGGTTGATGGGAAAAGACGGGGTAGAGAGAGCACCAACGATCAAGAGAATACTCCAACGTATCTACACCACGACTGTGGGGTCAGACCAGTACTGGAACCAATTTGATGTGTTCAAGAGCTTCTTAGATTTTGACCTGAACACTCAAGATCACGAACTCAGTATTGTCACGACTAACTACGACTTAAACATAGAGTCTGCTTTGATCACGAACAATCGGTCGACTTTCCCGGGGTTCCAAGTCAAACCTGTCGAAACAGGCGAATGCAGAGTCAAGTCGTCCTTTTATGATCAGCAGGGCATTCCCGTCTTCAAGCTTCATGGTTCAGTTAATTGGTTTCCAGATGCAGAGTCACCTGAATTCTTTAGAGTAGAGGGGAGAGTTGTAGAAGTTCGGTCTCGAGACAAATTTGGGACTCTGCCATGGCCCTGCGCAAAAAACTACCCCTCCAAAGAAATCCCTGTGATTATCCCACCTTCCTTTCTGAAACCAGAGTTTCCAGGGCCACTGCGACAGATATGGTCTGGTGCTGCAAAAGCTCTACACGATGCGGAAGTCGTAGGATTCATCGGATATAGCTTTCCGCCCTCAGACGTAGAAATGAAATACTTCATTGCACGGTGTCTTATCGACAATAAAACTCTGAGAAAGATGCTTCTTATTGACAAGAATGCGAACGATATTCATGCCAGACTAGAAAGGGATGAAAGTGGCTTTGGTTCGCACTTCGTGGAGCTGCTTGAGCCCCATCACAAGGACTGGACAACGGCAAAACTAAGTCTAAAGTAATTATTCATGAGCCATGAGGTTTCGCCTGTAGTTCTCGCGAAGGGTGTAAGAGTTCCGTTTGGCATGTGATTCGTATTTGAGTACAGCGACTCTCGTGGAATGAACGGCCATGTCCATCGGGCCGCGTGAGCGTGTGGGAAACAAGAGAGGTGCACTCAGCAACAGGCTGAGAGCTGTGATGGCTGGGAAGAAGTAACAAGCTGAGCGAGGACCGTCTGTGACAGGCGGCCTTGCTCTTCGTGTTTTGTGTCCATTCGCCACCGGATTGATAATTGACAGGCAAGCGATTCACAGTTATGCTGGCTGTGGCTGATCGAGCATAGAGCACAATCTGGAAAAGAAAACATTCTAAGGGCACCTATGTGGAAACGACATAAGCCGTAGTTGGGCTCCCATATTAAGCCGAGGAAACGGTAAGGGAAACTTACATGCACAACCCACTGGTAGATATATCCACCATAAACGCAATTGAGTCGTTATATCGCCATGGCGTTCGGGACCCTTGGGCAAAACAGCTGGCAGGGGAATTTGCAGATTTGTGTATCTATAGTGATACGATAAGATACTCGATAACCGTCCCAAACGCTAATTCAGATGTCCAACTTCTTGAAAGGCCATCTCTGTTGTTAGATTTTATTAAACGTGATTCAGGGCTTCTTGTTCCAGCAACACGCTCAACAGCTGATCCCCTTAAGCTAAAGGACGAATACCTCATTGAATGTTTCAATAGATTCGCCGCATGGGCTAGAAGTAATAAAAATACTCTTAGAAAGTGGATTTCCCTTCACAATGAAGATTGGATCCAGAAACAATACATTGCCCGTGTAAAGCATGAGAAGCACGAGTGGAGCTTTTCACTCGAAGCTCTTCTCCGAGAACCCGAATTAGCTACTTTGGCAAAAGAATTGGGAGTAGTACAGCATGATATATGCTACGCATTCGATTTGGTTTTAAGATACCCTCTTTACGGCGAGTTGGCAGGTACAAACGAACATTATCTTAACCACCCGATTAGAGACGCTTTCTTACTTCCAACCATGAAGAGAGAAGAAGGAAAGCCACCATCTCTTGCTGTATCCTTCAAGGATACATTTAGACAGTTTTCAGATAAATTGTCACAAGACGATTATACCGTCCTATTACATGAACTAAGGGGTGCTGTGCATGATTATGGTCTACATCTTGTAGGGCCTGGAGAATTTGACAAGGAAATTGTCAGGGAACTAGCTGCCAAGGTGGCACTTCCTCCAAGGCTAAGGGCATCTGGTAAGTTGGCAGCTATAGGTGCTGGAATAATCGGAAGCCTTGGTGCTATTCCAATTCTTGGCCCATTTACAGCGGTTGTAGGCGGAGTCTTATCTGTTTCTATTGCGCTTTGGAGCGGACGATTACCTCGTACAGCAGCACGTGTGAGATGGCTCAAATGGGCGTTAGAATGGGATATCGAGGAGCAAGCCGAAAAACGGGAGTGATTTCTCTTATAGCAAGAGCAGCCTAACCCGTATGACGCCTCCTGCTGTCAATAGATCAAGTTCGGCTCTAGCCGGTATTCGAGCAACCGTAGACTCGTCGAGCGCTCACTAGGCTGGTAGGTGGACGCTTGCTGCGTACGCTGTGAATGCGGTGCACAGTGGTGGGAACGGTGTTCACACTTGTGACGCTGGAGAGAAGCCGAAGTGTCGCGCTCGCAGCATATCTCGATATACAGCAAGTTCAGATTGCTCTAACGCCAAGCAAATGAGGGAGTTAAGGCGAGGCGTTTTGGAATGAAACTGTGATATACAGCATGACTCTGCTAGTGTAATATATTACATAGTTCCGTATACTACATGTCGGGCGAAAAGACCCCCCGAAAGGATTCCTGATGTGATTCAGAAGGTTGGAGAACGGTTCCCAGAGGCAGATTTCGGATGGACATGCCAGTCCGGATCCTATCGGTAGGCTCCCTGGTCTCCCCGCTAGGGCTTGCGCACACTGCGAATGTCAGACGGGCAGCCAGTGATCGATCAACCCTGCGTCGCACATCTTCCTATTTGAAAGTGTTGATCCTATAATGTAGATTCAGACTGGTAGGTACAGCTCATGTGGAGGAAAAGCGGTGATGGATCTCAACCCACAGGATATTGATTTGTTGATGGAGTGCATTAGGTACTCCAAGCAGCGGGTCTCCGATGCCGCAGGTACACCCAACGAAGTGCGGAAACAGAACCTCATCCATCTGGATGCGGTGGCGGAGAAACTGCGCCATATGAAGGAGACCCTTCATAAGGGCCGGTCACATTAAGGGCGCGAGCGTTCAGGGTTTCAGGCTCTCCCAGCCCTGTAGAAACTGGGATTCTTGGGAGGAGGTTAGACCTCGTGCCTCGGGTGAACGTTGATTTCCGGCACCCCGGCGCCCAGTATTTGCTAACCACTTTTCTGCATTGAAGGACTGTCCTTGATGGCTGACCGTGTGAGCATAGCAACACGTCATCGAATCATGGCCTCAAACCAAGGGAAGAACACAGGCCCGGAAATCGAGGTTCGAAAGGCCCTGTCCCTGCAAGGCTTTCGGTATCGTCTCAACGTTGGCAGATTGCCGGGGAAACCGGACATTGTTCTACGACCTAGGTCGGTGGCAATCTTTGTGCATGGCTGCTACTGGCATGGGCACCAGTGCCGGCGGAAACCCAGTGCCAAGAGCAACAAGAGATTCTGGCGGGACAAGGTTCGTCGAAACAGGAAGCGGGATATCTCAGCAAGAAGGGATCTACTAGAGAACGGGTGGCGAGTGCTTGTCATTTGGGAGTGCGCAGTGCGCAGGAGGTCGCCGCCCCTTGCCCAAAGCGACGACATCCGAAAAGTGGCTGCTTGGATCCGAAGGGGAGGCAGATTGGCCATTCTAGCGGAAGGCGGTTTTGAGGAATGTCTATGATCTTTCGGAAGCAGAGAGGAGTCGAACCCAACCGATGGCCAGAAAAAAGATAGGTAACTGTCGCCGAGAGGCACCGGTCCTGATAGACTTATTCTGTGGCGCGGGCGGTCTTACGCTTGGTGCAGCGCGTGCGGGATTCCTGGTTGCCGCGGCAGTCGACAATGATTCCCGGACGAAGAAAGCCTTTGTCACTAATTTTCCGGGCTGCAAGCATATCGAAATTGACATCGCGGAGCTTAGCAGCAGTCAACTACGGGATAAGGCGGACCTGGATGGAAACCCGGTACACGGCATTGTTGGAGGCCCCCCGTGCCAAGGTTTCAGTATGATCGGTCACAGAAATCGAAGAGATCCCCGCAATAGCCTTTTCTGCCACTTTTTCAGGCTCGTTGCCGAGATTCGTCCGCGCTTTTACTTAGCTGAGAACGTGCTTGGGATTCTTGACCGAAGGTTCGAAGACATTAGGCGGAACGCCCTTGCCATGTTAGAGGGATATACCCAACTTGCGCCCCTGACATTGAAGGCGTCGGACTTCGGCGCGGCGACTAGTAGAGAAAGAGTTTTCTTCATCGGTTTCCTTGATGAGCATCCGGGCGCGATCAAGGAAACCGATTTCGACCCACCACATGATTCCGAGAAGGTCACAGTTGAAATTGCGCTCCGCGGCCTAAGACAGAAGATAAGTGCAGACTGGCAAAGCGATGAAAAAGGCCGTCGTGCACTGACCTGTCGGCCGGACGGGGTCTTCTGGCGAAAGATCTTTGACGAGGTACCCGAGGGCATCGGCGATTTGAATTCCTTGCAAAGGCTGAGGAAGGAGAATCTTGTTTCTGGCTGCATTGGCACGCGACACACGAAGGCCGTGTTTAAGAGATTCGCTGCCTTGGCTGAGGGTGCTGTGGACCCGCCCTCTCGGGCCATCCGTCTTAGACGGAAGGGATCCTGTCCCACATTGAGGTCTGGGACTGGGCCAGACCGAGGTAGTTTTCAGGCGCTTCGTCCAATCCACCCGACAGAGCCGCGTGTAATAACTCCCCGGGAAGCAGCACGGTTACAGGGATTCCCCGATTGGTTCGTATTCGATCATACGAAATGGCACAGCTTCAGACAGATTGGTAACAGTGTCAGCCCGATCCTTGCGGAAGCTATCCTCCGGAAGATCAGGGAAAAACTTAGGTTATGAGGAGAGACCCATGATAGAGAAAAGCCTTGGTCCGATTCCCGCTAATCCTGTGAAGTCCTTCTTCGTGCACGTGCTCACGCGGGATATCGAATTACAGGATGCTATTCTTGATCTCCTGGACAATTGCGTAGATGGGATACAGAGGGTAGAGACAAAGCGAACCTTAAGCAAGCGGGAGCCCTACCAAGGTTATTGGGCAAAGATTGACTTCTCGAATCAAGAATTCTGTATTGAAGACAATTGCGGCGGAATTCCATGGGGATTGCACGAATACGCTTTTCGGATGGGACGCCTCAGGGAAGTCTCTGACCAAGGTCGCCGCAGCATCGGCACATATGGCATCGGGATGAAGCGCGCCATATTTAAGATCGGGAAGGATTGCACAATAACAACCCACGCAAAAGATTGTTCCTACAGGCTACGGTTATCCCCCGAGTGGATGGAAGGTCAGGAGGAGTGGGAAATCCCCGCGGTCGAAATTGCTCCTGCGAGAACTTTAGGTACACGTGTGAGAATAAAACAGCTTCATCTTTCCGTACAGAAGGACTTCGGATCGGAGAGTTGGGAGAACACGTTCCGCGATGCAATTGCCACGCGCTACGCGTATATCTTGGGAAAAGGTTTCCAAGTGAACGTGAAAGAAAGGGCAATCAAGCCGAAGAGCATCCACCTCTTGTTCTCGAAAGGCGGGATCGACTCTAAGAAAGAACATCCCATCCGGCCTTTTATCTATGAAGCCCGGCAGAACGGTGTTGACGTATTTTTGGCCGTCGGCTTTACGCGCCCTATCCCAAGTAGGGATGAAGCCGATCAGAGCCAGGAGAACTACAAGGAGAGGTATTCATCGGCAGATGCGGGGTGGACGGTTATCTGCAATGACCGCACCATTGTCTACTGTGACAAGACTTCTCTGACTGGATGGGGGATATCCGGCGTGCCGCAGTATCACTTCCAATTCATTGCGATTTCGGGCATCGTGGTTTTCAGTTCTGAGGATGCGAGCTTATTGCCGATGACCACAACCAAACGCGGAATCGAAGCCTCCTCGGATCTCTACTTGCAGATCCGCGACAAGATGATCGAAGGCATGAAGATATTCACTCAGTATACGAATCTGTGGAAGAGCAGGGATCTCGCTGCGGAGTCCAGGCGTCATTTTCGAAAGATACCCATGGCTAGCGTACCAGAGATTCTTCAGAATGCATCCAGACTGACCATGGTGCCAACCCGGGGAACTGTGAAAGGAAGACAATACAAACCAACCTTGCCTCGACCCGAGAAGCAGAAAACCCATGAGCGTATTACCTTCTTGCGTCCCGTGAAGGAGGTTCGTCGGGTATCGGCATACTTGTTCGATAGCCCGGACAAGCAACCTTCGGAAGTGGGGGAAAAGTGCTTCGATATGATTCTTAAAGAGGCCCCAAAGTGAGTTGGATCACGAAACCAAGGCATCCATCCTACCATTTACGTCCAAATAAGGCCGTGGATCGGCTTGTTTTGATTGAACTGCTGCGGGCCTTCGAGCATGTGCAGAGTTTGGAGGACCACGTCTACGTCGGTTTTGGCGGACCTTTTCTAGAGGATTTTCGGTTGGTCAACGCGGTTTTTCCCAATCTCGAGATGATTTCGATCAAGAGTGACCGGGAAACGTATGAGCGGCAGAAATTTCATCTCTGTTCGCGGAATATGGAAGCCAAGAATTGTCAGTTTGAAGAGTTTCTCTCCACGATGTTCCCGAGTGATCGACCGACAATCGTATGGGCTGATTACACAGATCTCGATCGTAAGTGCTTCATTGAAGGCTCCGATGTTGCAAGGCAAGCGGCCCCTTGGAGCGTTTACCGAATTACGGTCAGAGCCGAGACCTCTGTCTACGATGCGCTAAAAATAGAGCATCGACCAGAACATCTGCCTAAGCACCTGCAACAGGAGTTCGCTTCGTTCCGGAGGGATTACCTTGCGCAGATGACCGTCGAAGGTGTTTCCTACGATGAGGATCGTTTCAATTGGGAGAATTTCACAGAAGAGAACTATCCAGCTCTTCTAGCCCACATGATACTTTCGGTTCTATCTGCGTCCTGTACGAGACCAAAGACGTTCTTGCCTTTGAATGCCGCAAAATACTCCGACGGAACGATAATGCTCAGTGTAACCGGAGTCTTTTGCGAGGAAGAAGATCGAGAAAGATTGCTGGAGCATTTCAAAAGGACGTGTCCTTTGTACCTATCGAACTCTGAAACTGTCGACGAGATTGACGTACCCGTGTTGACAACGAAGGAAAGGCTGCATTTAGAGGGATTACTACCTACTCGTGATTGTGACGGCATATCTTGCCTCAGAGGGCTGGGCTATTTGATTGAGGGAGACGATTCCAAAGTGCTTAGTACGCGAAAAATGAAACACTATGAGAAGTACTATCGGTTGTACCCTTACTTTGCGAAGCTCCTCCCTTGAGGGAACGAGAATTGGATTTGGAGTCTGGAAAACCTGGAACGTGTACTCTTTCCTCGGAAATCGCCGAACCCTTATGAGGCCTCCCGTCGTCAAGAGATAGAGTTGGGCCTCAGCTGGCGGCTCGCAGAGGGTTGACCAGGCAGCTAGTTGAGCCCTCGCCTCGCAGCTGAGAACGCGGTGCGCAATGGTGAGAACGGCACTTACGCTTGCCAAGTCACCGAGTTGACTCTGCATCTCGGAGTTTCCGTAAGAAAACCTGCGGTTTTTGCACCCCTTTTCCAGTAATCGCTTATTTTGCAGCAAGTTAACTGGTGCGCGAAAACGAGAAACGTTTTCACAAGCTGCCCTTATTTTTCAACAACTTACGCAGGTACCAGTACTCTACCCCTCGCGGCTCTGAGTTAGGTCGAAAACAAGCACTTCCCGCACAGCGAGATTTCTTACCGACCTGTGGTGCGGACAATCGATAACCCGCGACTGCGTTCCGTCTGTCTGCATTTACATCTCTGCGTCTGAGTGCTATTCTGCACCGAGCTGATCCCTCTACCCGACGCGAGATAACAGAATGACCAAAAGTAAGGAACCCCGATCCAAGTCCAGCAAGAGGCGAGTCCTCGATAAGACAAGTTTCCCGTATCCTGACTTTGTCAAATCCGATCCTGTTCTGCAATTAATCTTCGACCGCATCCGCACGGGCCAGCACTGTCGGGTTAGTGAGTTCATGCACTTCATCGCACCGGTAGTGAAGGGCTTCGAAGCTCCTGTGGCTGACTTCCTCCATGGCAGATTGTGTCTATCACAGTCAACGCAAGACCGGGACTACTGATGGCTCGTGCATTGCC
>Ga0315289_10007782_pt1 | contig 15568 bp, 13 predicted proteins | sample YL17G11_40_MG_FD_203452 | JGI IMG/M metagenome (GOLD analysis project Ga0315289, IMG submission 203452) | Sediment microbial communities from Yellowstone Lake, YNP, Wyoming, USA - YL17G11_40 | ecosystem: Environmental > Aquatic > Freshwater > Lake > Sediment | place: USA: Wyoming | collected... | reverse complement strand
GGAAAGTTGGTCGTTATAAAATCAACAAACGTTTGGGCTTAAAAATTCCCAACGAAAGAAAAAGTTGGATTCTTCATCAGGCAGACGTGGTGGAGACAATTAGGTATCTCATTAGACTTCAAAATGGTCAAGGAAAGGTTGATGATATTGATCACCTTGCTAATCGCCGGATTCGTCGGGTCGGTGAGGTTTTAACGGATACTGTTTTTCGAGTCGGTTTAATTCGTTTAGAAAGGTCGATTAAAGAGAAAATGAGTTTGATTTCCACTGAGGAGAAGGCGACGCCGGTTCAATTAGTCAACGCCCGTCAAGTGATGGCCTTGATGAATGAATTTTTCCGTTCCAGCCAACTTTCGACCATTCTAGATCAAGTTAATCCTTTATCGGAAATTGACAATCTTCGAAGACTTTCCGTGACCGGTCCTGGTGGGATCACTCGGGAAAGGGCAAGTTTTTCTATTCGTGATATTAATGCTTCTCAATACAGTCGAATTTGTCCGGTGCGTTCCCCTGAAGGGCCGAATATCGGCTTGGTCACTTACATGTCTCTTTACACTCGCGTTAATGAGTATGGTTTTTTGGAGGCTCCTTATCGACGAGTCATCAAGAAAAAAATTCGGGGGAAGGCGCGGATGAAAGTCACGAATGAAATCGTTTATTTGCCGGCAGATGATGAACAGGAACATTACATCACCCACAGCGGTATTGACGTTGATAAAAATGGCTTTATCGTCGATGACTGGGTGCCAGTTCGTTATCAGGGTGAGTTTTTAGAGGCACCGGTGGAAAGAGTGAAATACATCGATGTTTTACCCCGTCAGGTAGTGGGCACTTCGGCGGCCTTAATTCCTTTTCTTTCTCATGACATGGCCAACCGGGCTTTGATGGGCACCAACATGCAGTGTCAGGCAGTGCCTTTAGTGAAACCGGAAGCGCCTGTTGTCGGTACGGGCATGGAGACCGTGGTGCCTGAAGAAATGGGTTGGGTGGCGAAAGCTCGCCACGAGGGCAAGGTGGAATATGTTGATGGCAAAAAAATTGTGGTTAAATTAAAAAATCGAAAAACTGACCTCGAAGAAACAGAATCGATTAAGCTGGAAAACGGTCGAGAAATTTATCATCTCACCAAGTTTAAGCGGACCAGCCCGAACAGCACTTGCTATTCCCAACGGCCTTTGGTGAATGTGGGCGATCAGGTTAAAAAAGGCGATTTGTTGGTTGATGGCCCTGCTTGTGACCACGGCGAGTTGGCCTTGGGAAAGAATTTAATTATTGCCTACTGTTCTTTTGAAGGGCTGGGTTATGAAGACGCGATCATTATTTCTGATCAGGTGGCTCGAAATGACGGTTTGACTTCGATCACCATTGAGGAATATGAAGCGCCGGTGGTGGAGACGAAATTAGGTCCAGAAGAATTAACGCGGGATATTCCTAATGTTGGAGAAGTGGATTTGGCCAATTTGGCTGAAGATGGCATTGTGGTGGTGGGCAGTGAAGTCGGCCATCATGATATTTTGGTGGGTAAGATTGCGCCCAAAGGAGAGACTGAATTGACGGCTGAAGAAAGATTACTAAGAGCCATTTTTGGTGAAAAAGCCAGAGAGGTTCGGGATACTTCTTTAAGAGTGCCTCATGGCGAGAGAGGCACGGTCATTGATGTCCAAATTTTAGATCGAGAAAAAGGAGATGAACTAGAACCAGGCGCTTTGAAAAAAGTGATTGTCAAATTGGCTCAAGTCCGAAAGGTAACGGTTGGAGACAAAGTCGCCGGTCGCCATGGTAATAAGGGTGTCATTTCCAAAATCGTTCCCGAGGCAGACATGCCCTATCTCGAAGACGGCACGCCGGTGGACATCATTATTTCTCCTCTTTCGGTTTTGACGAGAATGAATTTAGGCCAATTATTGGAAACCTATTTAGGCTGGGCAGCGGTGAAAAGGGGTTTTCGGGTGGCTCTGCCGGTTTTTGAGGAGATTGGTGAGGAAAAAGTGGTGGAAGAGTTAAAAAAAGCGGGCTTGCCGGTTGACGGTAAAACCACTCTTTATGATGGCCGGACCGGCGAATCTTTTTCTCAAAAAAGTGTGGTCGGTATTAGTTATATCTTAAAATTAGTTCACATGGTTGAAGATAAAAGTCATGCCCGTTCCACCGGACCTTATTCTTTAGTGACCCAGCAACCTCTGGGAGGTAAAGCCCAAATGGGCGGTCAACGTTTAGGAGAGATGGAGGTTTGGGCTTTGGAAGCGCATCGGGCGGCACACACCCTCCAAGAAATGTTGACGATTAAAAGTGACGATGTGGTCGGTCGGGCAAAGAGTTTTGAAGCGATTGTTAAAGGAACGGATATTCCTGAATCGACCGTGCCTGAGTCCTTTAAAGTCTTGGTTAAAGAATTAAACAGTCTTGGTCTAAAAGTAGAACCGACGGGAGTGGTTGAAGCCAAAGAAAAAGAGGAGACAGAAGAAGAATTGGAAAAAGAAGCCGTTACCAAGGGAGAAGCCGAGGAATTGGCCCGAGCTGCTGGCGCGACTCTCGTGGGTAAGGAGGAAAAATGATTTTCGACAAAAACATCGTTGATTTTTCTGGTTTAAGAATTAAATTAGCCTCACCTCAAGACATTAAAGATTGGTCTCACGGTGAAATCACCAAGCCGGAAACGATTAATTACCGAACTTTAAAGCCAGAAAAAGACGGACTTTTCTGTGAAAGAATCTTTGGCCCCACCAAAGATTGGGAGTGTTACTGCGGCAAATACAAGCGAATTCGTTATCGAGGGATTATTTGCGACAAGTGTGGTGTGGAAGTCACCCAATCAAGAGTGAGACGAGAGCGGATGGGTCATATTGATTTAGCTTCTCCGGTAGCCCACATTTGGTTTTTTAAGGGCTCGCCTTCAAAAATTTCTTTGTTGTTAGACCTTTCTCCTCGAGGATTAGAATCAGTGGTTTATTTTGCCCAATATCTTGTTTCCGAGGTTGACGAGAAGAAAAAAGAGAAAGTGATTAAACGGTTGGACGAGGCCTTAATGAAAAAAAAGAAGTCGATTAAAACAGAGCGAGAAAAGGCGATTACCGAAACCAATGAAAAGGGAGGAAAAGAAAAAGAGAAACTTAAAAAAGAAATTAAAGACAAAGACCGGCGCCTCTTGGCTTTGGAGGAGGTTAACCTCAAGAGCAAACAAAAAATTCAAGCCCTTCGAGATCAGTTCCTGACCGAAGGCGAAAGAGCCGAAGAGGTTTATCAGGCGATTATCAATTTAGTCAAAGGTTTGAAAGAAAAAGCTTTATTGAGTGAGGACGAGTATCTCAAATTAACCGACTATCACGCGGTTGACTTTTTCAAAGTCAGTATGGGCGCCGAAGCTTTAGAGGAAGCCATTAAGAGAATTGATTTGGAAAAACTCGCTGCCGATTTAAGAAAAACCGTCAAAGAAAGCAAGGGGGCTCGCCACATTAAGGCCATTAAAAGACTGCAAGTAGTGGAAAGTTTTCGGAAAGCAGAAATTGAGCCGGAATGGATGATTTTAAAAATTTTGCCGGTCATTCCGCCTGATTTAAGACCAATGGTTCAGCTTTCTGGGGGGCGATTTGCCACCAGTGATTTAAATGACCTTTACCGCCGGGTCATTAACCGCAACAATCGTCTCAAACATCTGATGGATTTAGGTGCTCCGGAAATCATTCTTCGGAACGAAAAACGAATGCTTCAGGAAGCGGTGGACACCTTGATTGACGCGGCTAAAAGACCGATACGCCGTTATCGTCGAACTCATCAGCCCTTGCGTTCCCTTTCGGACATGCTCAGGGGGAAGCAGGGAAGGTTCAGACAAAATCTCTTGGGTAAAAGAGTGGATTATTCTGGTCGTTCGGTGATTGTTGTTGGCCCAGAGCTCAAACTCAATCAGTGTGGCTTGCCCAAAGAAATGGCTTTGGAGATGTTTAAGCCTTTTGTTCTTCGGGAAATGATTTTAGCCGGAGTGGCTCCCAATGTTAAAAACGCCAAAAACGTCCTGGAGCAAAGGCCGCCTGAAGTCTTTGATATCTTAGAAAGAATCACTAAAGACCATCCGGTCCTTCTTAACCGAGCGCCAACTCTTCACAAATTAGGTATTCAGGCTTTTTATCCGGTTTTGATTGAAGGAGAAGCGATTCAAATCCACCCTTGTGTGACCCAAGGTTACAATGCTGATTTTGATGGTGACCAGATGGCCGTTCATGTTCCCTTGAGTGAGAAAGCGAAAAAAGAGTCTTTGGAGTTAATGGCTCCTGACAAAAATCTGCTTAAACCTTCAGACGGTTCACCAATTACCATTCCCAACCACGAAATGGCTTTAGGCTGTTTCTTCGTCACTTCCATTAACGACCAACTGCCGATTAACCCCACGATTTTTGTTAACAAAGAAGAAGCAATTCTTGCCTATCAAGAAAAAAAAGTCGATTTACGGCAATTGATCAGAGTGAGAATTGAAGCCAAGATAATTGAAAGTAGCCCAGGCAGGCTGATTTTTAATCAGATTCTTCCTCCAGAATTGACTTTTGTCAATGATGTAGTCAGGGGGCCGACCATTAAAGCTTTGGTGACTCGGGCGATGCAGGTTTGTGAAAACCAGACCGTGGTCGATTTGATTGATAACATTAAAAAAATTGGTTTTTGGGCTTCGACTCTTTCTGGACTTTCCGTCGGGATTTGGGATTGTATAACTTTTGAAAATAAAGAAGAAATTATTGATCAAGCCAATCAAAGAGTGGCCCAAATTGAGGAAAATTACAATCGTGGTTTGATTACCAACCAAGAGAAACGCCGCTTGACTCACGAAATTTGGATGGAGACGACCGAGGAATTGGCGGATAAGACCTGGGAGAAATTTGATTCTCAAAACAGCGTCCGCTTAATCGTCGAAGCCAAAGTCGGTCGAGCTTCTAAGGAGCAGGTAAAACAATTGTCCGCCATGCAAGGTCTGGTGGTCGACCCGATGGGAAAAATTGTCGAACTGCCGGTTAAATCCAATTTCCGAGAGGGCCTTTCTGTTTTTGAATACATTAACTCGGCTCGAGGCTCGCGTAAAGGATTGACCGACACGGCTCTGAAAACTTCAGATGCTGGTTATCTCACCCGAAGATTGGTTGATGTGGCTCATGAAGTGATTGTTCGTAAAGAAGATTGTGGGACGAAAGAATCGATTGTGCTTGAACGAGCGGGCAAAAGAGGTGAGAAATTTTTAGACCGGGTTTTGGGGCGTGTTTTGGCCAAACCGGTGGTGGCCAAGAATAAAAAAGTGATTTTGAAAAAAGGAGAGTTGATTACGGAGAATAATGTTGGTCTTTTGGAAAAACAGCAAATCAACAAAATTTGGGTGCGTTCACCTTTGACTTGTGAATCAAAGTATGGCGTTTGCGTTCAATGTTATGGTTGGGATTTTTCAGCCAAGGCAATGGTGGAAAAAGGCACACCCGTGGGCGTTGTGGCCGCTCAGTCGATTGGTGAACCCGGCACCCAATTAACCCTTCGGACAAAACACTTTGGTGGGATTGTGGTTTCTGACGTGACTCAAGGTTTGCCTCGAGTGGAAGAGCTTTTTGAGGCAAGAAAACCCAAGGTTCTGGCGCCTCTGGCCGAAATTGCGGGAAAGGTGAGTGTTGACGAAACCGAGGACGGCTATCGTATTAGGATCAAAAGTGTGGGAATTAAACCGGTGGAAGAAAGGGAATATTTAATTCCTTTGGTGAGTGAGGTGAAAGTCAGCAGCGGTGAATTGGTGGATGCCGGCACCCAATTAGCCAGTGGTTCTTTGGATGTTCGGGAAGTGATGGAAATTAAAGGGTTGAAAGCGGCTCAAGAATATTTAATCGAGGAAGTCCAGCTTGTTTACGAATCCCAAGGAATTCCTATCCAAGACAAACACTTTGAAGTCATTGTCAGAAAAATGAGTGATAAAGTACGAATTGAAACTTCGGGTGACACGTCTTTATTGCCTGGTCAATTTGTCAGCCGGGCTTGGTTTGAAGGAGAAAATGCCAAGGTTTTGGCTGAAGGGGGTGAACCCGCCTCAGCTCAAGTGGTGATTTTAGGGATTACCCGTTCTTCTATTTCCACTGATTCCTGGCTTTCGGCCGCCTCTTTTGAGCGTACCACCAACGTTTTGGCGGATGCGGCCATTGAAGGTAAAGAAGATAGATTGTTGGGTTTGAAAGAAAACGTGATTATTGGCCGGCTGATTCCGGTGACCCCTGAACGTGCCCAAATAAAGGAATAACGCCTTTTTTTCAGCCTAGTTTTATGGTAAAATGGTATTCCAATGCCAAGAGTGAGTCAATTAGTCCGAAAGGGCAGAAAAAAAATTAAAAAGAAAATCAAAGCCGCGGCCCTGCGGAAGACGTTCAATGCCAAAGACCGGCAAATGGTGGAGACCACCAGTCCTTTTAAACGAGGCGTAGTTCTTCACGTTAAAACCATGCAACCCAAGAAACCCAATTCGGCGCTTAGAAAAGTGGCTCGGGTTCGTCTTTCCAACAAGAAAGAAATCACCGCCTATATTCCTGGTGAAGGTCATAATTTAGCCGAGCACTCAGTGGTGATGATTCGCGGGGGGCGAGTTAAAGATTTACCGGGAGTGAAATATCATGTGGTTCGGGGTAAATATGATACCGCCGGCGTTGAAGATAGACAAAAAGCCCGATCAAAATATGGTCGTCGCAAAGGCGGCCGTGCCGTGCCTGAAGCCGGCAAAAAAGATGCGGCTCCCCCGGTTGAAGGAGGTCAAAATGAGGGGTAAAAGAGCTCCCAAAAGAGTCATTTCTCCTGACGAGATTTACCAGAGCCGTCTCGTGACCAAAATGATTAACCGGACGATGCGTCAAGGGAAAAAATCGGTCGCCCAAAAACACGTTTATCAAGCCTTTGCTTTAGTCGAAAAAGAAACCAAAAAAAATCCTCTCGAGGTTTTTCACCTGGCTTTAGAAAACATTAAACCCAAGATGGAAGTCCGCCCCCGAAGAGTCGGTGGCGCTTCTTATCAGGTTCCCATCCCCGTCAGGGGTGAGAGAAGGGAATCTTTAGCTATTCGTTGGCTCATTCGCGCCGCCCAATCAAGACCCAACAAAGACTACCATCATTTTTATGAAAAATTGGCGGTGGAAATAATCGACGCCGCCAAAAAAGAAGGCAGAGCCGTGGCCAAGAAAGAGGAAGTTCGTAAAATTGCCGAAGCCAATAAGGCCTTTGCTCACTTCAGATGGTAAAATTGATTGTTATTTAAAAATATGTCACTTGAGTGTATTCACCGTCGACCACTAACCATAGACAAAAAAAATCATCCTCGAGTCCTAAATTACCAAGAAACTTATGGTCGTCGCTATCATGGTTTAAAAATAGAAACTTGTGAGAGTCCTCTTAACCAAGTCCCGGACGGTGGTCCGGTTATTTGCGAATTTGCGTTTGCCAATGAAGAAAGTTGTCCCGCCTCGCCTCAGGTTACAGAAGAAACTAAAGAACTCTGGAGTCATTTATAGACAGTTTTTCGAGATACTATTGAATAATTGATAGAATTTTGTTAGAATCACCTCGAAGCAAACCTGCTTCTTAAATAGAGGCGGTTTTTTATTTGTCTCAAAATTGTTAAAATAAGAACCATGCGCTTCGCGCAGAACCTTGTTTCTCACTAGCGCTCGAAATTAGACAATGACCGAAAAAAGCGAAACAGCCAAAAAACGGATTGTCCCCATCGAAAAAGTGCGCAATATTGGCATCATTGCTCACATTGATGCCGGTAAAACCACCACCACCGAACGGGTTTTATATTATACTGGCAAAAGTTACAAAATTGGTGATATTGATGAAGGCACGACCCAAATGGACTGGATGGAGCAGGAGAAAGAACGGGGAATCACCATTATGTCCGCGGCCACGACCACTTTTTGGCGAGACCACCGAATTAATATCATTGATACACCCGGCCACATTGATTTTACCGCCGAGGTGGAGCGCTCTTTAAGAGTCCTGGACGGCGGAGTGGTCGTTTTTGACGCTGAAGAGGGGGTGCAATCCCAATCCGAGAAAGTTTGGCACCAGGCCGATAAATATCAAGTTCCCCGGCTTTGTTTTCTTAACAAAATGGACAAGTTGGGGGCGAATTTTGAAAGGACGGTGGAGATGCTTAAAGACCGTTTGGGAGCGACGCCGATTATTCTTACCATGCCAATTGGGGCGGAAAAGGACTTTATTGGTGTTGTCGACATTCTTCAACAGAAAGCGCTGGTTTGGCCTGAAGAGGATAAAACCGGCGAGAAATTTGCCACCAAGGAAATTCCCACCAATTTGGCAGAAAAAGCGAAGCAATACCAAGAGGAATTGATTGAATTGGTCGCAGAGACCGACGAGGAACTCACCGAGAAATTTTTAAAGGGTGAAAAAATTAGCTTTGAAGAACTCAAAAAAGGCATTCGCCAGGCCACGATTGCCAATCAATTGGCACCTGTTTATGCTGGCGCTTCCCTCCGCAACAAGGGCGTTCAACCTGTGTTGGACGGTGTTGTTGATTTTCTACCCAGCCCTTTGGATGTCCCGTCCATTAAAGGTACCAACCCCAAAACCGATAAGGAAGAAACTCGTGCTTGTGATCCTCAGGGATCTTTGACGGCCTTAGCTTTCAAGATTCAGGCAGATCCCCATGTCGGTCGATTGACCTATATTCGTCTTTATTCAGGCCGACTGAGAGCTGGTGAAGAGATTTACAACAGTAACCAGAATAAATCAGAAAGAGCCGGACGGTTGCTTTTAATGCACGCTAATCAACGAGAGCAAATCGAATCGGCTGAGGCAGGAGAAATTATTGCCGTGGTGGGTTTGAAAGAAGTCACCACGGGTGAAACTCTTTGTGACAAAAACAAGCCGATCGTGCTTGAATCAATCACTTTTCCCGAGCCAGTGATTTCTTTGGCGATTGAGCCCAAAACAAAAGCAGATCAGGAGAAATTGGGTTTGGCCCTCAACCGCCTTTCTGAAGAAGACCCGACTTTTTTGATCAAATCTGATCGAGAAACTGGTCAAACAATTATCTCTGGTATGGGTGAGCTCCATTTGGAAGTCATTGTGGAACGAATGAAACGAGAATTTAATGTTGAGGCCAACACCGGTCAACCCCAAGTCGCTTACAAGGAAACAATCACCAAAGCTGCTAAGGGAGAAGGAAAATACATTCGTCAATCTGGAGGTCGAGGTCAATACGGCCATTGTTTATTGAGAGTGGAACCGTTGGGTCGAGGTGAAGGTTTTAAATTTACCAACGAAATTCGAGGAACGGCCATCCCCTCCGTCTATATTCCGTCAATTGAAAAGGGGGTCAAAGAGGCGATGGAAAAAGGGGTTTTGGCGGGTTACCCTCTGATTGACGTGGCGGTGGCGGTTTATGACGGCAGCTATCATGAGGTTGACTCTTCAGACATTGCTTTCAAAATTGCCGGTTCGGCTGGTTTTCAAGAGGCGGTGAAACAAGCGAATTTGATTCTTTTGGAGCCCATCATGAAATTGGAGGTCACTACTCCGGAGGAGTTCATGGGTGATGTCATCGGCGATTTGTCGAGTAAACGAGCGCAGATTCAAAAGACAGAATCTCGGGGCCAAATTCGGGTCATTACCGCCATGGTGCCTTTGGCCGAAGTCCCGGGTTATGCCACCGCTCTTCGGAGCATGACTCAAGGCCGAGCCAATCCTTATATGGAATACTCTCATTATGATCCGGTGCCGGCGAATATTACCGAAAAAATCATTGAAATAAAACAGGGCTTGCATAAAGGCAAGTAAATTTGATAGAATCTTGACAACTGGCTAAAATTAGTTATAATCTGATGAGATTATCGAGGTACGCAGTACCACTGTATAATTTGATGAGATTAGAGTAATTTTTTAACAAAAATAAGCAAAGCTTGTTTCTCGCAAGCTCGAAATGCGAGGCACGAAGTGCCACTGCATAATTTCGTCAGCAGGAGAAAAGAAATGGCAGAAAAAACCAAATTTGAACGGAAAAAACCTCACCTGAATATTGGGACGATTGGTCACGTTGACCACGGTAAAACAACTTTAACTTCGGCGATCACCAAGGTTTTGTCAGAAGCTAAGACAGGCACAGAATTTGTCAAATTTGAGGAAATTGACAATGCTCCTGAAGAAAAAGAGCGAGGTTTAACGATTTCTATTTCTCACATCGAATACGAAACGGCCAACCGTCACTACGCCCACATTGACTGTCCCGGACACAAAGACTACATCAAAAACATGATCACCGGTGCCGCCCAAATGGATGGGGCGATTTTAGTGGTCGCCGCTGATGATGGTCCCATGCCCCAAACCCGAGAGCACATTCTTTTGACTCGTCAAGTGGATGTGCCCGCCATTGTTGTTTTTTTGAATAAAGTTGACTTGGTTCAGGATAAAGAAATGCTTGATTTAGTCGAAATGGAAATTCGGGAGCTTTTAACCAAGTACAAATTTCCGGGTGACAAAATACCTATTATTCGCGGTTCGGCTTTAAAGGCGTTAGAAGGCGACGAAGAAGCCAAAAAAGCCATCCTGGAATTGATGAAGGCGGTTGATGAGACCATTCCTGAACCTAAACGTCCTCTCGACAAACCTTTTCTCATGCCCATTGAAGACGTTTTCTCGATTAAAGGTCGAGGCACGGTGGTCACCGGGCGAGTCGAGCGAGGCAAGGTGAAGGTCGGTGAAGAAGTGGAGATTGTTGGCTTGAAAGATACCCAAAAAACGGTGGTCACCGGGGTGGAAATGTTTAGAAAAATTCTGGAAGAAGGTGTAGCCGGTGATAACGTCGGGATTCTTCTCCGAGGGGTCGAGAAAAAAGACGTTGAACGAGGTCAAGTCTTGTCTAAACCGGGCACGATCAAACCCCATCGAGAATTTGAGTCTGAGGTTTACATTTTGACCAAAGAAGAGGGGGGTCGTCACACGCCTTTCTTTTCTGGTTACAAACCCCAATTCTACATCCGGACCACGGACGTGACCGGCGAAGTCACTCTGCCTAAAGGGGTGGAAATGGTCATGCCAGGTGACAACGCCAAAATGGTGGTCAAACTAATTCAACCTATCGCCATTGAAGAAGGCTTTCATTTTGCCATTCGTGAGGGTGGTCACACCGTCGGGGCAGGCGTCGTCAGTAAAATTAAAACTTAAGAGCAATGCCAAAAGGCAGAATCAGGGTACGTTTAAAAGCATACGATCATCGCGTCATCGATGAGAGTTGCGAAAAAATCTTAGAAACAGCTTTGGCCACCGGTGCCAAGGTAGTTGGTCCCGTGCCCCTGCCTACCCACCGCAAGTTAATCACCGTGACCACCAGTCCCCACAAACACAAAGACGCCCGAGAACACTTCCAAATTCTGACTCACAAAAGGTTGATTGATATTCTTGAACCCACCAGCAAAACGATTGACTCCTTAATGCATCTCGAAATGCCGTCTGGGGTGGATATTGAGATTAAGATGTGAAGCTTCTTTTGAATTTAAGGAGTGACAACAACGGCCTTTTGTCTATAACTTTTTTGCTCTTGCTGATATTTATTGACTAGCCCAAAAGGAATAGGAAAAAACCAAGATTTACCGTTTCCTCTTTGTACGAAAAACAGTTGTCTTTCAGGCAGAAACTTGCCATAATTGATAATCACTGATTGAGGGGCATCTAAATTTTCTGGGATTACTTGAAGGATAAGTGAGCCTGTTTTGAGTGCTTTTAAGACTGTTTCCCGAGCGAAATGTCCATTTAGTGGGTGTGGGTAACCGTTTTCTACCTCCTCTAAAACTAATTGAAGAAGGCTCCGAGTCTCCTGCGGATCTTTCATTGAAAGCCTTGGCGAGCAAAGAGTGATATCCAGTTTAGGTGGATTCTTTCCATTAAGTACCCTAATAAAATTTAAGAGGTGAAAAAAGGAAAAATCTCCAATTAAAAAAGATGAAGAGTCACTCTTTTCCACTCGTTTAATGACATCATTATAAGATAAACTTCTTTCCTCCGGAGAATATTCTGTGAAGCAAGTAACGACACTGCTAAGAAAAACTAAGCGGTCAAGACGTTCAACCCGCGTTGGCATATCTGGGTCGAAAGTAACAAAACCAAATTGAAAAGTCAATTTTTAAGTTTGGGAAAGGTTTCTTTAAGGACCAAAAGGGCTTTTTCGGTTTCTGAAGTGAGGTTGTAGGTTAAAGCTTTTTTTGGTTTTACCCAGGCATAATCAGAGTGTTCTTCTGAAAGTTTAACTTCACCGCCGATTTTCTTGGCAAGACCAATAAGAACAATGTAAGGCAGACCGCTATATTTTTTCATTGAAGTAATTTGACTTTCGTAATAAACCACCCGATTGATGGGAATAACGACCAGACCGGTTTCTTCTAAAACCTCTCTTTCCAGAGCATGAGAAATATCCTGTCCCTCGTCAAGTTTACCTCCAGGAAATTCCCAAAACCCAGGTCTCCAAGAGTCGGTTTCGGCTCTTTTAATCAAGAGAATTTTCCCTTTTTCATCCCCAACAATAGCCCTATTGGTGAGGATCACTCTTGGCCGTTTCGCCGTCTTCATTAAAATGAGTATAACACAAGCGAAAAAACTTTAGCCTTGAAATTAGTCTGGTGTTTATGTTAAAATGTAGAGCAATGGAGGTGAGGTTAAGCACCTATTGAAATGAAACTAGTTTGACCATTAATGGAGTAACTGATAAGAGTGCCTCCGGCACTCTTTTTGATGGAGAAAATGTTAAAGGCAATTTTAGGCATCAAAAAAGAAACCATGCAAAGGTTTACCCAAGACGGAACCAGAGTACCGGTGACGCGAGTCAAAACCGGTCCTTGTTACGTGGTTCACCTTAGAAGAGAGGACAAAGATGGCTACAACGCCGTCCAAATCGGCTGGGGAGAGAAAAAAATGACTAAAGTCAGCCAACCATTACAAGGACATCTTCGAGGTGCTAAGTTAGAAAAGGCACCTCGTTTTTTGCGGGAAATTAGTCTCGAAAAACCTACTGATAAACTCAAGGTCGGCGACCAAATCAAGGTCGCGGCCGTTTTTCAACCAGGTGATGAGGTGAAAGTCACTGGTTGTGCCAAAGGCAAGGGTTTTACCGGGGTGGTGAAACGCTGGGGATTTAAAGGTGGACCGAAAACTCACGGCCAATCTGACCGACAAAGGTCTCCGGGCTCAATTGGTCAAGGGACTACCCCTGGTCGGGTTCGCAAAGGCAAAAAGATGCCGGGAAGAGCCGGAGGCAATCAAGTGACGGTTCAGGGTTTAACCGTTTTGGCCGTGGATGAGGAAAACGAGGAATTGTTGATCAAAGGTTTAGTTCCTGGCGCCTTCAAGGGTTTCTTGATGATTACCAAGACCGGCAAAAACAAGAAATTTGTGCCTTTGATGAAAAAAGGGGAGAAAAAGATCGAAGAAACTGAAGAACAGCGGGAAGAGCGGTTAAGGCGAGAAGAAGAGGCCAAAGAGGCTTTGAAAGCCGCCGAAGCAGAAAAAGAAGGCGAAAAACCAGCGGAAAATAAAGAGGAAAAGCCAGCGGCAGAAAAACCAAAGGAGGTTGAGGAAAATGCCTAAAGCAGATTTATACACCCTCACCGGTAGAAAAACAGGCCAAATCAGTTTGCCCAAGGAAATTTTCGCGGCCTCGATTAATGAACAACTGATGGCTCAAGCAATCAGGGTTTATTTGGCCAACCAAAGAAAAGCGGGGGCAAAAACAAAAACCCGGGGTGAGGTTATAGGTTCAAGAAGAAAGATTTGGCGCCAAAAAGGGACGGGCAGGGCACGTCATAGTGACCGTTATGCCCCCATTTTTGTTGGTGGTGGTCGGGCACACGGACCCACCGGAGAAGAAAATTACAAGCTGAAAATGAGTAAAGCCATGAAGAAAAAAGCCTTATTTTCGGCTCTCACCAGCAAATTAAAAGCCGAAGAAATCGTGGTTATCAAAGGGTTGGCCAAAATAGAGCCCAAAACTAAGGCCATGGTTAAAACCATAAAAAACTTGCCTTTAAAAAAAAGAAAGAAAGTCTTACTGGTTTTACCCAGTGTTTTAGAGAATGTCATTCGTGCCGGGAGAAATTTAGCTGGTTTGGAACTGGTTCAGGCCAATCAACTAAACCCTTACCAAATTTTGAATCATGACCAACTTGTCTTTATGGAAGAAAGCCTGGAGAAATTAAAGGAAACCTTTTTGAAAAAATAAGAAATTTGCCTTTCGGCAAGAACCTTGTTTCTCACAGGAGTTCGAAATAAACATAACTTGTTTTTCGTAAACTCAAAATAAGCAGAGCTTGTTTCTCACAGGAGTTCGAAATGAAAACTAAAGATATTTTAAAAAAACCATTAGTTACTGAAAAGGCTTCCCAGGGAGCCGCTTGGGGTCGTTATTTTTTTGCTGTTGATCCGAGAGCGACCAAACCAGAGATTGCCCGAGCCGTGGAATCCGCCTTTGGGGTAAAAGTGAAAAAAGTAAGTGTCTTGATGGTTCGGGGTAAGACTAAAAAAAGCGGCCGTTACCGCCGTCCGGTGAAACAAGCTGACGGGAAGAAAGCCATCGTGGAATTAGTTGAAGGAGAAAAAATTGATCTCCTGGAAAGTGGTGAGTGAAAATGGCCAGCAAAAAATTAAAAAAAATTCTTAAGAAACATTCCGGCAGAAATGCCATCGGCAGAGTAACCACCCGCCATCAAGGTGGCCGAGAGAAGCGTTTTCTGAGAAAAATTGATTTTAAAAGAGAGAAAAAAGGGATTGAAGCCCGGGTAGCGGCGCTTGAATACGATCCCAATCGGGGGGCAGATATTGCCCTTTTGTACTATCCCGACGGTGAAAAAAACTATATTCTCGCGCCCGTCAATTTGAAGGTGGGTGATAAAGTGGTAGCCGGAGAAGAGGCAAGTCTCAAAGTGGGGAACGCCCTGCCTTTGAAAAAAATTCCTGTTGGAACGGTCATTCATAATCTTGAACTGACGCCAGGCAAAGGCGGGCAGATTGTCCGGGGAGCCGGCACGGGAGCCACTATTGCCAGTAAAGAAAAAGGTCAGGTGTTGGTCAAACTGCCTTCAGGAGAACAAAGGTTGATTAAAGAAGGAGGTTATGCCACCATTGGCCAAGTTAGTCGACCGGAGCTGAAAACGAGAAAGTTGGGGAAAGCCGGCAGAAAAAGACACATGGGGATTCGTCCTTCAGTTCGCGGGGTGGCGATGAATCCAAGATCCCATCCTCATGGTGGTGGTGAAGGTCGTTCGGGTATTGGCATGCCCAGTCCTAAATCACCATGGGGCAAGAAGACTTTAGGGAAAAAAACGCGGAAATCCAGGAAATATTCTGATAGATTAATTATCAAAGGTAGGAAGAGAAAATAAGAACCTGCCTTTGGCAGAACCTTGGTTTCTCGCCAAAGGCTCGAAAGTAACATGAGTCGATCAAATAAAAAAGGGCCTTATATTGAGCCAAAATTACTTAAAAAAGTCATGGCTCAGAAAAAAACAGGCAAGAAAGAGCCGATTAAAACTTGGGCTAGGGCGAGCCAGATTCCGCCGGAATTTGT
>Ga0315289_10007781_pt1 | contig 15568 bp, 13 predicted proteins | sample YL17G11_40_MG_FD_203452 | JGI IMG/M metagenome (GOLD analysis project Ga0315289, IMG submission 203452) | Sediment microbial communities from Yellowstone Lake, YNP, Wyoming, USA - YL17G11_40 | ecosystem: Environmental > Aquatic > Freshwater > Lake > Sediment | place: USA: Wyoming | collected... | reverse complement strand
GGCGGGCGTGTGTGTGTGAGCGTGTCCTCTGGGAGGAGAGAAAAAAATGACCAAAACAAGGCAACAAAAAATCAAAAATCACTCATCGTCCTCATCCTCGTCCTCCTCCTCCTCGCCCACGACCTCAACCTCCGCTTCCTCTGGCAGGTCCTCGCCCGGCACTCCCCGCGCAGCCCGCGTCCAGAACAGGTCCTCCAGCTCGCGGCGGGCGGCATCAGCGTCGGCGGCCGAGGAGGAGGGAGCGCGCTCCCCTCCATCCCCGTCCCCTTCATCGCCCGACGGCAGGCGCGGCCGGGCGGCTAGGGTGCGGGGAGGCGGGGGCTCCAGCGCCGTCACCTCCAGGCCCAGCCCCGCCAGAAGGGCGCGGAAATCGTCAGCCTCCGGCCCCGGCGACGCGAGCGTGGTGATGAAGGGCGGGTCCCCTCCTCCCCCACCCCCACTGGTGGTCGACCCGATCCGCCCCGCCCGCCCCGCCCGGTGAATGTAATCGGCGGCGCTGGCTGGGGCGCCCACACAGTAGACATGCGAGACAGCGGGCACGTCCAAGCCCCGGGCGGCGGCGGGGGTGGCGAGGAGGAGGGAGGCGGCGCCGTCCCGGAAAGCATGCAGGGCGGCGACCGGTTCGCGCCCGCCCGGAAGGAGCACGGCCAGCGTGTGCGCGCCCCACAGGGCCGCCCGCAGGGCCGGGGCCGCCGCCACCGCGGCCTTCTCATCCCCCACAAACACGATGGCCCGTGGGGGCGGGGAGTCCGGGTCGGCGCCCTCGACGTCGGACCGCAGCAGGCGGCACAGCACGCCCAGCTGCTCGCCCGGGGGCGCAGCCACCAGGCGGTGGGACAGGCCCGCCGGGATGGGGGGTGGCGGGATGGCGGGCGGCGGCGCGGCGGTGTTGGGCCCGCCCCCGCCGCCGCCCACTACTGCGGCAACCGCTTCGGCGTGCGGGCCGGGGCCGGCGACGATGAGGGCGGCGCCTGGCGCCAGCCAGCCATGGGCGGTGCCCACAGCTGCGGGGTTGAGGTGTCCGTGCCCTCCCCCGCCGGCGGTCGCGCCGACGAGCACGACCTGGGGCTTGGGCCGCCCGTCCAGGGCGGCCGCCGCGATGGTAGCGCACATCAGCGCGTCTAGCGCCCCACCTTCACCGCCTCCGCCTCCGCCTCCGCCTCCACCTGCGCCCGCCTCGCCGTCCAGGCAGGCGTCGGCCTCATCTACTGCCACCGCGTGTGCGTGGGCGGTGATGGGGGGCGCCCCCGGCTCCGTCGCCGCCAGCAGCGCGTCCGGCGTGCCCACCACCACGTGCGCGCCCGCCAGAGCGCCACCCACGCGCGCGGCTAGGGCTTCCCCATCGTCTAAAACGCCGCGCACGCGGATGCCGCGGGGCCCGGCGTACCGAAACATGTTACCGCTCGCCCCAGGCACACGGCCACCGTTGATGGACCCGCCCAGCAGGCGGTAGGCCAGCAGCGCGGTCTGGACGCCCAGGTCCCGGGTCGGCACGATGATAGTGAGCAAGGGGCCGGCCAGGGCGGCCGGGTCGCCGGCCGGGTCGGGCGGGTAGGGCAGCCGCCCCAGCAGGGGGATGAGGAAGGCGAGCGTCTTGCCGGACCCCGTCGCTGCCACCACCAGCCCGTCCCGCCCGCCCGCCAGGGCGCCGCCCGCCCGGCGCTGCACGTCGGTCGGGTAAGGAAAGCCTAGCTCGGCCGCCCGGTCGCCCAGCCAGGATGGCGCGCCGAGATCGGCCCAGGTCGCGGGCGGGGCGGCCTCACCCGCAGAGGCCAGCGCGTCGCGGGCGGCCGCGGCCGCGCCCCAGTCCTCCGCCGCGATGGCCGCGTGCAAGGCGGTCTGTAGGGCGTTGGTGTCGATGGAGGTAGGGGGCGGGGGCGTGGAGGCGGGGCCAGCCGCGCCGGAGGGCGGGGTGGCGGCAGGGGCGGGCGCGGCTCGCAGGCGGGCGGGTGCCGGGAGGACAGCGGGCGGCCGGGGCGAGGTGGTCGCCCGCCCTCGCATGGCGCCCGCGGGTGCGCTCCTCGTCCGTGGTGCGCACGGCAGGCGCATCATTTGCAGCCCTGACACCATGCCCTGTGGAGCTTTAGCACTCCCTCCTGGACGTGCGAATTCCGCGTGTGTGCGGTGCCAGGCCCCTTGGAGCAGAAAAAAATAATAATGAATTTCTGTGCAGGCACACTTCGACTCTCTTTCGATGGCCGTCCTTACCACGCGCCCCTGCGCCTCACCCCAGGCCCGGGCACCCGGTCGCCCCCGTGCTTTACTGACACTCACATCGGTGCAGCCGCTCAGTCGGCGCCGCTGGACTGGCCAAGCCGCGGCCGCGGCCACAGAAGAAGCAACAACAAAAAGCAAAGAGACGCTCGTCTCCGACCTCCTGGTGTCCGCCCGGGCACGGGACGAGTCCGCCTGCCGCGCCAGCGCGTCCGCCCTGGCGACCCTGGCCGGCCCCGGACCGCCACCGCCCGCACCCTCCACATGGCGCACGCTCTTCACGACCTCGACCGGGCCTTCAGGCGGGAAGGTCGGGCCCTTCCAGGGTGAGACAACGCAGGCCTTCCACGCCTCGCCCGTAGGTCCGGCGTCCGCGGGCACTTACACGAACAAGCTGGCCTTTGGCGGCTCTCTGGCCTGCCTGGAGCTGTCCGGCACGTGGGAGGCCGTGCGCGATGACCGGGTGAACGTGGTATTTGTGAACACCAAATGGTCCCTGCTGGGCGGCGCGTTCAAGGGCGGCAGCGCCTTCCCGGCCGACAAGCAGCCGCGCGGCCACTGGAGTTTATTGTTTGGGGATGAGGCGGTGCGCGTGTTCACGACCAACAAGGGCAGCCTGTTCGTGTTGGAGCGGGCGTGAGAGGGAGCAGCAGAGAGGAATATAGAGAGAGATGAATGAAATGAGAGAGGTATAGGGATGGATGGATAAAAAAAAAGGCTGAATACTCTGTCAATGTCACTCATTTTTTGGCCGCTTTCACCGCCTTCTCCACCAGGGCCTCCACCGCCAGGACGGCCGTCGGCGCGGACTCGCCCGCGACGTACGTCCCCGCGATCTCGCCCTTGACGAAAATAACGATCGTCGGCATTTTTGTCACGCCGCTGCCCGACACGACAGTGGAGGGCACCGCATTCACGTCGATGAAGGCCAGGGGGACGCCCGGGAACTTGGAGGCCATGAGGGTAACCAGTTTGGGCTGTGCAGAGTGGATGAAAGGAGCGTGTGTGTGTGAGAGAGGTTGGGTGCGCGCGCGCAGCCCTCTCCAGGCACTCACCTCCATTTTCGCTCTCGCTCCATTCCCTCATACACCTTGATGTAAATGCATTTCCGGCACCACCGGGCCATGAAGTCCGCGACGACCACGTCCGCGGACGCGACGTGGGCGGCAAAGTCCTCTTCGGACGAGATCTGAGCGGGTGTGATGGCGATGGGGAGAGGTGACTGTGAGATGATGTGATGGGACGAGCGGAGGTTGTTGCGACCGCACGATGCGGCTCGCGCCCTCCCCACCTCCTCCTCCAATTTACTCACGAACGAGTCATCCGGTTCATCGCTCCCAAGGCCGGCGTTGGGCACGAGGTGGCGGGCCCGCAAGCTGGGGCGGCGGGCGGCGAGAGGGGATGCATTCTGCCTGGGCGACGGTGTGCTGCGAGCGCATGCGCCCTGTTGGCGCGGGCTGCCCGCCGCCGCCAGGCCAGCACTGGGCAGGCGCGTGTGGAGGGCCGATACTCGCATCGTTTGCGATAACAGATGCGAGGTGGGCAGACAGTGAGCGGCGTGCTGCGCCGGGATGAGAGTTGTGAGAAGAGCGACGGCTTACTCTCACTTCTTTGTTTGGCTTTGCGTGCGTGTTGCGTGTGCGAGCGTTGCGTGTGCGTGCGTCGGGGGCACGCACGCCCACGCCCTCTATGTCCTTCGTTCGCAAGGGCGCCACCGCACCTGCGGCTCAAGGTATGACATAGAGTTGTGCGAGAGCACAATTCAGAAGATACGAGGGGGGTAGTGCGCGCCGTGCGTTCGCGCCAACCTAGCCAAGGGACTCACAACTCTCTCTTCTCTCCATCTCCATCCATAGCCCCCGGCACCCGCCCGGGCCCAGCCGGCGCCACCCTCATCTCCACGGGCGTGGCAGGCTTGGACGCGGTGTTGGGCGGGGGTGCGCCACTGGGGCGCCTCCTGCTGGTCGCCGTGGGCGGGGGGGTGGGAGTGGGAGGAGGAGGTGGAGCGTCCACCTCTGCTGGAGTGGACACGGGCGCCGGCGGCACCGCCGTGGCCGACCTCCTGGCCCGCAACTTCTTGGCGGAAGGCATCGCCCGGGGCCAGCCGGGGCTGTGGGTCCAGGCAGGGGTTAGAGAAGCAGAGTGGAGCGGCGGCGGCGCCTCGACCTCCTCTCCCTGGTGGCTGCCCGCACCCACTGCCGAACGCGTCTCCCGCGGCCGCAGCGAGCCCGTCCCGGCCGCTGACGATGCCGCCTCCGGCCTCCGCATTGCCTGGCAGTACCGTCAGTACATACAGAGCAACAACACCAGCGGCGGCGGCGACGGCGGCGGGAGCAGCAGCGGCGTCAAAAAGGGCTCGACCACCAAACTGTCCCCGGCGCGCGGCACGGAGGCCGGCTGGTGCGGCGCGCACGACCTGGCCACCCGCCTGCCGCCACCGGACCCCACCCTCCTAACCTGCTTGCTCGCCTCGCCGGCCAGCGCGGGCGAGGTGGCGGCCTTCGTCCGGGCCGCCCCGCCCGGGCCCGCCCCGCCACGGCGGGTGGTGGTGTCAGGGCTGGGGAGCGCGGCTTGGAGGGAGAGCGCCAGCTGTGGTGGCGACGCCGCCGCCGACGACCCCGACGCCCCTCCCGCCTGGGACGGCGTTGTGCGACTCTTGCGCACGCTGCGCAGCGCCCTGCGGTGTGGCAGCGGCGGCGACGGCGGCGATGCGCCCGCCTCCATCCTCATCACGCTGCCTGCCGCCCTCTTCCCGCCACCCGCCCTGGCCCGCGCCCTGGCCGCCGCGGACGGGGTGCTGGCCCTGGACGCGCTGCGATCGGATGCGGGGCTTGCCCTGCTGCTGCCAGACCCGGGCGCCGTCATCGGCCTGGCCCGGGCGGTGCGCCTGCCCGGCGTGGGGTTGGGCGGGCTGCCGCGCGGTGGAGGTGGGGGCGGGGGCGGCGGCAGTCACTCGTCCTCCTCCTCTGCCGCCGCCGCGACCACCCTGCACGCTTTCCGGCTGAAGCGGGGTCGGCTCACCCTGGTGCCAGCGGACATCGACCCGGACGCAGAGGAAGCGTTGTTAGGTGGTGGTGGAGGCGGCGGTGGTGGGGCGTGCGCACCAGGGCCGGCGGGTGGGAAGGCGGCTGCGGCGCTCGCTTTTTGATGGTGTAAAAACGTCATCCTCATTTGAATTTTTCTAACGTAAGAGCTGTATTGCTTTAATGACGGGGCATGGAAATGGAGCGGGCGACGGGGTGGGTAGCGGAAACGGAGAGAGAGAGAGGGGGTCGAGGTTGGAGCGCAAGTGCCCACTCATGCACTTTTCGCTCTCCGCGCTATTTCTAGCTGGCGCGCAAGCCACGCCACGCCTCGCCCGTCCTGCGAGGCGCTGACGCGACGGTCTCCTCTCCCTCTCACGCGCACGAGTGTGGCACACAAACTCGCACAGTGCATGCACGGAGAGATAGGAGGAGAGAGAGACACAAATGGGCGACGCGCCGACACCGCCCGCGCCGCCTCCTCCACCCTCCTTGCCCGCCGGCGCTCCTGAACCTGACGAGGCAGAGGAGGAGGTCCATGAGTGAGTAGTGTTGTGTTTACGTGAGAGCGGGAGAGGGAGGCAGCAGCTCCTTCCGGTCGCCGCCGTTGACAGATGCGAGCGCTTTGCCCGCCGCCCCGCGCCGTCTCATCTCACCCTCCTCCTGCACCCCCACTTTCTTCCCAGCCTGGAACAGGCCGCCGCCGAATTGTGCGCCTACCGGGCCGAGTACGAGGGAGACCGGTCTTGGGAGGCCCTGGCCGAGGATGAGGACGGGCGCCTGATCGGGGTAGGCGTCGACCCGGCTGCGGCCGCGGCGGCCGCCCGGCGCCTGCGCCGCGCGACGGCCGCGGCGGGCGGCGCTTCTGCGACCGCCGCCGCGACCGCCGCCGCCCCCGTCCGCCGGGGGGTCATCCGGGCCGTCGCCATCCTGGTGGACCTATCCTCCGCCGCCGCGACCCCGGACTTCCGCCCCACCCGCGCCGCGGCGGCGGCGGCGGCCGTCGCCGCCTTCACCCGCGCCTTCTTTGACCGCAACCCCCTGTCCCACCTGGCCCTGCTCGCGGCCCGGGGCGGGCGGGCGGAGCGGCTGACGGAGCTGGGCGGCTCGCCCGAAGCCCACATCGCCAGGCTGGCCGCCTCCCTGTCCTGCGCTGGGTCGGCCTCCCTCCTCAACGGCCTGGAAGCCCTGGTCGCGGCCCTGGCGGGCGCCCCACCGTACGCCAGCCGGGAGGCCCTCATCCTCTTTTCCGGGCTGGCCACCTGCGACCCGGGCGACATCGGGCCCGCCATCGCCGCCGCCCGGGACGCCCGGGTCCGCGTCTCCGTCATCGGCCTGGCCGCCGAGGTGCACGTCTGCAAGCGCATCGCCGACGGGACGGGCGGGAGCTACAGCGTGGCGCTGGATGAGGGCCACCTGGCTGACCTGGCCCTGTCCCACGCGCCCGCCCCGCCCCTGCGCTCCGCCGACGCGGCCTCCTCTCTCGTCGTCATGGGCTTCCCCTCCCGCGCGCCGCCCGGGCCGCGTGGAGCCGCCTTCATCGGGCCCCTGGCCAAGCTGGGCGGCGGCGGCTTCGCGTGCGCGCGGTGCGGCGGCCGCGTGGCAGAGCTCCCCACAGCCTGCCACGTGTGCGGCCTCACCCTCGTCGCCGCCCCGCACCTGGCCCGGTCCTACCACCATCTCTTCCCGCCGCCCGTGTACACGGAGAGCGTGGCGGAGGAGGTGGTGGCAGAAGGGCGGCGGGCGCGGGTGGAGGCGGGCGTGTTGGCGGCGGCGGCGGCGGCGGCAGCGCTCCTCCCCGGCGGGCGGCGGAGGGTCAAAGCGGAGGGAGGAGGGGCCGCCGCCGCGCCCCCGCCACCACCCACCGCCGCCGCCCGCCTGGCCACCCGCCCACGCTGTTACGGCTGCCTGCTGCCTCTCGACACGGCGGCCGAGGCAGTGGGCGGCACCGATTCCACGGCCGCCGCCGCGGCCTCTTCCCTTTTGGGCGCCGCCCTGGCCGACGGCGCGGTGCTCACCTGCCGGGGCGCCTGCGCCCGCCTGTTTTGTGGGGCGTGCGACGGCATCGTCCACGACCTGCTGCACGTGTGCCCCGGGTGTGAGGCGTGCAGTGGGGAGGGGGCTGGGGCGAGCGCGCCGGTGGTGGCAGCGGCGGCGGCGGTGGCGAAAGGCAAGGGGCCCGCGGCGGCCGCGGCCGAGGTGGAGGTGGTGATGGTGGATGAGGAAAGGGGCCCGAGGCGGCCGCGGGCCCCTTGTGAGGTGGCGACGGTGGATTAGGACGCTCTTTTTGATTTGTTAGAACAAAATGACGGGACTCACAACACTCCACTCGCCGTGACCACCACTTTCTGGAACGGCCGCAAAAAGTATTTCTCCGCCACGTCCGCCCGCCTGTCCCCAATCTTCTTGGCCAGCTTGAAGTACGGGCTGTCCGCGGTGGGCTGGGCGGCTTTCAGCCCCGACAGCCTGGCCGCGAGGTCGAAGCCCTCCACCACCTCACCCACGGCGAGGTTGGTCGCCGCCAGGCGGCCGCCCTGGTCGCCAAGGTTGATGACAAACCCGGTGCCATTGGGCGCGGCTGCCCTCTTCTCCTCGACATTCACAAACTTGCCCTTGATGGCGACCAGGCGGGTCTTGAGAGGCGCGGCCAAAATTTCAGGGGGTTGAGCCACCGTCAGCGAAACCGTATTGGCCGCCTCGGGGGAGTGCTTGTGCTCCGCCAGCTCCTCCAACAACAGCTCCACCGTCTCCCCGCCCGCGATCTCCACCTTGCTCACATCGGAGTAAGACAGTCGCGCGACGCCGGAGGAGGCGATGAAGGAGCCGGGCGAGACGGCCGAGATGGGCGACCGAACGTACCCGACACCGCCCCGATCCCTGGCCAGGTCAGCAAAGCGGGCGGCGCCCACGGGGACGTCATCAAACAGCTTGACGGTCAGCCGCCCGGCGGGCGCGCCATCGATGGATATGTCCAGGAAAACGCGGCCGGCGGCCGCCAGGGTGGGAGGCGGGGTGAGCAGGAGGCCGGCGGAGAGGAGGGTGGAGAGGAGTGCAGCCGCGAGCGGGTGAGGGTCGGGTTGAGAGCGGTCGAGCGGCCCAGGAAACGCCCGTGTTGTTGTTGTTGCGGCGACACTAGGGACACCGCCAGTCGACTGGCGGTGTCCCAGGGGCGAGAGTCTCACCGTGAGACCTGGCTTGTAGCAGGCGGGCTTCAGCATCTGGCCAGCCGGTGGTGAGTGGACGGGCGGCGAATGGACACTTCGAACGAGGGGGGAATGGGACTCTTCTCTTTTCACACATCACTTTTCACGCACACGTCCATTTCGCGCAGCACAGCGGGGAGATTGCCTCTTTCTCTCACCGAACGCGCTCCGCCCCCACCTCACGAAAGCAGTATATTTTCGTGAGGTGGGGTCTCTTGATCCTCGTGTCGCGATCCTCACCCCCTGGGCGCGTGTGTCGTGTGTCCCGTTTACCGACGCTACAGGGTCGGTCGTCTCTCCTTTAAAAAAAAAAAAAACGTGCCGCCCTCCTCGCAGCCATGGGTACCATTGTCCACGGCGGCGGCGGCGGCGGCGGCCCCATCACCGCCGCAGACGTCGCGGCCGCCCTCGCCGCCGTCATGGGCGCCAATGTCCACGGCGGCGGCGCCTGGCTTCACGGCGCCCGGCTGCACAGCGCTGCGCACCGCCCTTCACGGACAGGCCGGGAGCAGGGCCCCTGGATCTGGGTGGTCGGCCCGGGCGGGGGTGCGGCTGCCTTGCGTGAGGACGGATCGACGGGCGAGCTCGCAGCCATTTTCCAGGCGGGCGTCGCCCAGGAATCCGGGGCCGCCGGCCGCGAGGCCACCATCGCCTCCATGCTCGCTTGGGTCGCTAGCTCGGGGCAGCGGGGCGGCAAGTGGGTCACCGCCGTCCGCCGGGCGGACGCGGACCGCGTGTGGGGGTTGGTCGCGCGCCTGACTGCGGCCGGGGTGCTCGGCCCGGCCGCCAAAGTCGCGACGGCCGACCCCCAGCGCGCCCCGGGCGCGCCCCCACCGGCACACCAGCTCATCATTTACACGGCCGACTGCTTTGATGCGGCGGACGTGCGGCGGGTGCTGGACGTGCTGGTGGCGGCCGGCATTGTAGCAGGGGGTCGGGTGATCGGGTACAAGCTGGACGCGTGGACGCTGCTGGAGATGCGCCTGGGAGAGGAGGCGGCCTGGGGGAGCGCGGCAGCGGGCGCGGCGCTGGACGCGTGGCGTGCCCCCCGGTGGCGTGCCCACCGCACGCTCTACCAGAGCGACCGGCCGGCCGGGGCTGCCGGGGTCGCCGCGCATGGGGGGCGTGAGTTGCCGCAGGCGGCCGGCGGTGCGCGGGCGGCCGCGCGAGCGGTGGCGGCCGTGCTGGCGGCCGCGGCCCAGGCGCCCGCTGCAGCTGCTGGCGCTGCCGGTGCAGCGGCGGCAGCCGTCGCCGCTCCTCCTCCTCCTCGCCCGCTGCCTGTAGGGGCCGTGGCTGCGGGCATCCTGGCGGATGCGGCGGCGGGCGGGGCTGGCCCGCGGCCGCGCCCGCCGGCGGCGCCTGCTGGGGCCATTTTGGTGGTGTCGTCGGGCGAGGAAGAGGAGGGGGGGGATGTTGGGCGGGGCGGGTAGAGAGAGAGACCCTGCTTTTTGCAAACGCACGACACACGGCACGCCTGCCTCCCTGTTTTCCCCCTCACTGCGACGGCGGGAACCCCTTGCCCTTCTTCCCAAACAGCATCTCATCCGTGATCTGGCCCTTGCTGCGAGGATGTGGAGGTAGAGAGAGAGAGAGAGAAATGAGGAGGAGACGGGAAAGGGAGGAGAGTGGGGGGGCTTGGGTCCCCAGCCCCACCCTGTCTCATCCATCCCCCCGTCCCTTTTTGCAAGCTCACCGCGTGTACCCGCGCCCGCTGGCTTCCAGAGCCGGACATGGCCGATACGCTTTGATCGGCCACCAGTTGAACCCAGGCACGGCCCCGATGCCGCCCGCGATGCGGCCGTCGACGCAACTGGAAGGGAGAGAGCGAGAACGAGAAATGGATGGGATGGGGACTGAATGAGGGATGACGGCGAGAGAGCGAGCGGCAGCGTGCGCCCCACGCGCGCCTTCCTCACACCGATTAAAATAACTTACCCACGGGGCGCGTCCGCCAGCGGGGCCCCGCACTTAGCGCAGGCCGGGGCGGCGGGTGGGGGCGGCGGAGCATCAGCCTGGACAGAGAGAGGGATAGATGGTTTGTTGAGGGTGAGGTTTTTTGATGGCGAGAGGAGAGGAGAGCCAATTCGCTAGCCATCGCCCACCCCGCGCACAACAACCAGCATGCTCCCTCCCTTCATCCGCTCTTGACTCACCGCCTCGGGCGCGGACGAGCGGGCCGCGACGCGGCGGCGGGGCGGCGGCGGAGCGTGGGCCGGACCGCCGGCGGCGGCGGCGCGCAGACCGGCAGCCTGCATTTTTTTTGGATGAGCCTGGGCGGGCTAAGCGGGGGGGGGGGGAGGGAAGGGGGTAGGGAGCGCGGGGGAGGCGGTGCTTTAGTAGCGCTGGCGAGGGGACGATGCAGTCGTGCAGCTGGATCGCGTGTGCGTGCTGATAGGGGACACGAAGGTCGTGGAATGAGAGTGATGGCTCTCTTTCTCTCTCTGTTATCATTTTGAAAAAAAAAAACGCTCTCCCCTCTTTCCTCTTCGCTCTGTCCACCCTCACCACCATGGCTCCCGAGGTAAGCCCCTCCCCAGCCCTCCCACAGGGAAGAGAGTGCAAAGCCGCCCCGCCCCCCGACCGCGGGGAGCTCAGGCTCCCCCCCCGGGACACGGACGTCCCCCGTGAGCTGCCGCAGTTCAGTTTCGGTCGCGAGCGTTTTTTTTTCTTTTTTTTTTTTTTTTCGCGCACGCTCCCCGCCGCTTTGCCCCGCCTTCCCCCTCACCTCACCCCACCCCGTCCCCCTCGGCACCCTGGCGCCTAGCGCGTCATGCCCTGGATGGGGAGATGCGGCAGGTTTGGGGGGCGGAGCAGCCATCCGCGACCGGGAATGCGTGCGCGTTTGCGCGCCCGGAGCACGAGAGAGCGTTGGGCGCGCAGCTGACCACCTCCCTCTCCCCCTCCCCCTCGACTCCCCTCACAGCGCTTCCTCGTCTACGGCCGCACCGGCTGGATCGGCGGCCTGGTCGGCGACATGCTGACCGCCCAGGGCGCGACGTGGGAATATGGGACCGCCCGCCTGGAGGACCGGGCGGCCGTGCTGGCGGACTTTGAAAAGGTAAGAGAGAGAGGTGGGTGAATGAAGAAGGGCGCGAGCGGAGCGAGTTTTTTTTTTTTTTTTTTTTTCAACCTCCGCCGTCCTCCTCCCTCTCATGAGATGGACGACGACAATAAATAAATACACGCGCGCCTGCTCCGCCGTTCTCTCCTCCTCCACACACCCGTTAACATCGCACGCACTGACGCCCCCTTCCCCTCCTCCCCCCCCTCTCCTGCGTCCCTCACTCCAGTTCAAGCCCACGCACGTCCTGAACGCGGCGGGCGTGACGGGCCGCCCCAACGTCGACTGGTGCGAGACGCACAAGCTGGAGACGATCCGGGCCAATGTCCTGGGTACGCTCACCCTGGCGGACGTAGCCCACCTGGCGGGCGTGCACTGCACCGTCTTCGCGACGGGCTGCATCTTCGCGTACGACGACGCCCACCCGCTCGGCTCGGGCGTCGGCTTCAAGGAGGGCGACACCCCAAACTTCACGGGCTCCTACTACTCCTTCACCAAGGCGCTCACTGAATCCCTGCTCGCCCAGTTCCCGTCCACGCTCGTCCTGCGCGTCCGCATGCCCATCGTGGGCGACCTGACCTACCCCCGCAACTTCATTACCAAGATCCTGACGTACAACAAGATCGTCGACATCCCCAACTCGATGACCGTCCTGCCCGACCTCCTCCCGCACGCGCTGGCCATGGCCCGCCGCCGCGTGTCGGGGATCATGAACTTCACCAACCCGGGCGCCATCTCGCATAACCAGATCATGGAGCTGTACAAGGAGTTCGTCGACCCGGAGCTGACGTGGTCCAACTTTTCGTTGGAGGAGCAGGCGAAAGTGATTGTAGCGCCGCGCTCCAACAATGAGATGGACACGGCCCGGTTCGCCAAGGAGTGCCCGGGCATCATGGGCATCCGGGAGGCTCTTATCAAGCACGTCTTCGAGCCGGCGGCGGGGCGCAAGGAGGAGGTGGCGGGCGCGGTGCGGGCGCTGCGGGCGGGCGGGGCGGCGGTGGCCGCGAAATGAAAGAGAGTTCGCGAGGTTCACACACACAAAAAAACAAAACACAACAACGCAATGGATTGGGGTGGGGGTGGGGATACCTGCGCGCCAGGGGGAAGGGCTCTCCTCTCTCCGCGTGCTCCGTGTATAGTGTTATCTGCTTTTTCAATCGGGGTCACACACGGGATTGCAAGAGTCGCCCAAAAAACTCAAAACTGAAAAATCCCAACGCCTGGGGGAAAAGAGAGGCAGTTGGTGTGCTCTCTCTCCGCTCCTCTCTCCTCTCTCAACACCCACCCTCGGCCCCCGCTCCCGCTCTCTCCATCCCTCATCAATTTCAGTGCACCAGCGTCACGGGCATGCGCGCCTGGGCGGCCACCGTTTTGCTGACCGACCCCCACAGGGCCTCCTGGAGGCGGGCCTTGTGGTGGGAGACCATCACCAGGTTGGCCGCCCCTATCTCGGTCGCCGTCCGCAGGATCGTCGCGGCAACCGCCTCAGTGGAAGACCTGTAGGTGGAACACTCGTGCACGACGGTGGGGCGGACCATGGAGGCCGGGTCTAGGCCGCGGGACCGGGCCTCCGGGAAGAGGCGGTCTGTGAGAAAGTGAGTGGCCGCTGCCTCCAGGTCGGCAGACGCCGACGCGGGCGGGGGCGGGATGTACCCAATCGCACCCGACGGCGGCGTGAAAGCGCGGGCGGGGGCGGGGACGACATGGAGGAGGTGCACGGTGTCGCCCGGGCGGTAGAGGTGGTCGAGCGCCCAGGCAAAGGTGCGGACGGCGTCCTGTGAAGGTGGGAGAGTGAGAGGACAAGAGAGGACGAGAGAGGAATGAGAGCGCGCCTCTCTCTCTCTCTCTCTGGAAAAAGCACTCACGTCCGACTCGTCCACGGCAACGGCCAGGACCCGGTTCGGCTCTGCACGTGACCAGGGGGTGGCGGCGGCCGCTGCAAGAGCCGCGGCCAGAGGCGGAGCCGGGCCCCGGCGGACGCGGCGAGTCAGCAACGTCGAGGCCGACGGCGCCGCCCATCCTGCTGCCGCCGCGCTTCTGCTGGTGCTGGCCCGCCCGGACGGGCAGGCCGGGCAGGCCATCTGGGTGCGCAGGGCACCACAATGCGCGTGCATTGCGGGCGGGCGTGTGTGCTTGTGTGTGCGTGAGAGGGGCGAGAAATGGGGCGCACGGATGACTGACAGTGGACAGGCGACGTCGGCTTCTGCTTGATCCTTGCCATGCTCTCAACCTCTTCTACTTTCTTCCCACGCCCTCACCGCCGTCCCCACCGCCCCGACCCCCGCCACCCGCCCGCCCGCCCACGCCCAATAAAAGTTGAACCCGCCCAGCCGCCCCGCGGGCGCCAGCAACTCCCCGCACACGTGCAGGCCGGGCGCGAGCGTGGACTCCAAAGTGCGCGCCTCCACCTCGGCAAGGGGCACCCCGCCCGCCGTCACCTCCGCCTTGCCCCACCCGCCGTCCACGCCCGTCACGGCCAGCGGGTACGCGCCCAGCACGCCGGCCAGCCTGTCCTTGTCGCCCGCATTCAGCTCGGCCGCCCGTTGGTCGGGCGCAATGCCCGCGTCGGCCAGCAAGGCCGCGACCAGGCGGGCCGGGAGGCGGCCCTTGAGGCAGGAGGAGACAGGGGCGCCGCCGGCCGCGGCGAGGAGCGCGCCCCACTCGCCCGGGCCCATCTCCTTGACCCACCGGGCCACCAGCGCCGGCGGCGGCCGCCCGGCCGTAAATGCGGCCGATAAGTGGTGTGACGCGTCCAGAATGGCTGGCCCGGAGAAGCCCCGGTGGGTGAACAGAAAGTCCGAGCGTGGGGAGGCGGAGAGGAGGGGCGCCACCCGCTTCTTCTTGCCTTCTTCCTGAACGAACAAGGTCGCCGTCCGCACGGCCAGGCCGGCTAAATGTGTCGCGCCCAGCCCGCCCACACCGCCGCCCGGGTGGCTGCCCAAAAGAGGCGCCAGCGCCGGGTGGGGCTGCGCCAGGGTGTGGCCCACCCCCGCCGCCATCCCCAGCCCGTCGCCCGTCGCGCCCAGGCCCGGGTAGGACAGGCCGCCCGTGGCCAGGATGACGGCGTGGGCGTGCAGGGTGGCGCCGGACTCGAGGGTCAGGCACCAAGGTGGGGGAGTGTCGTCAAGTGCCACGGCGGCGGCGGCGGAGGAGGAGGAGGAGGAAGGGGCGCCCCCTCCCCGTCTCTCCAGGCGCACCACACGCGCGCCCACCCGCACGTCCGCGCCCGCCCGCGCCGCCGCGGCCACCAGGCCGTCCCGCACGCCGCCCGCGGCGCCCACTGCCGGGAAGAGCTTGGCCGTACCCGCCTCCTCCACCAGGTCGATGCCGGCCTCGGCCGCCAGCCAGGCCCGGCAGGCGTCCACGGTCCAGCTGCCCAGCACGCCCCGCAGCGCGGCCGGGCGGCCCGCGTGGTGGAAGGCGCCGCCCCCGCCGTCGGGCGGGACGGGGACTGCGGGTAGGGCATTGCACCGGGTGCCGCCGCTGATGAGGATTTTCTTCCCGCACTCGGGGTTGCGCTCCAGGATGAGGACCCGTGCGTTTGTTGCACCGGCCGTCGTCGCCGCGAAGAAGGCGGCCGCCAGCCCGGCTGCGCCGCCTCCGACGACAGCAATGACGGGGCCAGGCGTTGAAGCTGGAGTGGTCGCCCGTGCCCTCGTGAGATGCCTGGCCGGGGCGGGCCGCCCCGGGACGTCGGCTCGACGAAAAGTGGGGCGCATTCGTTTCGGGGTGTGTGCTCTCGGAAAAAAAAAAAAAAAAAAAAAAAAAAAAAAAAAACTTGACTGCTCGGACCTGCTCGTCGTGTGCGTGCGCGCACACGCACGCACAAAAAAGATAACTCCGTACCGGCTCACACACATTTGACCTATACCTACACAAGCTCTCCCATCCCCTCCCCTCCCCATCACACCTCCACCCCCGCCTCCCCCAGCGCCGCCCGCAGCTTGTCCTTCTCGCCTGCCAGCTCGCCCGCCCAGGCCCGCAGCGCAGCGCCCCCGTCCCGCATGGCCGCCACGTCCGCCGGGTCCGACAGCCTGGCCACCGCGGCCGCCAGCTCGCCTCTCACC
>Ga0315289_10007780_pt1 | contig 15572 bp, 7 predicted proteins | sample YL17G11_40_MG_FD_203452 | JGI IMG/M metagenome (GOLD analysis project Ga0315289, IMG submission 203452) | Sediment microbial communities from Yellowstone Lake, YNP, Wyoming, USA - YL17G11_40 | ecosystem: Environmental > Aquatic > Freshwater > Lake > Sediment | place: USA: Wyoming | collected... | reverse complement strand
TATGTCCGGGAAAGAGAAGGTCGGGGCTGTTTTCGAGACCCGGTATGTGACATGCATAGTCGGCGCCGATGGCACAACTCTTCATTTCATAGACAAACGCACGCACAAGGACTACTGCTCTCGGAACCCCGGCGCCCACTTCGCACGGGTGAAGAAGGCCGGACGAAGCTACGATGCGTCGGCGGTATCGTATGCGAACGGACGCCTGGCTGTGGAGTTCGGCGAGTCGGGTATTCGTGCCGTGATCGCAGTAGAGGCGAAGGAAGAATACCTCACTCTGGAAGTCATGTCCGTCACCGGCGAGCAGTTGGAAGAGCTGACATTCGCCGAGATATCCCTCGATCCCAAGACGATTTCGCAGTATTCATTCGCTGGCTGTGCTCTGGCCTTGAGCCTCCGGACGAACGTGCTCGAGATACCGGGTCCGAATACCCACCTGGCTGCCGTGTGTTACTCGCGCCTCGGAATGCAGGGCGCGAAGGTGGCAGTCATCGGATGTCCGCTCGGAGAACTGCGCCGAGTCATGAAGGCGGTCGTCACCTCAGCCAGGGACCTGCCGCACTCCTCACTGGGGGGTCCTTGGGCGCTGGACAGCGAGATCAACAAAGGTTCCTACCTCTTCAACTTCGGAGGGCTTTCGGAAGACAGGGTGGATGACTGGATACGGCTTGCCGAGAGCTTCGGCGTAAACCAGATTGACTTCCATGGCGGCAACTCATTCCGATTCGGCGACTGCCGACCGAATCCTCAAACGTACCCACAGGGACAGGCCAGCCTGAAGGCGGTCATAGACAAACTCCATGCGAGGGGGATCAAGGCCGGACTGCATACCTACGCGTTCTTCATAGACAAGAGCTGTCCCTGGGTGACCCCGGTCCCGGACCCCCGACTTGCGAAGGATGCCACGTTCACCCTGGCGCAGCCGCTGTCGCAGGACTCAGACACCGTAACAGTCCTAGAATCCGTCAAGGACATGTCCATGATCACCGGCTTCCAGGTGCGAAACAGCGTCACGATCCAGATCGATGATGAGTTGATCACCTACAGCGGCGTCTCGAAGGAGCCGCCGTACGCCCTCACGGGCTGTCAGCGAGGGGCATACGGTACTAAGGTGGCAGCTCATGCTCAGGGCGCAAAGGTGTACCACCTCAAAGAGTGCTTCGGGCTGTTCGCGCCGGACGGCGATTCCACGCTTTTCACCGAAGTGGCGGCCAGGACCGCCGAGATGTTCAACGAATGCGGGTTCGACATGATCTACCTCGACGCACTGGACGGCGAGGACGTTCTGGGTGGGGATTTCGGATGGTATTACGGGTCGAAGTTCGTGTTCGAGCTATGCAATCGCCTGAAGCGGCCCGCACTGATGGAGATGAGCACCTTCCACCATCACCTCTGGTACGTCAGGTCCCGCATGGGCGCGTGGGATCACCCAAATCGAAGCTACAAGCAGTTCATAGATGTCCACTGTGCAACCAATGAGGCTACGCAGAGGATGTTCCTGCCGGCGCACTTGGGGTGGTGGGCCGTTATTACCGATCCGGGAGGGAATGTCACGCAGACCGAGCGCACGTACCCGGACGATATCGAGTACCTGATGTGCAAGTGCATCGGCACGGATTCAGGGTTTTCCCTGATGGGGGTCAACCCCGACACGTTGCCCAATCTGCCCGCGGTGCAGAATCTCGCGGGCATCTTCAAGCGGTATGAGGACCTGCGCCATGCGCGCTACTTCTCTGAGTCCGTCAAATCGAAACTGAGAGTCCCCGGCGATGAGTTCACGCTCGAGCAGGCTGAGGACGGGAAGTGGCGGTTCCGGCGCATCCAATATGCAGAGCACAAGGCGGAGACCACGGACGGCGCTGCCGTCTGGACTACCAACAACCGATATGGCCGTCAGCCCGTTCGGCTGCGGATCGAGGGGTTGATGTCGGCCGCCTCCTATGATTCATCAGACGGCGTGATTCTGGCCGATTTCTCGAATCCCAATGAGTTCCCGGAGCGCGCCGCGGAGACCGGGGTGACCATGGAGATCAAGCCTTCGTTAGACCTGGTGAAAGCCGGTACGGCCAGCGGCTACTGCACCGCTTCGAGCACGCGGCCCAGTCGGAACGGCGCATGGGCGAGAGTAACTAAGGTCTTCTCACCCGTCTTCAATATGTATGAGCGGCAGGCAATCGGAGTATGGATCTACGGCGACGGACAGGGCGAGATCCTCAACTTCCAGCTCAAGAGTCCTAAGCATATCACCGGCGGGATAGGCGACCACTATGTGCGCGTTGACTTCACCGGCTGGCGCTACTTTGAGCTGATAGAGCTTGAGGGAGGCCGGGCACTCGAGTACTCATGGCCATACATCACAGAGTGCTACGGTATTTTCCGCGAGCCGGTAGACTATCGAAACGTAGAGACACTGTCCCTCTGGTGCAACAACCTGCCCAAGGACAGGACGATCGCGTGGTACGTGAGCCCGATCAAGGCCCTGCCGCTCGCGAAGACCAGACTGCACAACCCGAAGGTTACCATCGCCGGCAAGACGATAGTCTTCCCTGTGGATATCGAGAGCGGCTGCAGGCTGGAGTTCAACTCGATGTCCGACTGCAAGCTCTACGGGCCGAACAGCGAGTTGATCCGCGAGGTAAAGCCCGAGGGTGACGTGCCCATGCTGGAAAAGGGCGGCAACCGGGTCAAGCTCCAATGCGAAGTGTCGCCGAGCGTCAATGCGCGGGCGTATGTGACCGTCATCAGCCGAGGCGAAGTACTAAGCGAATAGCCTTTCCTGCGGGCGATATGAGCTTTGGCGGCGAGGCGATAGAGAAGATGCTCGAAAAGGGCCTTCGCCCGCACGTCTACATGAGCAACAACCGCGATGGCGGCCCTGAGTTCAACGAGCGCGAGCTGGCGGAGTACAACGAGACGGGATACTAGCAGCCGCCGGATCAACTCGTCGGCAGATCGTCCCCGCGCCCTCACCCCGGCCTTCGGCCACCCCTCTCCCAATCCTTGGAGAGGGGTAGTGCGAGTTTGCACTCCGACCCACTTTATCCGACACCAGCCAACCTGTCACCCGGCTGCGTTCGGAAATGAAGAAGCCCCCGGCCGCATGTGGATCAGACCGGGGGCTTTCTCGCCGGGTGTCGGGCCAGCTACTCCCTTTCGAGGCTCAAGGTTATCGTGGGCGCGTCGCAGATTTCCGACGGGCCGAAGTACTGAATCGGGCCGGGGAAGACGTAGTCGTCGTTGAGAGCCCAGGACTCGCGGTTCTTGACGAATGTTTTGAACGGCTTGCCGTTCAGGTCCACCAGTGCCTTCTTGATGACCGGCGTGCTCTTCCCCTTACGAGTCTCCATGTTCAGCATCATGGTAACCGGAGTTCCGCCCGCGGCCCATTTGTCCACGTCCTTGGTGAGGTTCCGGATATTCACCGTGTAGCCGGTCAGATTCGCCCGAATGAGCTGCGCGGCGGCATAACCGAGCGAGTAGGCATAGTCCGCATCGAAGTTCGTTGGAACGGCACAGCGCCCCTCATAACCGAAGAAGTGAGCCAGCGGGTCGAACTTCGCGTCGGTCTCGCCGCGCGACTTCATCAACTCGATCCTGTCCGACACCAGGTCCATAAGCAGACGCTCGGTCTCGACCTGCGAGACCGGAACGTTCCCGTGGCTGTCACGGCGAAGGAGGACCTGCTGGATGTCCTCGGGCAGCGAGCGGTAAACCTTGGCGCTGGCGTCGCTGAGCTGAGTGCTCAGGTATTGCACGCGCTCGGAATGGTCCCGCAGGTTGTGGATGTATTCCTCGTCCCTGCCCAGGATATCGCTGAGCTCGCGGATAAGGACTTTCATGTCCGGGATGAACTCGACCAGCCCCTCGGGAACGAGCAGGACGCCGTAGTTCTTCCCGGCCGCGGCCCGCTTCACCACCACGTCAACTATGTAGTCCACGATCTGCTCGAGAGTCGTGCCCTTTGCCTCGACTTCCTCGGAGATCAGGGTGATATTCGGATGTGTCTGGAGGGCACATTCCAGGGCGACGTGACTCGCCGCGCGCCCCATGAGGCGAATGAAGTGCCAGTACTTGACGGCGGATGCCGCATCCCGGCAGATATTGCCGATAAGCTCCGAATATGTCTTGCAGGCGGTATCGAAGCCGAACGACGCCTCGATCAGCTCATTCTTCATGTCGCCGTCAATCGTCTTCGGGATGCCGATGACGCTGGTCTTGGACCCCTCGGCTCTCAGGTGCTCGGCGAGCGTGGCTGCGTTCGTGTTGGAATCATCGCCGCCGATGATCACCAGGCCGGCAAGGTCCATGTCCTCGAAATTCCTCTTGCACGCGGTGAGGTGCTCGGGCTTTTCGATCTTGTCGCGCCCGCTCATGATCATGTCGAAGCCGCCGGTGTTGCGATGTTGATCTATGATTTCGGCAGTGAGTGCCCTGCAGCTGCCTTCGATCACGCCGCCCGGACCCTTGAGGAAGCCGAACAACCGACTGTCCTGGTTGACGACCTTGATGGCGTCGAAGACACCGGCGATCACGTTATGGCCGCCGGGCGCCTGCCCGCCGGACAGTACAACGCCCACCTTCAGCGGAGCGGCACTCAGGCTGCCCTGGCCCTTGACGATCTTCACCACAGGCTGGCCGTAGGTGTGTGGAAACAGCTTCTTGATCTCTTGTCTATCAGTTGCAGGCTGCGTAGGAGCTCCCAGCTCGATTTTGATGTTTCCATCGCTGAGGGCCTGGGGCAGCCTGTGCTTGTATGCCGCGCGCGCCTTTTGCAGGTTGGATATCTCGGTCCCCATTCTCTGAACCTTCCTCTCGCCGCTTCTCGCTTAGATGGGTAAGAGTTCACGACTTCTCATGGAACGCTGTCTTTCTGACCTAACCCCCTGGCCCCCTTCCCGATGCGGGAAGGGGGAAGGAGTTCCCCTCGCCGCTTCGGAGAGGGGCCAGGGGAGAGGTTCCGCCAACATTCCCATCAACGGCCGTGAACTGCTACTTACACGGAGCGTTCGCGAAGGCAGAACTCCCACGGGATATTATAAGGTTCTTGCGAGGTGTTGACAAACCAAGCCGGGCTATTCCTCAGGCGGAGCATCCTTCGACTCGCCTGGAGTCACCGCCGCTTCGGGAGACAGAGGCTCGACGGGCACGCGGACGACGGAGATGTCATCCACCCATGCGCGAGCCTTCGCATGCTGGCGGAGGACATGAATCAGTACCTCGATGGTGTCTGTGCCCGCGGGCGCCGTGTACGGCAGGCGGAACTCCTGCCACTCGCTCCTCGGCTCCACCTTGATCCTGATCCAGTTCGCGATCTTTGTCCCCTGCCTCGCATTTACGCGGATGCCGTAGAGGCCCGGCACGTCGAACGGGCCCGGGTATTCGAGCGAGCGTATCCAGGCCGAGATCCAGAACTTCTCGCCCGGCTTCGCCGGGACCCGCTTCACGATGCTCGACGTCTTGCAGTCGAATACCATCGCGCAGCGCTCGCCGCTGTGAGGCTTTTCACCCGTAATGACGACGGAGCCCTGCTTTGGCTCATCGTTCACCAGCTCGGGCTTCGCCCCGCTCTCGAAGCCGGGGTCATCCGCTAGGTTTGGCAGATCCCTCGCCTCTGCGATCGCAAGCACCGCCTGCGCCGACCGGGCAATTACGGGATCGGCATCCCGCGCGAGGCGCTCCCATACGGCTCTGTCCTTGGCTCTGTACGCCGCCTCGAAGCCCAGGTCAATCGCCATGTGGACCTCCTGCGGAATGACGCCGACCTTGATCTGATCGTAAGGCTCCCGGTAAGTCAGATGCCACGGCTTGACCGGTGGAGACTCCATCACCTTCTCCTTGTACTCCGCCTTTTCACGTGCCAATCTCAGGGCCTCGCGTGCCTGCTCCTCCGCCTCCGCGGCGTTTCTGCACTCCGGCAGCGATTTGGTGAGCCAGTACTCATGGTCGCAGAGGCGCACGAAGTGGAAAATCGCTCTCACGATGCCGATGCGCTCTTTCACCCTGGGATCAGCCGCCTTTGCCTCGGCTTTGAGCAGTGCGTTCCACGCCTCATCCGCCCCCTTGGTCGTGAGTACCTGGAACTGCTCGTAATCGTGATCGAGGTCCAGGTCGCTCCTGTCAGGCCCGTACGGGTGCGGAGGTGCCGTCGCCTTCAGCCAGGATTCGTAGTCCCTCTCCAGCGTTTCGTAGAAGCCCTGCATCTCGTTCGCCGATTCGCCGAACATGCCGGAATAGTAATCGGCGAGGATCTGGTCCTCATCCAGGCGGGGGTCCCACATCATGTTGGCGGCGACTATCGCGGCGTGGGCATCCAGTGGATAAGTAGGGTTGAACTCCTTGTAGTAGCCGCGCTGGACGCCGCTTCCCACCATGTATCGGATGCGCTCCGCCTCCTGGTGAGGGTTGATCTTCGGGATGGTGAACCACCGGTCGTCATGATACCCGTAGTGCCCCATGTTCTTCGCACCTGCGGCGATCCACTCATCCCAGCCGGAATAGAGGCCGCGTCCCATCGCGCAGTAGTACGGCACGAGGTTCGCATGGAGCTTGACGGTCGTCGGCGGGAAGCGCACGGCGGAATAGGCCAGGAACCCGATCAGGCGGTTGGGATGTTTTTCCGCCACTTTCTCTGCCACCTTGTTCATGAACTTCACATAGCGGTCCGTCAACTGTGTGGTATTGAGGTCCGCGTCGGGCGAGTCCATCGCCCGGCACCTGGCGCACTCGCAGTTGCCGGCGCCGTCGTTCACCGCCAGCGCATGGCAGATGCGGTTCGGGTCTCTGTCGAACGCCTCGATGATCTTCTGCGCGCATATCTCCACCACCTCGGGATTGCTCACACACGGCTGCCAGTGGATCTGCTTCGTAGGGATCACGCGGACTCCGTTGATCTCAGGGAAGTACTCCGGGTGCGATTCGCCGTATTCCTCCGGCGGGATCAGCGCGAAGAAGTTGTGCATCATCGAGAGATTCGTGCCCATCCGGTACCAGAAGAACATCCACGGAGGCTCGCCCTCCTCGCGAGTCAGCTCCCAGCCCTTCGCGTTGAACCCCACGTGGCGGCTTATCAGATACGGCCAGTCTAGCCAGGTCAGTTCGGGAATGGTCAAGGTAGGGCGGGTAGTGTAAACATCCCCGATTCCGCCCGGCTCGGACGGCCAGTAACGCCGGACGCCCAGGTACTCACGGATAAAGGAGTAGGTGGCGTAGTTGTTCGCGATGTCGCGGTTTCCCCGTATCACGAGCGTATCCGGGTCTACGGTCTTCACGAGGAAGCCGTGGAGGTTCGGAAGTGTGAGGTCGCCGTACTCGATGGGAGGCAGGTCGGGCATGACCTTCCTGCCGACCTCGGTGTCCCCGATGTAGATCGCCGGGCCGGAAGCGGGTTCGCGCTTGACCTCGAAGTCCGCCCCGGTCACGAGATCGAGGTAGAGCTTCAGCAGGGCCGCGCATTTCTCCTCATACTTGGTGGGGTTGGCCGGGATGACTATCGAGCACGCGGCCCTTCCATCCTTCGCCACGGTGAAGAAGTCCGGCTCCCCGACTTCTCTCGCTGGCGGCCAGTTGAAGTCCACCTGATCCACAGGCACTATCTTCGGATGCCACTCTGCGGCACACGAGGGAATGGCCAGCGCCACAAGCAGCACGAGGACTAGACAGCGTTTGACGGGCATTTCCAAACCTCCTGGGGGCTTTGTCCTACTTCACGAACACAGTGGCCAATCCACTCGCCGGGACTGTGACCGCCACCTTGTCCTTGGTGATTCGAAGCTTCGATTGAGGGTCTTCAACCAGGTTGCACGACCAGGCTTCATTGAACTTGCCGGCGGGGAGCGTCAGCGTGGCCTGGGTCTTCTTGCCGGCGACCTCCCTGAGCCGGATGATGAGCCCTTTGCCGGACTCGGCCTGCTTCACCGCCTGGACGACGATGTTGGAAGGGGCAACCGAGCATAAGGATGTAGGGGCGACCCTCTGCGGTCGCCCGGCTTTCGGGAGGCCGCTGAGGGCCTCCCCTACGTCGTCGGGTCCGCACGCGATGGCCAGCAACGGATTCCTCACCGACTGGCCGAACCGGGATGCCTCGACCGAATCGTACTTCGGCATGCTGGTGAGCGAGAACCGGAACGTGAGCTCGCCTCCCTGCGATGCCTTGTAGTTCGTGAACCAGTAGTTGTTGAAGACGTACGCGTACAGGTGGCCGTTCTCGATGGGCAGAGGCGACTTGAAGGTCTCCCGGTTGAGGTCTCCTATCGTGATCAGCGGGCTGTCCACGGCTGTCCAGATCACCGCGCACCCATCATCAGCCGCCGCCGCGAAGTCCTGCGCGCAGTACCACTGCATGCAGGCTCCGTCCAGCATATCCCGCTTCGGCCTCACAACGCCGTTCGGGAGCTCGACGTAGAACTCCGGCCTGTTCAGTGCGAACGGGAATGCGAAGTATCCCGCCTCCTTGTCGTAGGTCTCCTCTTTCTTGAGCGTGTTCACGAAGTCTATGCGCTTGATCTTGTCGTAGAGGATGATGTCCGTGCTCCACTCAGGGGTCTTGTACGCCGAGCCCCTGATGCTCATAACCTGGGTTCCCGTACCGGCTGCGTATGAGATACTCCCAAACTCGGCGGCAGGAGTGCTCGCATCCCGGGTAACGTCTTTCGAATCCTTGCCCTGGCCGGCGATGTAGATGTACTCATTCAGGCCGTATGGGGCGCTCGCATCCACTAGTTCGACCTTGAGTTCCTTGTCGTAGAGGCTCTTGACCGCGCCGGTGACCCGATCGAACTCCAGCCGATAGAAGCGGTTCTCGAACTCGCCCGCCGAAGCTTTAGCGAAGGCGGATTGCGGACTGGGGATTTCGGACTGACCCCCCTCCTGGCCTCCCCCCGAAACGGGAAGGGGAAACGCTCTGTACCCTGCCGCCGGCACGTTCTCCGCCCAGAACTCGATCGGCTTTCCATCCGCTGTCTTCGTCTTAACCAAGCCGCTCACCGGCCAACTGAGAGGGTTGAAGACCACGACGGAGGGCTCCTGGACGCTCACTGTTTTTGCCAGATTCTCCAGCCCTTGCTGCAGAACCGAATCCGCACGTCGGCCGGCTTCCTGTGCGAAGCTCGCTTTGACCTGCCACTGGTGGACGGTCTGCTCGTTCTGCGGCTCGCTGATGCTGCAGTGCGCGCCCCACGTATGTTCATCGTAGAGAATCGCGTTTTTCCACGCGGACTCAATATCGGCCTTCGGATACGCAGAGCCGCCGAGGACCGAGGTCAGCGAATGGAGCTTCTCCGCCGCGGCAAGCTTTTCCTTCGCGCATCGAACCATGGTGGTTTCGAGGGCCGACGAAGCCGCGCCGTCCTCCCAGTATACGCCGCCGCAGCCGGAGATCGTCGGGATCTCATCGCGGAAGTTGGCTTCCACGTACTCGAAGAACTCCGGCCCGCGGCAGAGGACGATCTTCGGATACGCGTACTTCTCGTTCCACTGATGAACGGTCTCAGCCATGCCGGCATTCAGAGGCTGGTTGTCGCCGAATCCGCCGAACGCGAGAACGGCGTCGTAAGGATAATCATCTCGATCAAAGCTCTTCAGGTAGCTCTCTATGCGACTACCGGCCTCCTCGGCGCCGGCGGGCAGTCCGAGGTTAGCAGCGTATGCGTATCCCGGCGACAACCATGTAAGCACTTCGCTTCCGTCAGGACCCCGCCAGTAGAACGGCGATTTGCCGAACAGCCTGTTGAAAGAGTCCCCGCGGGTCAGGTTCAGCCCGGCGCTGAAGTACCTGATTCCGGCGCCCGCCAGCACGGTCGGCAGAGTCCACACCTGGGTCGGCACGTCGCTGCTCATGGCGATGTCGAAGGGAATTCCGTATCTCTTTGCCATGGCACGGGCATAGTACAGGTCGCGGATGAACGATTCGTGCGAGCAGATGCCGGTGAGCATGTTCCCGTATATCGCCTGGCAGCCGATCCGGCCTTCCTTGGCCAGCTTGATGAACTCGGCTCTTCGGTCTTCCGGCATCATGGCGAGATAGTTGTCCTGCACCCAGGCGGCCTCCGTGTTCCACTTGAAGTCCGGATGCTGCCTGCATAGTTCGAGGGCGAGCGACATGTTCTCGTTGTGGCGGTCTATCACGCGCTCCTGCCAGTCGGTGTAGCCGATGTCCACGTGCGAGCTCGGCTGCAGGTACAGCTTCCAGTGCCTCTGGGGCTTCAGCTCACACAGGGCGGATTTCGTCAGATTGCCGGAGGTCAAGGTCACCTCGGCGGTCGCCGGGTCTGCGATCTCGTCGAGGTATATCTCGGACTCAGCCGTGCCCATGAGGTTCGGCGCGAGGGAGACTTTCTCGGCTGTCGCTCCCACTTTTACTGTTGCCGTGCAGTCGGCTGTGCCGGGCGAGAGTTCCGCCGAAAGCAGGACCACCTGCTTCAGCTTCGATCCCTGCTGCACGAACCGGATCGTAGGAGTCAGGGTCACGCGATTGATGCTTGGCTCGGGCATTTTACCCTCCGGATCATTCGTCAGGCGCAGGGCGTCATAGAGAAGCCATGAGCCCTGGACGCTCTTGAGCACCAGCTTGTTCTCCCCAGCCTTGAGGAAGTTCGCCGGCATGGGGATGCTTAGAATGTATTCCCTGCCCTTTGACGCGTCCAGCAGCGACTCGTCGCCCGCGCCCCGAGGAAGGTTGAAGCGTCCCGACCGGCCGTTGACTGTGATCTCGTAGACGGGCGGCGAGCCGGCATGAGTATCCACCAGGTCAATCGTCAGGGTGAACGTACCGGCAGGCTGCTCGGGGAGATTGAAGACGATGGTGAAGGGCTGCTCCCGGTGCCTCACCCAGGCGTCGTTCGGACCCGGATGGATGAACGGCCAGTTCGCCTTGGGATCGCTCTGCCCTATGCGGAAGGTGCGGTTTCTTCGGAACTGACCCCAGTATGCGCTGTAATCGCGGGCAGCTCCGAACTCATCGTAGCTGTTGTCAAACTGCCCGATCTGCCAGACGACGTGCTCCTCTGCGTTCGCAGAGAGAGCAAGCGCCAGAATGGCGAGGATTACCCAAATGATACGTTTCATGCTTATGCCCCCGAGTACTGGATGGGCCGCGGAGCCCGATCCGCTGTCTGCCCAGGGATGAATCCCTGGGCTAGTGGTGCGCGAAATCCGCTGAAGCGGATTGAAGCAACTGAGTCCGGCAGGACTTTGCCCATTCCTAGCCCAGGGTTTCGAACCCTGGGCGTTGAGTTGAGCTAGCCGCGCGCGGGCCTTCACCCTACCAGCGATAGTGCCTTTTCCGCAGCCTCGATGGTGCGGGAGATATCCTCGTCCGTATGTGCCGTTGAGACGAATGCCGACTCGAACTGACTCGGCGCGAGATATACGCCCTGTTCAAGCATTCCTCGGAAGAAAGTCGCATACCTCCGCGTATCCGAAGTCTTCGCAGTGGCATAGTCCACGACCGCTTCCTGAGTGAAGAAGGCGGTCATCATGGAGCCGATCTGGTTCACCTCCAGGTCAACTCCGGAGCGGCCCGCAGTCTCGGCGAGGGCGTCCGCCAGCCTGGTCGTCTTTGCCTGCAGGTCGGGATAAGGGTTCTGATCGCGCAGGATGCGGAGCGTTTCGATGCCCGCCGCCACTGCGATGGGATTGCCGGAGAGCGTTCCCGCCTGGTAGACGGGGCCGACGGGCGCGATCTTCTCCATGATCTCCGCCTTTCCGCCGTAAGCTCCCACGGGCAGGCCCCCGCCGATGATCTTTCCGAGAGTGGTCATGTCGGGGATTACGCCGTAGAGTTCCTGCGCGCCTCCGTATGAGAGCCGGAAGCCGGTTATCACCTCGTCGAAGATGAGCACGACACCGTACTTATGCGTCAGCTCGCGCAAGTCCGCCAGGTAGCCGGGCTTGGGAATCACGACGCCCATGTTTCCGGCAACCGGTTCGATCACGGCGCAGGCGATCTCCTTCCCCATTGCCTGGAGGAGCATGCGCACCGCATCAATGTCGTTGTAGGGAGCGACCAGGGTATCCGCAGTCATCGAGCCGGGGATCCCCGCGCTGTCCGGCAGTCCGAAGGTCGCCACGCCGGAGCCTGCCTTTGCGAGCAGGGCGTCCATGTGGCCGTGGTAGCCGCCCTCGAACTTGACGATCTTGTCGCGGCCGGTATAGCCCCGTGCCAGGCGGACGGCGCTCATCACCGCCTCGGTTCCGGAGCTCACAAGTCGCACCATCTCCACCGACGGGACGGCGGCGACTATCATCTTCGCCAGCTCGATCTCACCCTCGGTAGTCGCGCCGAAGCTCGTGCCGCGCTCGGCCGCCTTTTCGACGGCCCGGACAACGAGCGGGTGTGCGTGGCCGAGGATGAGCGGTCCCCATGAGCCCACGTAATCTATGAACTTGTTGCCGTCCGCGTCCCAGATGTGGGAGCCCCTGCCTCGATCTATGAAGAGCGGGCCTCCGCCGACGGCCTTGAACGCCCGCACCGGGCTGTTCACCCCGCCGGGGATGTAGCGCTGTGCCTCTTCGAAAAGTTCAGCGGACCTGCTGGTATCCATTGAAGATTCCTTTTGCCAAGTTTCAGTTGCGAGTTTCGAATTCCCCGAGATGCGCGCCGCAAAACCTGGGAGATAAGGCGGCCGCCGGGCGTCTGGAGGACTGAGCTGACAAATGAGGTCACGCAAAACCCCGTCATTGCCTGTATTTGTGCTCGTCGGGGATTTGCGGGAGCTATGCAAGCTTCGCGGCGGCTTCCGGCGCGGTCTCCCTGCGCACTATCGAAGCGCCGAGGGATTCCAGCTTGCCCACGATGTCTTCGTAGCCGCGGTCTATGTGCTCGACGCCCGACACCTCGGTGCGCCCCTCCGCCGATAAGCCCGCGATGATGAGAGCGGCGCCGGCCCGAAGGTCTGTCGCGGTGACTTCGGCTCCGGTCAGCCTCGGAACGCCCTTGATGATGGCCGTTCGGCCTTCCTGAACGATGTCCGCTCCCATCCTTTGGAGCTCGGACACGTACTTGAACCGGCGCTCGTAAATGTTCTCGCTGACCACAGACGTGCCGTCGGCGATGGCAAGCATGGCCACGAACGGCTGCTGCATATCTGTGGGAAAGCCGGGATGCGGCATGGTCTTGATATCCGTAGCCTTGGGTCTGACGCTTGCAGTGATTCTGGCGGAGTCTTGACCCGGGGTTACTCGTATGCCTGCCTCCTGGAGCTTCTGGAATACCGGGCTGCAGTGCTCCGGGACTGCGTTCGCAAGGGTGACGTCGCCTCCGGTAATGCCGGCTGCGATGGCGAAGGTGCCTGCTTCCATTCGGTCGGGTATAACCGTGTACCTGGTCGCCCGGAGTTCGTCCACTCCTTCAACTTCGATGGTGCTCGTGCCTGCTCCGCTGATCCTCGCGCCCATTGCAATCAGAAAATTCGCAAGTTCCACGACCTCCGGTTCGAGAGCCGCGTTCTCGATGCGGGTCGTGCCCTCGGCCAGGCAGGCAGCGGTCATGAGGTGCTGGGTTGCGCCGGCACTGGGTAAGTCAAGATAGATCTTTGCGCCTTTGAGCCTTGAAGCTTCGGCCTCCACATAACCATGCTCGATGGAAACAGTCGCCCCCAGGCTCTGGAGTCCCTTCACGTGGAAGTCAACCGGACGCGCTCCTATGTCGCAGCCGCCCGGCATCGGGACTTTCGCATAGCCCAGCCTGGCGAGCATCGGCCCGGTAACGGAGAACGAGGCGCGCATCTTCTTCACTAGATCGTATGGGGCCTCGTTCGATCCGATGTCGGTAGCGTCTATCTCTATAGTGTTCGCGCCGGTAACCTGAGCGTGTACGCCCAGCTGCTGGAGCATCTCGAACATCGTATTCATGTCGCCGATGCGGGGAACGTTTTCGAGGATGGTGGTCCCTTTTGCGAGCAGCGCCCCTGCCATGATGGCGAGCGTGCCGTTCTTGCTGCCGCTGATTCTTACTTCGCCTTCGAGCCTGTTACCGCCCACGACGTAGATCTTTTCCAACTATCGAACCCTCCCGACCATCGGGCTGCGCCTCCGTGAAACCCGGCAGCAGCGGTACGGGCTAGACCGCTTGCCAACCCGCATAGACTGTACCCACCTTAACGGGAATTCCTGACATCTCGGGCTGGCACCCGGCTCCGGCTTCCTTTCAGGGCTTCCGTTTCCAGTAGAGTATACATGAGGCCAAACTCTCATGTCAAGCAGACATTGACGCGGTCGCTGCCCGTTCTCAAGGTCGGCTTCGAAGCAGGCTGCGGTCCACCTGCAGGGGATCGGAGCTGCGTCAGGTGGCGTTCCGTGCTCCGGCAGGAGCGCTGCCGTGGCCCGGCGTATCACGATCAGCGATGAGCAAGGGGCCGCTCGCTGTGAAGCCGCCTGAAAACGGCACGGCGTCAGGCGCCGCCAGCAGATGGGCGTCCAGGTCCAGCCGCGAGAAAGCTCCTGTCCCGCACGCAAAGTGGACGGAGGTCGCGAGCCCGATTCCCGTCTCGATCATGCTTCCAAGCATGAGCTCCTTTCCGGCGGCCTTGCATATCGAGATTATGTCGAGCGCCCCGGAGACGCCCGACTTCATCAGCTTCACATTTATGCCATCCACTGCTTCCAGTTCGATCAGCTTGAGGGCGTCAGACGCCGTCACAACGCTCTCGTCGGCGAACACGGGTATGTTCGTGTGCTGGGTCACGTAGCGCAGGCCGTCCAGGTCCGCGCGGTCTACGGGCTGCTCCAGCATGTCCACCTTTACCGAGGCGTTATGCAGATCCGACACAAATCGTACAGCGACAGTCGGCACGAAGCCCTGGTTCGCATCCAGTCTGATGCTGCAGTACGGCGCCCCTTCGCTCACGGCCAGCACGCGCGCGAAGTCCTCCTCCGGGTCGCCGCCGACCTTTATCTTGAGGTGGTTGAACCCGAGGGAGGCCGCTTGGCCGGCCAGCTCCCGGGCTGTCTCCGGCTCCACAATCGGTATGGTCACGTCAGTCTCGACCTGAGAGAGCGATCCGCCGAACAAGCAGCACATCGGAAGATTGTGGAGCTTGCAGAAGGCATCCAGAACCGCCATCTCGAGTGCGGCGCGCGCGGAATGATCGTCCGGCAGGACCTCGGCGATGGTCGCGAAGAGAGGCATGTAGGCGGACGGGTCCGCGCCTCGAAGATCCGCCTCGCACATTTCGATGGCCTGCAGTACGGAGGTCGTGTCCTCTCCGGTAACGTACTTCACGGGCGTAGCGGAGCCGAGGCCGACAACGCCATCGGACAGCCGCAGCTCCACTACCACCGCCGGGGAACTGATCTTGCGACCTTTTGCCGTCTCGAAGGCATCCTTGAGCGGGAGCTCCAGTGAATACGCACTGATTTCGCTGATTTCCGGCATGCGAACTCACCCCCTCCATTGTGGATTGTCCAATTATAGCACCTAACGCCGAACTGTCCAAGCGGTAACGTATGGCGTAACAGTTCACGATCCTTGATAGGAATGTTGGCCAAACCTCTCCCCTGGCCCCTCTCCGAAGCGGCGAGGGGAACTCCTTTCCCCCTTCCCGCATCGGGAAGGGGGAAAGGGGGTTAGGTCAGAA
>Ga0315289_10007779_pt1 | contig 15572 bp, 35 predicted proteins | sample YL17G11_40_MG_FD_203452 | JGI IMG/M metagenome (GOLD analysis project Ga0315289, IMG submission 203452) | Sediment microbial communities from Yellowstone Lake, YNP, Wyoming, USA - YL17G11_40 | ecosystem: Environmental > Aquatic > Freshwater > Lake > Sediment | place: USA: Wyoming | collected... | reverse complement strand
TGCAAAATTCAATGACCTTCCGAACCTTCTCAGGCGTGTCCACATAATCTTTTAACAGCATGACACAAAGCCGCACCGAAAACCCGATTCCATGGAGTTTGGCGATCAAAGGCGCAAGCTCATGGTACGTCGGGGATTTGGGGTCATAGACAGTGCGATTTGGTTCACTCTCCCAATGAACCACCGACAGGGCGAGTGTGGTTAAACCGTTATTGTACCAGCCTCTCAGCGTATCGTCGTCAATGCTGCCATCGGCAATCGTCATGCCATTGGTCTGCATTTCGATCAAAGGAAATTTGTATCGTTCAAGTTGTTCTAATGTATCTGTAATATGTTTCGGATACAGCGTCGGCTCGCCTTTACCCGTGAGCAGGACCGTGGTCGTATTCGCTTTCTGGGCAAGGTTGCAGGCGACATGGAAGTTGCGCCAGTTGACCTTGATGGGCGTACCGAACAAGCCAGTCTGCTTGCTGATACAGAAGGGACACGAGGCGTTACAGGCTCTTGTCCCGATAACCACACTGAATGTTTGAAAGTGCATGATGGAACTATACCGACTTGGCAAGAGAAGTCAAGACTTACTTTGCTGGTGCAAAATATGACCCCGGCTTTCCACGCTTACCACGATAGCTTGCATTGATTGGATTGTAGCCCACCCATACATCTTCGTCGTAGTACTTCTCGACAGCCGTTTTATGGAAATCAATTCGCTCCGCATCGACGGGGCGAAAATGGTTCGCATCCACACCGACATTGAACATGTTCAACTGGTACTTCCATGCGCCGTGGATATGCCCCACGAGGTTGAATGCATCCTCCACCCCACAGGTTGGGTAGTGAGTGATGTAGCACATGTTATTACCAATCAAATGGCGGAAGCCAGCCCCATCGGCATAGATGCGCTCGAAGTACGGCTTGAGTTGTTCATCCGTAAGCCCCCGATCATGATTGCCTCGGACAAGGATTTTCTTGCCATTGAACTTCTCAACAAAGGGAAGGTACTTCGTGGCCTTCTGATAACACACGTCGCCTACCATGATAACCAAGTCCTCGGGGCGCACCACCGCATTGTGGTTCTCCCAAAGGGTTTGAATGTGTTCCTCAACAGTGGTAAAGGGTCGTCCCATCAGATCAAATCTGTCTTCTCCAAGATGCCAGTCAGCTACTAAAAACGTTTTCATAGCGAATTTTCTGCTTGGGTTAGACACTCTTCAATTGTCGGGTTAGTCCAAAAACGTTTTCGATCTTGCATCAGGCCAAGCGATAGAGTCCAGTCTATTCCAGTTGGACTTAAAACTCTGCAAATCGAAGTACCGGGAACTCGTCCTTTAACATATCCATGCTTCTCTTCTAGCTTGGCAATACGCTCATCAATAGTTTTCATACAATTTCTTTTAGTAAATCCGCAAGGTTGTTGTAAATGTTACAGCAAGCGGAACAGCATTCATTAGGATGACATTTTTTGTAATACCAATCAAGGTATCGATTGCCGGGGGCATCGATAGGTCTTCCATAGAAGACGTTATGCTGATGAGCGAACCGCCCAAACTCCACGTTCGTTGTGAAGGCTGGCATATTCTTGAGATTGCGGGGAATCCAAAAAACAATCCACTCGCATTTTGTGAGTCCTGTATGTTCCCACTCGACTTGTGAATCGTAATCGATTTTCGCTGACTTATCACTCCATTCGGGATAGAAGACCGAACCCTTGTATTTCAGCTTTTTAAGAATGCTGATTGCCTCGGGTCTCCACGATGGCGTCTGTTTGTCCCGTGGGGTCGGGCCAGCAAGGAATACACTCTGCGGCGGAAACACCTTTGGGATTGGTTGGTTTGAATAAATAATTTTCACGTTGTTTTGTCTTGGCTTCGGCTATCGCCATTTTGATGTTGGCAATGGTCGTCGAATCGGATACTCTCACTGCGTCTTAGATAATTCCCACGCTCGGGAACAGATAGTCCCATACATGTTATATTTTTGGGTTTCGATTACTTTAACGGTTTCCCGTTCGTGAAGAAACGTAACGGTTGCGAAATCTCTGTGAGTTGCTATAATCACGTCGTTCAGAGATAGATGACAAACGTTTTTATCTTGTAAAACGTTGGCCACAACTTCGGTTGTCGTTGATTTGATGGGGATTATGCTTCCAAGCATACCCCATCCTAACGCAACCGTCAGGATTAAGAACAGAGACCCCATTCCTACTAAGTCCTCCTTAGAGGTTGCCACCCCCCAGATAATTAAACCAATGCAAATTACAGTTACAATAATGAGTGTGATTAACATAAAATTATGGTTTCCAAATTCCCGTGGTTGAAGTCATCATACCACGAGCAACCAACTTGTCAACGTAGGCTTGCCCCAATGCTTCACACCCACCCACGTTGCTGGTTGCATCGGTGAGCAGAGTGAGCTTGCTAATGTTTTCCTCGCCAATGTTATTGGCAATGTCCAACAGCGTACCGCCGACACAGTGCGACAGAGCTTCACCACCGACAAGGATTTCATCGGCCTCGGCAAGGTCACTGATCAAGTCTCGATTGAGAGCAGTCGTCTCGTCATCGGGGTCAGGGACATCAGCCATCACAGCACTATATTGCTCGGTCAAGATGTTGTTGCCCTTCTGAATCCAATGAATGCGGTTGACGGTCTCTCGCTCCCATTGAAGCAGAGCCTCCATCAGTGGAGGAACAACTGTCCAACCCTTCGTACCAAAGAGACAATGTGGTGGCCAAATGCGAAGGTCGTAGCGGCCATTGGCTTTCAGGCCAGCCGTGTACTTCAACGCCCAACTGTTCAACTCAACGTGGAATGGTTTCCATACGCCGTTCTTCACGTCATCCTCGGTGATGACCGTGTAAATCGGAGGATGTTCACCCTTGTCATTAACCCAAAAAATGGGATGGGCGATATGGATGCTCTGGTGACAATCCATGGTCACTCGCACTTCGCTAATGGCCTTCTGGTTCACGCCAACAAACCCAGTCAGCCGCACCATGTCGAGTTCCGCACCGGGAACGGACAGCGCACCGTCTTTATCACAGAAGTCCCGTTGAGGGTCAATCACTAATAGGTATGTTTTTTTCATAAATTACTTTTTCAATTGTGCCGCCAGCGCCAGCAACTTGTCTTTCCAGTTCATCAGCATGGTCAACAACACATGATGCGTGGGCACTATATCGTTTTCTGTCACCGTGTCAAGGTCAAACCATTGAACGTCGGCTAAATCATCATCGGCCTTGGCTGTGCCCGTCCATGCAGTGACGGCGTAAAACAGAGTTTTGATCTTGTCGTCTTGCGAACGATAGCGAGGGTCGTCAATCAGGGTTGAACCGATGTACTCCAGATTCGTCCCATTAAGTTGCGTCTCTTCTTTCAACTCCCGCAATGCGTCCATTTCAAAGGAGGGCGAACACTTGTCAGCGAACCCACCGGGAAAGCGCCACTTGGATTCGGTTGGCTTGCGACCAAGCAACACTTTGTTCTTCTTGAAATCAACCACAGCTACGTCCACCGTGGTATGCACCTTATCAAATTGGTTCTGCGAGAGCCAGATGACGCCTTCCCGCCACTTGCGGTCATTCTGCCAGCGAGTACCAATGGCTCGGCGCAGTTCCGTGGAAGATATTTTTGTCTTACAGGGAACGTCTTCAACTTTGTGTTTCCCAGTGTACTTGAAGCAGTCTCGGCTACCATACAGCGTCACCTTTTGTCCCGGCCCCGCCATGAGATCGATTTGTCGGTCAAGGATTTTACTCCATTTATCCACATCGAATACGTCATCCATCTTGAAGACTTCAAACAGAGGATACTCGGTTTCAATCATGGCACGACGAGCTTGAAACGGCAAAGGGTCTTTCTTGCTTCCCCGAACAGGTGTATTGCCCACAAAGACAAAGATGCGAGGATGCCGTTCCTGAACGAAGGTAAACAATTCCTTGTATCCCGCATGAATGTGGGCGTTTTGGAATCGTCCCACGATGACGCCAATTTCTCCGGTTGGGGGTCGCATGGTCACGGGGATGGGAAACCCATCGTGAGCAGAGAATGGCGTTGGCTCTTTGAACATAGCCTCAAACTTTCCTTCTATGTTCGCCTTTTTTGATTCGGGACAGTCACACGTATCGAATTGATCTCCAGTCGGCATAACTTATTTATAGGTTAATGCTTTTTGAGCAATCGAGGGAAAATTGATTTTTTCAGCATAAGCAGCATAAGCAGCATCAGCAGCAGCATTAGCAGCAGCATTAGCAGCAGCAGCATTAGCAGCAGCAGCATTAGCAGCAGCAGCATAAGCATAAGCAGCATCATAAGCATAAGCAGCATAAGCATAAGCAGCATTAGCAGCATCATAAGCATAAGCAACATAAGCAGCAGCAGCATTAGCAGCAGCATAAGCAGCAGCCTTGCTTCTATCTTCTCCACTCAACCACTTGTCTGCCCATTCGTTCCACGATTTATCTGGGCATACTTCCTTGACACAAAGAATAGCAAAAGCAATCTTCTGTGTCAACGTTATCTCAGGCAGTGGAATTTCTCGAATCGTGGTCAGGGTCTTGCATCCTGACTTCAATGACTCATGCAATTCTTTCCCGCTTGTCTCACACTCCCACAATTTTAGAGACAAGAAGTTGGCATGGACTGGGTTCATGAGAACAGCGATCAGGGGATCGGTATAGAAGTGAATCCAACCATCGGAACATAGTTTCTTCGAGTCACCAGTTGCAGAATGAGAGACATTTGGTCTCCATTGCGTGCCGTTTCGAGTTTGACTATATTTGTTAGTTAGTTTATACGCTTTCATTTGTGCTCACTATACAGAACTCGGCGCAAAAGTCAAGTCGCAAAGTGGTTTGGCACGAGATTATTTTTGAGAGCGTAGTGAACCAAAAAAATCGACGCTTTAACTTTCAACTTCCTTCGGGAGATGGCAATATGAAACTCAATGGTTTTTGGACTCACTTTCAGTTCATGCCCTATTTCCTTGATAGTAAGGCCACTGGCGTACATTCCAATAACTGCTTTCTGCCGCTCAGTCAATGGGCGTTCTCGACAGGCAAACGCATAGCGACAAGCAGGACAAAGTTTATGTTGCTTGAACTTCCACTTGTGACATTTGGGGTAGCCACCATTGCATTTAACTAAATGGGTCTCTGGACCAAAATAACCCACGGGACCAACCTCAACTCCAGAATTCATTGAACTCAATGTGGCCATATTATTTCTGGAAGTGATTATCAATGTATCCGTATTTCAAAGCGTAATGAATAACCAATGCTGGATTCTCCACCTTGATTTTCTTCCGAAGAGCCGCAAAATGTACCTTGGCGGTATGACTGCTGATTTTTAATTGATCGGCAATTTCCGTCATGCTCCGTCCCATAGCGTGTAATTTCAGAACCGTGATGAGTTGCGGAGTCAACACATGGGGGTCTTTGGTCACCGCTCGGCACGCTTTACATCCTCGTTTGTCGTCAAAGTGCCACAAAAGACACTTGGGCGAAGTTTTCAGCTTACACCGCACAAGATATTGCTCTGGCCCTTGATAGCCCATGGGACCGGGTTCTACCCCCACATCGTTAGATAATGACATGGTGACATCATACCGAAAAAATATAAAAAGTCAAGCGGAAACTACGGGGCAAGTGGATTGCATGACCAGATCAGCGGGAGACATGTAAAACATTCCTACCTTATAGTCGGCATATGATACCGTTCTTTTTTGATAGTAGAGCATCACATTGGAGGCGCATTTACTTCGGAATTCAACATAGAAGGCCGTGCTATCATGCCAACGATATTCCTGTCCATCGGGAACTTCAAAATAACCCCACTGGATTTGTTTGTGTTGAAATTCAACATACGGCCCACGCTTACCAATGACCACTCGGGTATATCCCGTTGCCAGATGCAATCCGCTTTTACTCAGAAAAATTAACTTGTCATTTCCAGTGTCAACGGAAATGTTGAGTCGTTTGCGCCATGGTTTCATTTGGAGAAGACAAGAATACGAAGACCATTATTGACGTAGGTTTCTTTTAATGAATACCCTTTCTTGAGCATAAAGCCAATCAGAGAATCCGAAAAATCTACGTCTTCTGCATTACAGACAACGGTGTTCATTTGCCACTGAGAAAAACCTTTTTGACTTCGGCTACCTTCCGATCAATGGCTTCGATAACATCATTGGGATGCCATGGTTCGTTTGCGGCCAAGGTATCCTTGACGTATTGCTCCAAAGCCAAAATCGCCTTGTAGGTTTCTTTGGGCTTATCCCGTTCAAACATGTCAACATTCGTAGTCATAATTTTACCATTTCAATTGGTTGCCATAGCTATCATTGATAATAGCAATCATTTCAGGTTGCAGCCGCATCTTGGTTTCAACGAGGATACCAGCATTGATCGACTCCACGCCGTAGAAGTGCTCGGCAATCCCACCAGCGATGGCCGCAATGGTATCCACGTCGCCCTTGGAGTAAACAGAGAGACGAATACAATCCTCAAAGCTGGTCGATTCGAGAAAACAAATCAGGGCTTGAGGTACAGTGATATTGCAACGAATATCCCGCTTCGTCCACTCGTTCCGAACCGTCTCCACATTGGCAGTCAAATCATAGCCCGATAGCTTTGTGACGTAATCTTGAATCTCTTTCTTGGGGTACTTGTGTGATGCCAAGATCATGGCCGTTGTGACAGCGAGTGCGCCATTACGAGCCTCGTCGGTGTTGTGCGTCATCTTGGTGCTTTCAACGGCTTCCTTGAATGCCCATTCCAATTGCTGTTCCAATGTCAAACGAACTTCATCGCCTTTCTCGTCAGTCACGTTTCGGAGGACGGCATACAAGGCAATCGGACTCACTCGCATAGCGGCACCATTGGCCCAACTATCTTTAACGACGTTGCCGCCATTTTCACACCATTCCTTGAATCCCGAACCATAGCCAAGGTCGGGGTTCTTGGTGTACCATTTCATGTACATCTCGTGATAGGGCTTGCCTGTCAGTAATGCCTCGGCCACAGCGATGGTAAGGTTGGTGTCGTCGGTGAACTTCGCCAGTCCATTCAAAAAGAACGGGCGATAGTCTCGCTTATCTTGTACTAATCGGTCACCTTCGTAGGGGCAACCAGCGATGTCGCCAATTATAGAGCCAATCATATTATTTCCTTTTCTTCCTCAACCAAATCTCGATTCCAATAAAGATGACAACGATGGGGATGGCACCCATCAACGCCCCTTTAAGCATCCAGTAAATCGGCATAAAAATTTCCATCATATGTTGTATTTTCTTTGGCTAATGTAAGCGGGTCGCCCGATGAAGAGGTCCAAGAACCGAACTGTGATTCCAGCTTCCTCAAACATGTCCTTTGGAATGGCATTATTCCATTTCGGGTCTTTGGCGAAAATATCTACCGCAGGACGATGTAACACGACTTCAATAATACCCGCAGCGGTGATGATACCAGCACACGTTGGACAGGGCCATGCACCTACAAAAAGGGTACTCTTGTCTGTCGCAATGCCGTACTTGGCCCCACAAGCAATAGCGTTGGTCTCGGCGTGAATGGTCCACGGATACTTGGCTCCAGTGTTCAACCGCTCGGGGTAGTCCTTGACCTTGGGTGGGAGACCATTGTAGCCAAAGAGGATGGGTCGCTTCTCTCGGACGATCACGGCACCAAATTTGGTCGAGGGGTCTTTGGACTTGCTGGCTACTTCATACGAGAGCCGCATGAAATAGACATCCCATGAAGGCGGGGCATAATCCTCGAATGGTTCGCCAATAACACCACCTACGGGTTCACCTTGCGAGTCTTTAAATTCTTTAACAATATTCATTTACTGAGTTTTTTCCCCGTCATTTCCTCGGCCAATTTCTTGAGCATATCCAGTGATAACGGAACCTTTGAGCAACGATGCGGCCCTTTCTTTTCAAAGAGTATCCACTGTCCACCTACATTGCGCCAGCGAAGCTTTTTCTTGCGGCAATACTTGCACATGGGATGCTTCTTGACACCCGTGTACTTCAATGCCGAAGGGAACAATGGTTCATTGTCCCAATCAATCTGGTCTAAAGTGAAGTCTGCCATGTCACCCATGCTGGAGAAGACTATCAAACTTACAGGGAAATGTCAAGGGTTTAGTTGTCCTGAGCCATATTTATATCCGTGCGTTTAACCCTCAAAACTTTGCTTATGGAAATTTTAGTGGAAGCTTCTATTGGAAAGAAGTTTCCAATCACCCTTATTAAGAGTGGGAGGGCGACAACTTACACAGGCATAGCATCGGCCAATACGAGGCCGGGAGAGCGGCCCTACCGCATTACTTGGTTCACACCGGACCTTTCTATCAATCACCATGTTGATCTGACGCTGGACGAAATGATGGCTATCCTTGAAGCCAAGGTTTTTCCACCCGAAATCGTCCAGCGTGTGCGTTTGCGTTATCCCGAAGATGATGAACTGGTCGGAGACGCTTATCGAGTTTTAACCTGATTGCTTTGCCAGCCATTCGGTAAACTGTTCTACGGTGCCCCGCTCCACCCATTCATACTCGGGATGACAATGACAAGCGGTGTTAATGTGTTCTTCCACTTGTCCATTGTCCGTAACTCGAACCTCTCCATGCCTACCATTCGGTTCAATGTCTCGGGCGAAGTCTCGGGCCAAATCGTTTAACTGATCCGCACGCCGTAAGATCGTCGCCATTCTGCTCGGTGTCATTTTCATAATTTAACTGCTCCTTCCACTGATATAAAAAGCATTGGCTTCATGTGTTGGGATCTCGGTGATAGTCCAATCTTGATCGGACGAAACTTCACGGATTTCTAACTTAGCCCGCTCCAATGCTTCTTCTTTTGTTTCGGCCACAACGATGATGTAGTTCGTTTGATATGCTCCCCAACTACCACGCCAGTCATGTTCACAACTCCAGATTTTCATAGTTAATAATGGTCGGGGTGGGAGGACTCGAACCTCCAACCACCATCGCATTGCTGCGACGTTGCTCTAACCAATTGAGCTACACCCCGGTTTGATTTGTTATACCGAAACCAATGCTGCCTTGGATTCCAAATACTGGCGTTGAGCTTCCGCCTTGGATGCCTTGCGCTCTTCGATCATCGCCGTAGCGGTGTCCTTGAGCTTGCGAAGGTCACGAGCCTCGGTCCAATGAATCAACCGATTGGGTTGACGAATCTCGGCCTTGAGAGCACGGATTTCTTTGCTTAACTGTGTGTAATCGGCCTTCCATTCGGAACGATAAGCCAGATACGTTTCTTTGCTATTGAACGCTGTGTTTCTCATATGTTTATTTTGTTATACTAACTTGAACCGCTTGGTTATGTGGTTAATCTGGGCTCTTGTAGCGGGACCAAGACCCAAAGCAGTAATGATGGGTTCACCACCATAAAAGTTTTTGCAGCCCGAATCGATGACTCGGAAGTACGGAATGCCTGCCTCTTTTGCGGCGTTTTCAGCCAGCAGGAGTTGGCCTAAGTTGTCGGCCTTGAGACAGATTTTTGTGCCGGGACTATGCGGGAATTCTTTATGATATTCCGCTTGAACGTCCGGACTGGATTGAAGGAAAGCGCCAAGGTAGGCATGGCCAGCTTGAGATGCGATCTTACCCTCATCCATGCGAAGGTCGCCACGGATAATGGCGTACAGACGAAGGGTGGGGTCTTGTACCTACGGAGGATGGGGAGAAATGGTGCTCTGTATGGGATTCGAACCCATACTGTCGATTTTAGAGATCGGTTCTCTGCCAGTTGAGAAAACAGAGCGAGGATGGGATGTAACCGTGTCGGCTACCTACGTCGGACTAAGAGTGTTACCATTCATATGACAATAACTATATCGGGTTTCAGGAAAAAGTCAAGCCTTTTTATTGGGCAGGCGTAATTTTTTTGTGGGCGAGGGCCAGAGCCCCGAGGCCAAGCAACAACAGGCCAGCGGTTGCGCCAGTGTCGGGTACGTTGTGAGTGGTAGATTGGCGGGTCGGGTGGCGGTCAGCCTTGTGGAAGGCAGGACGAGAACGTTCACGCTCTGCATTGGCAGAGAACGTCAACAAGGTCAAAGCGGCGATCAATAGAGTAATCTTCATGGTGTGGAGTATACAGGTTTTGAGGTAAAAGTCAAGCCCTTTTTTATCCGTTGTCTCTTTCTTCAAATTCGGGGTCAATAGACACGCCGGACCATTCCTTACATTGCGAACAAATACCAATTCCGCCTGTGACTTCCCCGAAGATTGGGGCACCGCAGCACTCGGATAGGTATCCACTATTTATGTCGAATTCATCGAATTCGTTAATGTTGTTACTCATAATTGTTTTCTATAATGTTTAATGAACTTTCGGAAATTCTCTTCATATTCTCCGTCGTTGCTGGGCTCCCATGTGGCTCCGTCCAGACACTTGATAACGGTGGAAAAAAATTCGGTGCCATGCAGAGTGGAAAAGATATAACCCATGCAGTAAGCTCGGTGGAAACGAATTCGATGGTTGACCCAGACTTCGGCCCATTCTTTGATGCCACAGGATTCAAGTTGTTTAATGATAGCTTCACAGTCTTGACGCATTGTCATAATGCCTCCAACATGTCCTTTAGCTTTTTGCGGAGCGGCCCACGGCCAATGTTCCCATCGCAGGAATTGAACTTGAGATACTCTTCGAGAACTTTCAAAATGCTGTACATCTCCCGATACTTGTCCCCGAAGCGAACATTCGCTTGAAGCGCAATGGCTTCGTTTTCCGATATGATCGATGCCACAAAATCATTCAGGCGTATCTCTGCGACACGGGCCTTTGAGGCATCCATTATGGCGTTATCAAGTTCTCGAAGTGTTCTCATAGTGCAGCAATTTTCTTTTTGAGAGCTTCCTTGGCAGTTGCTTCGTCCCACGCCGCCGACCACCCACCCCATTTGGTAGAAAGGAATTTCTCCACTTCTTTGAGAAGTTCATTCTCCCGATTTCCGGAACGAACGTCCGGATTACCTTCATAACATTCTTTCAAAAAGGCATCCAGCGTTGGTTTATTGTCTTCGGTAAACTCCGTCTGAGCCGCTTGGCGCATGATGTCAAAATACTCAGTGATGTTATTTTTGTGTTCAGATCCTTGCTTTACAAGTTGCTTGCAGATAGACTTTAATACGGCACGAGTTACTTTATTCATATGCTAAGAATACCTGTTTCGGTACAAAAGTCAAGCGAGAAGTTGCCTTCTCGCTTGCTTTTTCTCCGGTCCCCACTAAGCCTTAAACCTTGTAGCCCAAAGAGGTTGCCACGTTGGCGATCTCCCGGTAGGAGAGACCAGTGGACTTGCTGCCACGCTTGATGGCGCTCTGAATCTGCTTGAGCGTCGGGGCGAGACCGATCTTGCCGCAGTGGTCCATGTAGAGACCGACACGACGACGAATTTCGGGGTCACTGAGAGTTACCGTGGTCGTCGGGGTGATAGGCGTAATGGGAGGTACAGGGGTTGGCACGGGGATGTTTGGCTGCGAGACATACGTCGCAGGCTGAGGCACCGCTTGCACGGCATTGGGGTCGGCAGCGAACACCCGATAGCCACCAGCTTGGTTGAAGCTGTAGGTCAGAGGCGGAAGGCCGTTGGCAAGGCAGTTGGCGAACAACTGCTCGAAAATATCATCCACCGCTTGCTTGCGGACGTTGTAGCGATTGGTTACGCCGGGGTTGGTATCTTCAATCTCGGGGATGTCCAACAGTCCGTCATTGCACTTCTGGCGCAGAGCCTTGGTGATGTCGTACCGAGAGAACGCCTGTCCACTGTTCACGAATTCCTGAACTTGCATGAGGACAGCCGTTTGCAGGTTCACCGATGGAGTGTTTGTATTTTGACACATAGTTTTGTTTTAGTTGTTTTCTAACGTTGAATTGATTATACGGATTCACCGGATGAAGTCAAGGACTTTCTCAATTATTTTTCAAGCATCATTTTACCGGGGATGATAAGCACAAGGGCACACACCCAACCAAGGAAGCCAGCGAACATGATTTTGACCACTCCCCATCCCACAGTTGCCTTGACGAGAGTCTCAGCCCGAACGGCGTTGATGATGTCCATGATGCCTCCGATAAAACAGAGCCACAAACCGACATACAGCCCAAGGCAGATGCCAGCGACGATTAGTAACAGACCTATTATTGCTTTCATTTTGTTTATTCTTTCTTTTGTTTTATGTGTCTTGAACTTCTTTGTTCATTTCCCGCTCCATCTTCCGGCGAACAATGCGATGAGATAGAGGCTTTGTCTTCGGATCATTAAGCGAATTCAAGCCCTTCGTGGCTTTAATGCGGCCTCGATACGTTTTACTGTGAGAAAATTTCAGATCTTTTTTCATCTCTATCAATTGCGAGAGTGGGTGTTCTGGTTCTTCTGACCTTCAAGAACGCTGATGCGCTCATGCAATTTCTCGACAGTCATAAGAACGTTTTCAAGTGTCACACAGAGACTCATAATTTGCTGCGATTGAGACACGCTTGTTTCCAATATTGTTTTAAGGATTTGTTCCATAAGTCAATGCAGGCAGTCGTTGCCTTTTACATGGCACTCGCAATTACAAACTTGTCGCTCCTGCCCTTCTTTTAGAACCACGGGGTTCTTCATGTGGAGGGGATAGAGGACAGTCCAATCAATGGTTCCATTCTCATTGATGTATTTCTCGTAGCAGAATTCGCAACATGCCATCATATTATGCCTTTTCGGTTAAGTCAATGACATCATTGCACCCGCCCGTTGGGCACATAATGACCTGAACCATTTTACCTTGCCGCTCGGTGCGAATGCCCACCATTTTTGCATCAGCAGCAGGGCATTCCACAACGGCACCGCAGTTTGGGCAAGTTCCGACGAACGGTTTGGCAGTTCGAGGGAGTTTGCCGGGAACGAGTATTGTTAAGTTCATATCAGTCCTTTTTCTCTTTCTTACACTTGGCACACCCGTCTTTAACGACGGTCACTTCTTTGTTTTTATCCATGCAGCGGCACTGACTAATGACTTCGCCGCAACTGCACTTGATAATGTAATGTTCGCTCATATTATTTCCACTTCTTCATGATTACGATTGTGCCGTAAGGTTCCTCATGGTCGTTTTCATCATTCAGAACCGTGTAGGTTCCCTTTGGAGTAAACCAACAATGAACAGTGAACGTAATCAATGTCCACAATTCCTTGAGATTTTCCGATATGGTATATTCCATATTACTTGCACTCCAATAGGTGGGTGATTTTGACCTGAGAGTTGCGATAGACGATGAACTCGTCATTATACAAATCATATCCGCCCTTGGCGAAGATCGAATCGTATCCGCTATCAGCGCCATGTTTTTGTTGTTTGGTGACTGACTGTGTTCGCCCCATGGCAAACTGACAAACCAGCAACCATGCGGCATCCCCAACCCCGCCCTGTCCCCAAGTACCCACGCTGTAGTTAAGCGATTTGGTTGACACGTTGGCTCCGTAAACACCATTGCCAAACATCTTACCAGCTACCGCCGCTGTACTCGGCGGGGACACTTTCAATCCCGTCTTGAGGATCGACAGGAGATTCGCTTGCGAGGTCCCATGCCAGACTTCCTGAACGGGCACCGTCTTGACTTCAAATCCATTAGTCATGGCGTGAATGTTGACCGTGTAAATCTGGCGCACCTTCATGCCATAGACCGAACGGTGCATGGGTTTCTTGGTTTTCTCAAACCACGTATTCAAACGGTTATAGTCGTGGCCGCTTTGCAGAACGTCCAAATCAACGCTGAACACTTGGTCCACAGGTTTGGTCGTGGCAGTCGGCGTCTGGGGCTTTTGCGTCTGCAATGCCAGAAAGGATGCTTCCAGTGAGTCCAATACATCGGATTGCCTTTGTACCGCTCCCGTATCGGGAAAGAGAGCTTCGACACTCATTGAACGGCCCATGTCTTGGGGCACAATGCGAATGTATTGTTCAACCAACCGATACATGGCGGGAGAATTCCAATCTCGGGACTGAACCCGAGTGTTCAAATCAACCAGCAAGGTACGAGCCTGTGAAATACCATCGGGAGTCACCACGCCAAGGGGAGTTTGAAACAGCCCCGTGACGGAGTTGAAAGTAATCTGAGTCGAACTGGTAATGCGATGAACATTGGCCTGCACCAGTCGATCAATCAATCGGTCCAATTGTGGATTATTGGATTTGACAATTTGCGCCTTGGCAATCTGACGAAGATCGCCGTTGCCAACACTCTGAACGGCAGCGGGAGCAACCACGCCACCACCGGGACTGCCCACGGTAGGAACTTCGGTATAACCCTTCTTGGCCTTATCACGCTTCATGGCTTCCAACTTGGTTTTGCCAGCGCCGGGAAACACTTTCTCTTGCAAACCTTCGCCATTCACCACGCCCATCCGAACCCGTCCCCAAATAGCTTTGAAATCGCCGTTATCAAGCACTTGCCCGATCCACAGACGATTCATATTCGTTCCAAAATCCACGTTGATCAGTTTGACCTCTTCAATTATGGTTGCCATAGTGGTGTGAAGTATATGGGTGTTTTAGAAAAAGTCAAGCGGATTTTATAGGGTTGGCGGGTGTACGACATCCAATCGGTCACAATCATCCATACGGGCACTCAGACCGTCGCATAGATGCAACAGCCATGCAACACGAGTCTTGGGGGCTACCGGGCTACCTTGATCACGTCGGCCATGGTGGGCGAGGATCGCATGGAGAACCTTGACCTGATATTTATTCGGATGCCGAATCGAGGTTTCATGCCAAATCAAAGCTGAACGAGAAATGTGATGAATGAGGCGTTTATGCTCCGATGATTTCCAATACTCGCCCACAGGGTCGCCCAAAGTATTCTTTTCTCCGGTTATTCGCTCATAGTCAAACATCTTACCAGTGTCATGAAAAAGAGCCGCAAGAAAGTATTCGGTGGGGTCAATCTTTGATTCCAATTGAAGTTGAGGAATGGTACTCAAACCAAGTTCAATCACTTCTGAGGTATGCCGAAGCAGCCCGCCTTTGCCATAGTGATGCAGAACGGGAGCGTGGCTCCCTGACCACTCAACAAACTGTGGGTAGCGTTCAAGAAGATCCAATAGAAAGACACTGGCGTTTAATTGGCGGGATCGGCTTTGAAGCAATTCAAGATAGTTAATGTTCATGTGAGATAGGTTAGGGCAAGGTAGTTGATTGTCAAGTGGAAAAGGTTATCCGTGACAATGTAGAGCCAGATGGTAACGTAGTTCAAACGGGCATCGTAGCGAATATCATCCTTGCGATTCAACTTTATAAAGTCACACTTCTCGAAGGGCTTACCCGTGACTTCATTGGCAATATTATCGTAGTACCCAGTAACGTTGCACTTCTCATACGGAACGAACTTGAAGGCCGGGCCAAGATGGTTCTTGAACCAAATGACTCGACGAATGATAACGGGCCAACGATCAATGATGAAGTGTGTCACCCCGATAACCAGCAATGCCTTCCAACTGGTGGTCAGTACCAGAAAGCAGGACGTATAAATGAGAACGTGAACGAGGCAGGGCCATGTTCGCTTGGACTTG